>CZCB01006410.1_pt1 | contig 10955 bp, 2 predicted proteins | sample 591991 | NCBI WGS metagenome assembly CZCB01 (sample SAMEA3556809, study PRJEB10932) | anaerobic digester metagenome | reverse complement strand
GGTGGATGTAGTAGAATGAATACATGCAATGGGTTATTAGCCTACCTATGAGGAATTGAAATCACTCCTTTCATATTCTGCATTTGCAGCTCTCCGTGTTATTAGCCTACCTATGAGGAATTGAAATAAATTAACACACAGAATACGTTATAACTGGAATAACAAGTTATTAGCCTACCTATGAGGAATTGAAATACGCAAACGTAGTAATACAAAAACTCACTCGTCAAAGTTATTAGCCTACCTATGAGGAATTGAAATCATTTTTCCCTTCTTCTATTGCCCTAACTTTTATTGTGTTATTAGCCTACCTATGAGGAATTGAAATGGTCTTCCATATTCGATAGTTTAACTAGAATGCCGTGTTATTAGCCTACCTATGAGGAATTGAAATCCAAAGATGTTTTCTTTTTTACCAAGCTGAATGTATCGTTATTAGCCTACCTATGAGGAATTGAAATCTCTTATATCCGCCTTATATCCCTGCTCCTGCAGTCCCGTTATTAGCCTACCTATGAGGAATTGAAATGTAAGCTGTATTAAACGTTTCCAAAGGTCTTGATTTGTTATTAGCCTACCTATGAGGAATTGAAATTAGTTGTCGCAGTAGATACTTCGATCCACTGATCTATCGTTATTAGCCTACCTATGAGGAATTGAAATTTTGGTCACCGCATGATATATTGACTTTCCCTTCGTTATTAGCCTACCTATGAGGAATTGAAATTGATGATGTTGTTATCATTTTTTATAAGCCAGTCAAAGTTATTAGCCTACCTATGAGGAATTGAAATGGGTTTACACATATCTCAATACTTATTGAGTTTAAAGTTATTAGCCTACCTATGAGGAATTGAAATATACAGATACGGGGGAACCGCTTATAAAAGAAGAATGTTATTAGCCTACCTATGAGGAATTGAAATTACTGCTAGGGTCTTAATGAACGACTTTAGTTTGAGTTATTAGCCTACCTATGAGGAATTGAAATTAAGTGACACCCATTTCAACCATATGAAAATTATCCAATGTTATTAGCCTACCTATGAGGAATTGAAATAAGGTGAAATTAAAGCAATTATCAAGGAGGGTCAAGTTATTAGCCTACCTATGAGGAATTGAAATTATTCGCCCCCGACTGGCGATGTAATACTAATCTTCGTTATTAGCCTACCTATGAGGAATTGAAATAAAAATTTTATCCATTCCATTCTTTGCCCATATTCTATGTTATTAGCCTACCTATGAGGAATTGAAATTATTATATAAAGATAGGGGATTTTAAGAAAAAATCGTGTTATTAGCCTACCTATGAGGAATTGAAATAAAGTCCTTACAATCCATTTTAAACAGTTTAAGCAGTTTGTTATTAGCCTACCTATGAGGAATTGAAATTTTGCAATCTCAACCGTACTATTCCAAGGTTCTAGAGGGTTATTAGCCTACCTATGAGGAATTGAAATTGTTATCAAAGATAAGTTGAACTGGAACAAAGATATGTTATTAGCCTACCTATGAGGAATTGAAATCAAAATAAATAGTTGTTGCTCCATATAGCACCTCCAAAGTTATTAGCCTACCTATGAGGAATTGAAATTGGAGGAGCCCCCTCCATAAAGATAAAATGCGAATATGAATGTTATTAGCCTACCTATGAGGAATTGAAATCGATATACAGGGAGACTATGTGGCCGTGGGGTATGAGTTATTAGCCTACCTATGAGGAATTGAAATGAAGTCCGAGACGACAAAAGGCCAAAGCTAAGCGATCGTTATTAGCCTACCTATGAGGAATTGAAATATGGTTACAGATTTACAGTTTTCATTACACCACTTGTTATTAGCCTACCTATGAGGAATTGAAATCCATGGTAGGGCGTAAGTGGGAAGATGAGAGCAAAGTTATTAGCCTACCTATGAGGAATTGAAATTTCTCTTTTCACAAGCTCCAAATTCGCTTTTAGAGGGTTATTAGCCTACCTATGAGGAATTGAAATACTGCTATATAGTCGCCCTGTATATCGTAAATATACAGTTATTAGCCTACCTATGAGGAATTGAAATTATAAGGGCTGGCATACTTATGAGCCTAGACGGTTCAGGTTATTAGCCTACCTATGAGGAATTGAAATTAAAGAATTAAACGAAATGCCTGATGCTGAAAGGAGAGTTATTAGCCTACCTATGAGGAATTGAAATTATTTTTCCTCGCTATCCAATACACGTATTGTAATAATGTTATTAGCCTACCTATGAGGAATTGAAATACTACTGTTTCTACATATCTTATATTGAAAGCCCCGTTATTAGCCTACCTATGAGGAATTGAAATATTTGAATCGAGCCTAGTTCAGCACCTGCTGCAGGGTTATTAGCCTACCTATGAGGAATTGAAATGGGACGAGGAAGGCAGGATAGTATCTGTAGGACATGGTTCGTTATTAGCCTACCTATGAGGAATTGAAATTCAATTCATCTACGATTCTTCTAATGTCTTTCTTGTAACGTTATTAGCCTACCTATGAGGAATTGAAATAACTTGATCCCGTCCACTATAACTTTTTTGTTGTTGGTTATTAGCCTACCTATGAGGAATTGAAATCATTCTGGGCAATAGGTGTGTTCCGGGTGTTCTCCATGTTATTAGCCTACCTATGAGGAATTGAAATTGGAGTGGTATAAAAACAGCCATAACAGCTCCTATGTTATTAGCCTACCTATGAGGAATTGAAATTGCCTAGATATGGCCTTAATTCTTGCGTAGTTATAACAGGGTTATTAGCCTACCTATGAGGAATTGAAATTAATAACTTAAAAAGCTGTCAAACCCAGCCTTCTTCGTTATTAGCCTACCTATGAGGAATTGAAATTAGACTACATGATAAATGACTAAATACTTGCCTCGCTGTTATTAGCCTACCTATGAGGAATTGAAATGCGGTACGCGTTCATTAGTTCGATTTCATTGTCAAGTTATTAGCCTACCTATGAGGAATTGAAATTAAGCCTATTACAAGACGAGATAACATTAAAGGTTACGCAGGTTATTAGCCTACCTATGAGGAATTGAAATTCATACTCCTCCTCGTACTCTCGACCGAAGTCTACAAGTTATTAGCCTACCTATGAGGAATTGAAATAAAGTAGTTGATGGCGCAGGGCTATTGTTTGAAAATACGTTATTAGCCTACCTATGAGGAATTGAAATTTAAAAAACAAGCAAAATGAATTTGCTACAGCTATAGTTATTAGCCTACCTATGAGGAATTGAAATGAGGCTGGGTCGATAATTACTTCATCTAGGACATCTTGTTATTAGCCTACCTATGAGGAATTGAAATAAAGCAAATATGAGCGTCTAAATAGCATATCGTCTAAGTGTTATTAGCCTACCTATGAGGAATTGAAATATTCCAGAACCTTTTGTGGTTCTGGATTTTGACACTAGTTATTAGCCTACCTATGAGGAATTGAAATAACTCTCTACAAGCTCATCTCGCAGCCTACCTATCTCCGTTATTAGCCTACCTATGAGGAATTGAAATGGGGTTGTAAACCCCGGCATATCGCTCGAAGAATTGACAGTTATTAGCCTACCTATGAGGAATTGAAATCATAGCTACCTTCAATATCCATGTCCTCTATATCTTGTTATTAGCCTACCTATGAGGAATTGAAATTCCGAGAGAGCAAATATGGCCAATAGGGCAGGGGCGTTATTAGCCTACCTATGAGGAATTGAAATCATTTGAGGATATAAACGATGGTAAAAAGTATGTGGATAGTTATTAGCCTACCTATGAGGAATTGAAATACGCTTCCCTCGCGGTTTCTAACATTTCCATTGCCATGTTATTAGCCTACCTATGAGGAATTGAAATTTTTGCCAGTTTCAATATTAATCATTTCTTTTTTCTCGTTATTAGCCTACCTATGAGGAATTGAAATAAAATTTTTGGAACACAGCAAAAGACTTGAGACGCTGTGTTATTAGCCTACCTATGAGGAATTGAAATGTCTTCATCTTTTGACCGTACCATCTTTCTACACATGTTATTAGCCTACCTATGAGGAATTGAAATCACCAATTCCGACAGCCACGCCTATGACCACAAAAGGTTATTAGCCTACCTATGAGGAATTGAAATAAACTATAGTTGCAGTAGCGGGAGCTGTTGCATCATATCGTTATTAGCCTACCTATGAGGAATTGAAATCATATAATTTTCTCGCTTGGTAGATGTTCATTCTTTGTTATTAGCCTACCTATGAGGAATTGAAATTATACAAAAAATAGAGGGACTAAGACTGCTAACTTTGTTATTAGCCTACCTATGAGGAATTGAAATTTTATCTCAAAATTGTCTATAAAGAAATCTATCATAAAGTTATTAGCCTACCTATGAGGAATTGAAATTATTCGCCCCCGACTGGCGATGGTATTGGTAGGAGGCGTTATTAGCCTACCTATGAGGAATTGAAATTAAAAAAGTTGTAAAAAATACTTGTATACCTAAAGGGTTATTAGCCTACCTATGAGGAATTGAAATACAAGTTTTATCTGTTCATTGCTGTATCCCATGTTTTTGTTATTAGCCTACCTATGAGGAATTGAAATTATATCGTACTGTAAGGTTTTCAGAGGCGGACCTACACGTTATTAGCCTACCTATGAGGAATTGAAATAGTAGATGTATGCAAGCCCAGATACCTGCATCATATCGTTATTAGCCTACCTATGAGGAATTGAAATACCGCACTTAAAAGATCATGCATAAAGTTAGATCCGTTATTAGCCTACCTATGAGGAATTGAAATTCCAATAGGCATTGAAAAATACCTGTGGGAGTTGCTTGTTATTAGCCTACCTATGAGGAATTGAAATTCGGTCCGTCGCGGGGTGTATTTTTCCCATGTGTTAGGGTTATTAGCCTACCTATGAGGAATTGAAATCATTCTTTGAGTTCTTCATTATCAATCTTTAAATCTTTGTTATTAGCCTACCTATGAGGAATTGAAATATTCTCTTTTGTTAAAATTCATTTTTTATTACCTCCGTTATTAGCCTACCTATGAGGAATTGAAATTTTTTAGGTCGTCAATATTAAATATACAATTAATCATGTTATTAGCCTACCTATGAGGAATTGAAATAAGTTAAAACAGATGAGGAATTGGAAGAGAGAATAAGTTATTAGCCTACCTATGAGGAATTGAAATCTGTCTGCAGGGAGTGGGCAACCTGCACTGAAGAGATGTTATTAGCCTACCTATGAGGAATTGAAATTAATAATTCTAGCTTGGAACAATTAGAATTGGAATATGTTATTAGCCTACCTATGAGGAATTGAAATCCGCTTTAGTGGGATAAAGTGCTTAATCTCCACTTAGTTATTAGCCTACCTATGAGGAATTGAAATAGTATTGCCCCCATACCCTATGACCGCGTCCAATACCGTTATTAGCCTACCTATGAGGAATTGAAATTAATAATTCTTTCCGTTGCAATCATAGTAACCAATTTTCGTTATTAGCCTACCTATGAGGAATTGAAATTTTTTTGTTCTCTTTTATTAAAATTCATTTTATAACTCCGTTATTAGCCTACCTATGAGGAATTGAAATAGTATTGCCTCCATACCCCACGACTGCTTCCAATACCGTTATTAGCCTACCTATGAGGAATTGAAATATGTCTTCGCTTAATTCCTCCAAGTACTCAAATAATGTTATTAGCCTACCTATGAGGAATTGAAATATTTCAAATACCACCTCTAAAATAGCTGAAAAACAGTCGTTATTAGCCTACCTATGAGGAATTGAAATCAATGTGTTTTAAAGCTTTTAATTCAATAGATATAGGTTATTAGCCTACCTATGAGGAATTGAAATAAGCTTTTAATTCAATAGATATAGTTTAACTATTATTTGTTATTAGCCTACCTATGAGGAATTGAAATAATTAATAAAAGATTTAAAGATAAAAAACCCTAAATCTCCAAATGTTATTAGCCTACCTATGAGGAATTGAAATTCAAAAAAGGAACCATTTTTTCAACTGGAACCGTTTTTTGTTATTAGCCTACCTATGAGGAATTGAAATGATTTTGAGGTGGCAACATTTCCATCACCTCTCATCGTTATTAGCCTACCTATGAGGAATTGAAATATCTCCACTTATTTTTTCCTATATTCACTTTACCACAGTTATTAGCCTACCTATGAGGAATTGAAATAAGCGATGAAGTCCATATCCTTTTTTAGTTTTTATAGTTATTAGCCTACCTATGAGGAATTGAAATCTTACCATTTTTAATTAATTCGTAAGCTGCCCAAGTTATTAGCCTACCTATGAGGAATTGAAATTTCCTTCCATGTTTTTCAAACTCTTCTAAAAAATCATTAAAAGTTATTAGCCTACCTATGAGGAATTGAAATTAGTACCCCTTTTTTTTCCAAGATACTTGTTCTATTTGTTATTAGCCTACCTATGAGGAATTGAAATCTCGAATTCATTTTTTAATCGTTCCAACAGTTGATAGTTATTAGCCTACCTATGAGGAATTGAAATTCGTTGAATTGTTTTAGGTTGTCGTACTCTGTAAAGTGTTATTAGCCTACCTATGAGGAATTGAAATAAACGTCTTAAAACGTCAATAAAACGGTTTAAAGACGTTATTAGCCTACCTATGAGGAATTGAAATTTTTTTTGTGCAATATATAATGCTTGTAGAACTTCATGTTATTAGCCTACCTATGAGGAATTGAAATCCTTGATAGCTGAATTGCTCATTCCTTCCATGCTTTTGTTATTAGCCTACCTATGAGGAATTGAAATATGAAAGGGGAGGTGAACATGTGTAAAAAGGAACATCCGTTATTAGCCTACCTATGAGGAATTGAAATGATGTACGCACCGAAACGCTCCTACCTCACGACCCCGGTTATTAGCCTACCTATGAGGAATTGAAATAGTAGATATTTTTCTTCATATAATTTCTTGAGTTCGGGTTATTAGCCTACCTATGAGGAATTGAAATCGCTGATACTTTTAATACGCCTCAGGGAGACCTGGGGGTTATTAGCCTACCTATGAGGAATTGAAATGTTGCATAAAATTCTCCTTTATTTATTGGTCATACTGTTATTAGCCTACCTATGAGGAATTGAAATTTAAATATGGTTAGCAGATATGAAAAGGAGCCTTCGTTATTAGCCTACCTATGAGGAATTGAAATATACATGCATTGTAACAAAACAAATAATTGATATAATGTTATTAGCCTACCTATGAGGAATTGAAATTTTGTTTTAATTCCTCCTTTGTAGGTCCATAAATTCTTGTTATTAGCCTACCTATGAGGAATTGAAATCTTCTTCTGGTGCTAATTCAAATAATTTTTTGGCTTGGTTATTAGCCTACCTATGAGGAATTGAAATTATAATCATTAAATGATTGTTTTGTTTCTGAACCATGGTTATTAGCCTACCTATGAGGAATTGAAATTTTCCTCACGTCTATACAAGTGACCACTATAAGTTGTCCGTTATTAGCCTACCTATGAGGAATTGAAATTAATAATCTAAGTCATCATATACAATATCCGTCTCTAGTTATTAGCCTACCTATGAGGAATTGAAATTTGGTATAGTCTCTCTGCCTTCACACACCTTACTTTGGTTATTAGCCTACCTATGAGGAATTGAAATTCCTTGACAATATTCTTGATACTTGAGGTTGTGATATGCGTTATTAGCCTACCTATGAGGAATTGAAATGAGATAGCATTGAATTTTATAAAATCCAATGACTATGTTATTAGCCTACCTATGAGGAATTGAAATAATCCAACTCTGGATATTTAAGTCTAAACTGTTTAGTTATTAGCCTACCTATGAGGAATTGAAATAACGTAAAAATAAAAATAAAGTAATAGCAAATTATCCTTGTTATTAGCCTACCTATGAGGAATTGAAATAGAGTAAAAGGAATAAAAAAAGAGGGGACTATCTCCCGTTATTAGCCTACCTATGAGGAATTGAAATAAGCGTACGCAACTTTGGAGTGAGGGAAGTTAAGGGTTATTAGCCTACCTATGAGGAATTGAAATGTGACTTCTGTACTGGCAAGAATGATAGAGGGTGGAAGTTATTAGCCTACCTATGAGGAATTGAAATCAGTCTGCGCATTTAGGCAAAGTCGAATCTTCTCCGTTATTAGCCTACCTATGAGGAATTGAAATTCCATATAATTTCCCTCCCATTAGCTCTCTAACTTCGCTGTTATTAGCCTACCTATGAGGAATTGAAATTCCTTGACACCATTATAGTCATTTGCAATGACATTGTTATTAGCCTACCTATGAGGAATTGAAATATTCCAACTCCTAGAATTGAATATTATTTGCGCCTCGTGTTATTAGCCTACCTATGAGGAATTGAAATTCTAGTGTTGTATCAATAAAACCTGTTTGATAATTCATGTTATTAGCCTACCTATGAGGAATTGAAATGGATCTTCTAAATAATAAAAAATCAAACTTCCAGCCCGTTATTAGCCTACCTATGAGGAATTGAAATAAAAGTGTATTATAATCAATCAACATCTAGGTATAAGTTATTAGCCTACCTATGAGGAATTGAAATTCAAAAAGGGTATACGAATCATACAACTTACTATATTGTTATTAGCCTACCTATGAGGAATTGAAATGATGCAGGACATGGGGGCAACGACCCTGGGGCATTAGGGTTATTAGCCTACCTATGAGGAATTGAAATGTTTTGTGATGCCCTTATGTCTGCCCATTCCTCCATTCTGTTATTAGCCTACCTATGAGGAATTGAAATACCATTAGCAGGTGCAAGAACTTTCTTTATTTCTGCATCGTTATTAGCCTACCTATGAGGAATTGAAATATGATCGTATTCCTTCTAGTTGTTCTTCTGTTTCTGCCGTTATTAGCCTACCTATGAGGAATTGAAATTACCCGATACCTGTTTCATGTCAGCGTATTCTAACAGCGTTATTAGCCTACCTATGAGGAATTGAAATTTTTTTGCCCGGCGAGACCAGAAAGTCGGGCAAAACAGTTATTAGCCTACCTATGAGGAATTGAAATATGTGCTTATATATTCTCCGCTTTCTATATCAATAGTTATTAGCCTACCTATGAGGAATTGAAATCCCATCCGTCAGGTAGCACTTCTTCTAGAGATATTTCCCGTTATTAGCCTACCTATGAGGAATTGAAATTACTTTTCAAGGATGAACTCCTCGGCGGTACCACAACCGTTATTAGCCTACCTATGAGGAATTGAAATAGCGAAATAAAAAAAAAAGAGCCTTGCGGCTCTTCTGTTATTAGCCTACCTATGAGGAATTGAAATTACTCATTCAATGCCTCTTTAGCCTTATAGATTCCTAGTTATTAGCCTACCTATGAGGAATTGAAATTGAATTACACCTCCCGGCGATAGGTCGCCACCCTTTGTTATTAGCCTACCTATGAGGAATTGAAATAATACTTCGTTGTGTAGGTCGCAATAATACCCGCTGGTTATTAGCCTACCTATGAGGAATTGAAATTGCCGGGCAGCGTTTACGATTTATTGTTCTTCCAAAGTTATTAGCCTACCTATGAGGAATTGAAATTAATAATATTTATTATAATGATTTTAATCTTTGCGAGTTATTAGCCTACCTATGAGGAATTGAAATAGGTTTATTTATTGGATTATTAGCTGAATTATTAGGTTATTAGCCTACCTATGAGGAATTGAAATTCACATGCATGATTTTAGACTTTATAATGGGTTTAATGTGTTATTAGCCTACCTATGAGGAATTGAAATGATTTTTGGAAACCGTACCCCTTGAGTAGGATTCCGTTATTAGCCTACCTATGAGGAATTGAAATGAAAATAGAATAACTTATCACAGAGGTAGCGATATGGTTATTAGCCTACCTATGAGGAATTGAAATATATCATAGTCATACGGATTTAACAATTCGCGTAGGTTATTAGCCTACCTATGAGGAATTGAAATTTTCAATTCCTCCTTTTTTGTCGGGTATTTGTATTCGGTTATTAGCCTACCTATGAGGAATTGAAATGAATTAAGGCAGAAATGATGACGTTGGAGCAAGTACCAGTTATTAGCCTACCTATGAGGAATTGAAATCCTAAATGTTTTTTCATTTCAATTCCTCCTTTTTTGTGTTATTAGCCTACCTATGAGGAATTGAAATTATCCGTTCTCCAATGCTTCAATAATGGCCTCCTGGGGTTATTAGCCTACCTATGAGGAATTGAAATAGAGCGAGGAACCTTGGAAGAATTTTCGTAAAACTCGCGTTATTAGCCTACCTATGAGGAATTGAAATCTTTTTACATAGGAGGTGTAAATATTGAAAAGAATAATCGTTATTAGCCTACCTATGAGGAATTGAAATGGAGGATAAAAAAATGACGTATACATGCGAACTATGGTTATTAGCCTACCTATGAGGAATTGAAATAAGGAAGAGCAGTCGAAGAGGGCTATGGCAGAGGCAGTTATTAGCCTACCTATGAGGAATTGAAATGAGCAAATAGAGCAATTAGAGCTACTAATGGTGGTGGTTATTAGCCTACCTATGAGGAATTGAAATCCATAACTTTAGCGTTAATGGTGGTTTAATTGTTCAGTTATTAGCCTACCTATGAGGAATTGAAATAGGCAAAGGCAATTCGTTCCATTGCCCTTGCCTTCGTTATTAGCCTACCTATGAGGAATTGAAATCTCTTCTACCTGAGACCTTTTTCGTCTTGAAAACTTGAGTTATTAGCCTACCTATGAGGAATTGAAATGGAAGTCAAGGAGGTAGGTGGAAAGCGGTATATCAAAGGGTTATTAGCCTACCTATGAGGAATTGAAATACAAACTGGACAAAGGAACCATTTTTTCATCA
>CZCB01014201.1_pt1 | contig 10974 bp, 11 predicted proteins | sample 591991 | NCBI WGS metagenome assembly CZCB01 (sample SAMEA3556809, study PRJEB10932) | anaerobic digester metagenome | reverse complement strand
TAAGGGCAGCCAACAGCGCAGCCAGGATCACTCCGCCGAGCAACGGTCCCATCATGTTCTTTAATATCCAGGGTACGGCCATCGACGGATCTTCCAGATCTGCCAAAGCGTTGGCACCCATGCCCATAATGGCAGGGAAAAAGCTGACTATTACCAAAACAATGCCGCCTACCAGGGCAGCTCCTTTAGCTGTTGTCCCATTTTTAGCAGAAAAAAGCCTTTGGTAAAAGTCTTGGCCTATCAGAGTGTACATCACTGTAGGGACGAGCAACCACATGATGCTGGCGGTTCCCATTCCCCATATGCTCAAATATTCCGGCCCAACGGCTTTCGCCTGAAGAAGCGATTCCAGACCTCCAAAACCTCCGGTATGTCCTAAAACTACAGATGCTGCAACTATAACTCCGATAGCTCCAAGAAGCATCTGTATTAAATCAGTTAAAGTTACAGCCCACATCCCCCCTGCAGTGGTGTATATGATGAAGACAAATGTCGCCAGTATTGCTCCGGTATTTCCGGTTATTCCCAAAATACCCAAAGCTCCTCTAGCCGAAAGTACCTGTGCTGCTAAAATTCCTATTAAAGCAACTATAGAAAGCAATGAACCAAGAGCCCTAATAGTCTTGCCACCATAACGCTTCTCAAGGTAATCCGGGACGGTATAAAAGGCCAGATCGCGAAATTTCCTGGCAGTGACCAAACCCAATAAAATTAATCCAATGCCGCAGGAAACGCCATACCATGCTCCTGACAGCCCATACCTGAAACCATACTCTCCGCCACCCATGACCGCACCGCCTCCAAAATGCGTTGCAGCAAGAGTAGCGGCACAAAGGACGATGCCGAGCCTTCTGCCCGCAAGCAAAAAGTCAGTCATCCCCTTGACATAAACCTTGCCAACCCACCAACCTATTAAAAGAAGCACCGCCATATAAAAGATAACTATATATAACACCGTTTCGCACCTCCCTGTTAATTTTTCTCTACGTGAACCGCATTCCCGGTAGGTACGTACAAAGCTCTTCCAGCAAAAGCCTCGCCCAAAACGTAATTTGCTGCTTCTTCTATATTGTCTGTTATTAGTCCAGGAAAGGCAACATTCTTGTTTTTCGCGACCAAGGCACACCTACGCCCCTGAAGCTCATAGACCGTTTTTGTAGCTATATAAGCAGGAATTGTAAAATCCTTCTTCAGTTCCTCTATCGCTACAGCTAAGTCACCCATTGCAAGCCTCATGAATCTGTCAAAAATGGGGGTACCCATGCCCTCCCTGAGTTCTGCGACCAAAATTATGCCTCCCCCCTCTTTGATGCCATGATATACAGCCGTCAGCGCTTTTGTCGCCTGGTAGAGTTCTAAATCATAGGGATAACCTCCACATGAGACAAAGGCTACATCTGCAAGCTCATCCACCCATATGGTCTGCAAAACCTGAGCTTCTCTTACTCCTTTTTTCCAGGCCTCCAAGAAATCCCCTGCTACATACGAATGTGGTTTTCCTCTCTCATCAGTTATTACGTTTAACAGAAATGATTTTTTGTCCTTCAAAACAACCTTTGCATATTCTTCCATATCTAGAGCCACAGGGTTTTTATCGAGCTCGCCACAGGTAACTTTTTCATTAAATTCATTTCCTATCAATCCGTTACGGTGGTTTGCCTGGATCGATTCTCTTGAACTTATGCCCGGAATTATGATTTTTCTCCCCCCTGCAAAGCCAGCCAAATCATGATAGCAAACACCTCCCAAGAGGATCAAAAGATCTGCCTCATAGGCATCTTTTTGTATCACTATAGGTGTGCCGCGGCTGGTCACCTTCCCGGTGTCCGTTAAATTTTCGGTGGATTGATGACACAGGACATGGTCTTGAGGTTTTCTCGCTTCGCCTAAAACTGTCCTTTCTTCATCACTCGACATCCTGCGATGTTGGCCTGTAGCTATAAGCCAAGTTACCTCACCTACGCCTGCCGTGCTCAACCTTTTTCTGACGGCTACACACATCCTGTCTATTCCCTGCCAGGCTCGTGTGATATCGGGCACTAAAACGACAACCTTGCGGGAACCGACAGCAAGTTCTTCTAAACGAGGCGATTCTATTGGGGAATTCAAAGCTTGTTCTACGTCGACGGGACTTACTTNNGTCGTATTTATTATGTCATGCTGGCAGTCCCAAAGAAGGGTATCGTCGCCCATTTTAAAAACCAATGATTTCATAAAAGTTCACCTCCAACTGTCAATAGATTAACATAAAAAACGGTCATTTGAAGTATAAAGTGTAGCGAATCTGTAAGACTGATGCAATATGATGTGATCTAAAATATAATAGAATTTAACCCTTGACGAAGAAGGAGATGATCTTTGGTGTTCATTAGCCCTACTTACGGTCCTCTCGAACTCGACCAAGTGATCAAACGAATGTGCAACTTTATGGTTCAAGAAGGGAATTATCGGATAATAGTTGGAACCGATTCACAGCTTTTGATCAACAGTACGCTTTTCGTTTCCGCAATAGTGGTTCACAGAATCGGACGAGGCGGAATTTACTTTTACAGAAAAACCTACGATTCAAAACCCTACTCCATTAAAGAACGCATCTTAACGGAAACATCGATGAGCCTTACGCTTGCAAGCGAAATACTTCAACTTCTTGCCCAAGACATAATTCTTTGCGAACAATATAGACAATTACTTGAGATACACCTCGACGTCGGAGAAAAGGGTCTTACGAGGGAGATATTAAATATGGTTGTCGGCATGGTAAAAGGAAGCGGCTACGTGGCCCACATAAAACCGGATGCCTTCGCCGCTTCCTGCGTAGCCGACAAATACACGAAGAGCGCTTAATTTTTTAACGTGGCTTCATATCCGATTTCGTCCAGAGTTTCTACGACGCTTTCAATGTCATCGGTATTTGCTTCGACCGTCTTGTTATCCAGGTTCACCTTAAATTCCGTTAAACCCAAACCTTCTAAAGCCCTTGAAATTCGCTTAACGCAATGTTGACACGACATATCCGGAACATCCAATATGAAATGTGCCATCCATAAATCTCCTCCTTCTTTTTTTATCCTTCTAGCATCAGTTCTTTTAATGTGTTCAAATCTTCCTCAAATTTTTTACAAGTCATTTCCAAGGGTTGAGGTGAAGTCATATCCACTCCCGCTACCTTCAAGGCGTCAACGGGATCCATGGAATCGCCCAAGGAAAGAAACTTCAAGTAGCGATCCACCGCCTGCTTTCCGTCTTTCAATATGCTCGCAGCAATTGCAGTGGCAGCCGAATAGCCGGTGGCGTATAACATAATAGGCATTATAAAAGTGCGGAATTCTGGCCCATTCCAAAGGCAATTCTTCATCTATAAATAAAGTATCGCCGTAGTGCCTTTCATACAAATCTCTCCATATGGAGCTAAAGTCTTCATTTGTCAAGGGAATACCTCTCTCCAATCTTTCGTGTACTTGAAGTTCAAATTCCGCAAAGAGCAATTGCCTGTAGACCGTGGTGCGCGCCTGTTCCAATCCATAGTTGATCAAATAGGCCTTTTCGGCTTTATTGTTAGCTCCTTTAATCATGTGCTCAAGCAATAATATTTCGTTAGTCGTTGAAGCGACCTCGGCCGTAAAAATGCTGACGCCGGAATATACGTAAGGTTGGTTTTTAAAAGTAAAATGGGAATGCATTGCGTGTCCCATTTCGTGAGCCAGGGTGAAGACATCCCTGAAGGTCCCGTTGAAATTTAAAAGCACGTAGGGATGTACTCCGTAAACGCCCCAAGAGTAGGCCCCACTCCTCTTGCCCCTGTTTTCGTAAACATCCAACCACCTGTTTTCGAAGGCTCCCAGAAGAGCTTTCCGATACTCCTCGCCCAGAGGAGATAGGCCCTCTATGACGATATTTTTTGCTTCATCAAAGCTGTATCTCGTCTTGGGTTCCGGAAAAAGAGGAACGTAAAGGTCGTAAAAATGCATCTCATCCAGACTTAATACTTCTTTTTTAAACAATACATATTGCTGAAGAGGAGACAGCCATTGGTTTATCGTTTCTAATGCTTTTTCATAAACGATTGTCGGGATGTTCTCCGGATCAAGCGAGGCCTCTAGCGTTCTGTCGTAATTCCTCGCTTTGGCATAAAACACGTCCTTTTTTAAGCTTCCTAAATAGGTGGAAGAAAGCGTATTTTTTACTTTTTTATAACTCGAAAAAAGTCCCTTGAAGGCATCGCGACGCAAGCGCCTGTCTCTGCTGTGTAAAAAATATGAATACCTTTCCTCGGACAGTTCCACCTCCGTTCCTTCTTCGTCCCTGATCTTCGGAAACTCCATATCTGCATTTGTTAAGAATGAAAATACATCTTCGGGAACTCTCGCCACATCTCCGGACATGGCAAGCAATTTTTCCCCCTCAACAGAAAGAATATGACCTTTAAGGCGCATTATCCTGGCAAGTTCAACCCTGTATAAATCAAGGCTCGGCTCCTCGGTTAAATACCTTTCAACTCCCTCTGGACCCAGCGATATTATGTTAGGCACAAAAGAGGATACTGCCTCGGAAAAGCGCAGATATATCAAAGAGGCGCGCTGCGCCATCGATTGGGCCTTTGTATCTCGGGCGTCTTCGTGACTTTTAAAAGAAGCATAGGCATAAAGCCTTCCCAACTCTTCCGCAACTTCGTCCCTGAGCTTAAGAGCATTTAAAAGCGATCTGGCTGAAGAAACAATGTCGTTGCCGGCTCTTTGCAATTCTTCCACCTTAACTTCCAGGTTACGTAACCTTTCGTCCCAGGCCTCTAAATTTGGATAGAGATCTTCCAGTCGCCACTTATATTCCTCCGGTATTTCATCCCTATCGGGAATGTCTGAAATCCTTTCCTCAGTCATAGAGATACTCCTTTCATTCAAACACTTTTTATCCTTAACGAATTCAATATTACTGATATAGAACTCAAAGCCATAGCCCCTTCGGCAATAATCGGGTGCAACAAGGCAGACATTGCCATAGGGATCGCTATGACGTTATATCCAAAAGCCCATGCCAAATTTTGTCTAATTATACTAAAGGTTTCTTTCGATATCTCAATGAGATCCACAACCTTTGACGCTCCACCCTTTAATATTACGACGTCTGCACTGTCTATGGCCAGATCTGTGCCGCTCCCCATGGCCACACCTACATCGGCAGCTTTCAAAGCAGCAGCATCGTTCATGCCGTCTCCTGTCATCATAACCTTTTTGCCCGTTCCTTGATAGCGCCTTACGATATCGACCTTATCATCCGGACGAACGCCCCAATAAAAGTCCTTTATACCTAATTCACTTGCGACGACTTTTGCTGTTCCTTCACCATCGCCTGTGGCTAACACGAGATCTATGCCCATGCTCTTAAGGCTACGCACAACATCAAAGGAATCTTCCCTTATTGGGTCAAATACACCAATGTAGCCCAATATAGAACCATCCCTCTTTACTTCGACAACTGTGTAGCCCTTCTCAAGTAATTGACGATATCTTTGAGGATTTTCCGGTCTTCCGACCAAGTATGCCTGACCCCTTACCGTGCCTCTAACACCTTCGCCAACTATCTCTTCAAAATCATTTATCTCGACATCGCCTTTCTTTAATTCAGCTATAGCTTTTCCTAAAGGGTGATTGGACAGGGACTCCAAGTTTCCAACGATATTTGCCACTTCTTCCGTAAGGTTGTGCTCTACAACCTTGGGTGATCCCAAAGTAAGAGTGCCAGTCTTATCGAAGATAACGACGCCTACATCTTTTGTAGTTTGTATGGCCTCTGCATTTCTTATTATGAGCCCCTGACGCATAGCCTTGTTCGTTCCCGTTATCAAAGCCATTGGTATCGCTAAACCAAGCGCACAGGGACAGGCGATCACTATGGTTGTAACAAAGGCAAAAACTCCTACCGACAGAGGGTCTCTAGACTCGATAACCCAGGGCAAAATCTGCTTAGCATGGCTTAAAAAGCCTCCCCACTCATCCACGTTAAAAGCCCATAGCACACCCGATAGCAGAGCAAGAAAAGTCACTATTGGAACAAAGACATTTGTAACCCTATCCGCAAGAGCCTGAATAGGAATCTTTGAACCCTGAGCTTCCTGAATCAACGATATCATCTGCGAAAGAAAGGTATCTTCACCGACTTGAATAACTCGAACCTTGAGGAAACTAGATAGGTTAAGAGAGCCAGAGGTAACTTTATCGCCCGATTTTTTAAGAACGGGCATTGGCTCGCCTGTGATCATCGCTTCATCCACTGAAGAGGCGCCTTCTGCAACTTCACCATCTGCAGGAATACGCTCTCCCGGCTTAACTGCTATCAAAAATCCCTGCTTTACGACTTCTATGGGCATTAAAATTTCCTTGCCATCGTCAGTGATAACTCTTGCTTCCTGGGCCTTTAGCATCAGTAACGCCTTTACTTCTTTGGAGGCTTTGTCCCTCAAGCGGGATTCTATAAAGCGTCCAGTCAGATGAATTGACATAATCATTGCCCCTATACTTCCAAAAGACGTCTCGAATAAACCGACCGAAGCCAATAGGGCAGTTATCAATGAAGTGAGGGATCCTAAAAAAACGAGAACATCCATATTGGCATGAAAATGAGATAAAGCGATCCATGCCCCCCTTATTGTTTGTTTTCCTGCTATAAATATGACCAATGCCGAGGCTATTGTCTCAGCGTAAAAAAACCACGAAATATGATATCCCGTCATATGTAAAAACATTAATAACATTAGAGGAACCGTTATAGACCATGCGAACATAACGTTTCGTTTAGATGCCTTGTAACGTAGAGCTTCAAAGTCCTCTGTAGATTCATAGGTTACACCATAACCTACCCTTTCGACTGCCTCTTCCAAAACCCTCTGGGGAACATCTTTCTCTAACAGAACAAATGCAGTTTCAGTTGCCAAATTAACAGCGGCAAACTTAACCCCTTCCACTTTTTTCAATGCCTTTTCGACAATCATTGCGCATGTCGCACAAGTCATTCCCGTTATTCGAAAATTCCTTTTCTCCTCATTAGTAGTATTCATCTCGTCATCTCCACTGGCGATTTCTATTTAAGGATATAATAACATTATTAGTAATACCTAAATTCTATTAACCATTTTAGGGCAAGCTCTTTTATAATTCAAGCTTGCCCTTTTGAAGCACCTTTTAAGAAAGAAGCGTCACGCTTTTTATCAATATGTACATCTTTCCGCTGCCGAGAGAGGAGCGGGCCTCTCCCTCAACGTAAATAGGAGCGCCATCTTCGAGAGAGCATAAAGTTTCTTCGATTTGAGGATCATAAGTTCTCATAAGCAAATAGTCATGCCTGGGTTCTCCGTTTATATCGATGAAATCCCTTCGCAGAGAACACTGAAAGTACCTTCCGCATCTGTTTTCCTTTATCGATTCGCCGCTAAGAAAATGCAAATAGCCAGACACCCTAACCTCGTTTACCCCCAATTTTTCCTTGAGCGTCAAATCCTCCACTTCAGTCGCCTCCTTTAAGATAAAAAAATTGGAGAGGGCAGGACACCCCAACCCTCTCCGGACACAAACATATTGGTTTTATTTTCCTCTGAGACATTACCGACGCCCTTGAACGCCACCTCTTCGGGCGCGTTGGAAATCACCCTGAACGTCAGTAACCCCTCCCTCATCTAAACGCCTCCCAAAAATTGTCTTGTAACAATATAGTAACCTAGTTTTAGAAATTATCCAAGTACCCTTTGTGTAATTTTCATTTAATTTTATTGGTTATTAGATGGTGCACCGCTTTGTCGCTGCTCTATACCCTTAAGCCACTGCTCAAATTGCCATCGGGAGACATCTGTTCTCAGAGATAAAATCCTTTCATGTAGCTCCGTTGCCTTTTTTTGATCTAATTTATCCTCTAAAAACAACATTCTTAATTCTAATCGAGTGCGCTCGAGATCGCGCATCTTCTGGGCTATCTCTGCCGGGACTTCATATTTATAGGGATATCTCCCCAATCCTTTTCGTCCTCCAAAGTCATCGTCACCGTCGTAACCGCCCCACATGTAGGCAGGACCAGGGCACCATCCTCCCCAACCGGCACCCCACATACTCCTAGGACCGGAACCATAAAAGGCAAAGGCAGAACCACCGATTAACAATACGAGCAAAGCACCTAAAACAGGAACCCAAGGTCTCTTCATGACCTAACACCTCCCTTATTTGTTTAATTTTCATTCTACGTCCATATGATAACAGGGATGCCATGCGAGTCCTCGGTATTCCAAAGTATACCCCTATGAGTAAAAATACTTAAATAGTATCCAAATAAATTCAATGCACCGAGCAAAGGCGTGTTCGGTGTATGGCTAAAATATCGGACAACAATGCCTGACCTGTTTCTATTCTTCCCGCCCCGGGGCCTATCACAGTCACCTCTCCTAAGTGATCTGTAGCCACTGTCAATGCATTTGTAGGACCCATCACGTTACCTAAAGCATGACTTACAGGAATGAACTTGGGAGATACGCTTGCCAAAATCTCGCTCCCCTCTTTTCTGACCTCTGCAATTAATTTAATGCGCTCTCCTTCTTTTTTTGCCTCGATCACTTCTTCTTTTGTAACCTTTGTTATACCCTGTCGTGCGATATCGGTAACTTTAATATTCGCCCCAAAAAATAACTTCGCCATTATAGTCGCTTTTACTGCAGAATCCCAGCCTTCTACATCGGAGGTTGGATCTGCCTCAGCGTATCCCAATTTTTGCGCTTCCATCAAAGCTTCAAGATAGTCGTATCCCTCTTCCATTTTGCTCAATATATAGTTTGTCGTACCGTTAACAATACCCGCTACGGACTTTACATCACACCCGCTCATGCATTCCAACACCATATTTATGCAGGGCGTACCCGATAGAACTACACCTTCATATCTCAAACAAACACCGTTTTCTTTGGCGACGTTTTCCAGTTCTTCCAAAGCCAAGGCTATAGGGCCCTTATTTGAGGTAACGACATGGGACCCGACTGAAAGAGCCTTGCGCATGTGCGACAACCCGGGCTCTCCTGACTCTAGATTGGTAATAGTCGCTTCGACGACGATATCCGTTTTTGCCCTTTCAATTAGTTGTAAAGTCCCTTCAGATGTAAACTCCGGTCTATTTTTCAAAGACCCCTTTTGAGCCATTTCCTTTAATATAGCATCTAAATCCAATCCATCTTCATTAAATAGGGAACCTCTAACGGGGTCTGCAATGAAGGTCACCGAAAATTCAAAGTCGTAACGCTGTTGTAATACCTCTTTCTTTCGATTCAAAATGTGAGCTAAACCTTGTCCGACGTTCCCAAATCCGACGATACCAATCTTCCAAAGCAAAGCATACACCCCCTGCTTTCTACGTGCTTCAGAATATGATAGCATTTAACTTTGTATTGGCATAGAAAATGTGGGAAATAAAAATGACGTATTATTAATCTCAAAAAAATCCCCATGCAAAACCCCAACCCGCTTCTACATAAAACGGCATCCAGTAGTCAAGTAGATTACAAGATATTAAAAGCAAATTTAACATATCATATTAATAGCATGTTACCGCCAAGCCCTCAACGATTCCCTTGGGTGCATGGATTATTATAGTTTTAATTGAACAATAGGAATTCTAATTGCAGGAATTTTTGAATACTTGACATTCTCCTCATGCGGGTTTATTATAAAATTGTTTCATTATAAGGTTTTATATACCATACTATGGAATAAGACAATAACAGTCACATCACAATAGAGGGGAGTAATAAAAATTGTCTATCAAAAAATACGAAATACTTCAAAAGATTCACGAAAAGGGCATAGTGGCCATTGTGCGTGCAAGGAATGGCGAAGAAGGTCTGAAGCTGGCCAACGCTATATTTGAAGCAGGTATACCCGCGGTTGAAATCACAATGACAGTTCCAAATGCTATCGATATCATGAAAGATTTGGCTAAAGAGTATGCTCATAAAGGCCTTATACTGGGAGCTGGAACTGTACTGGACCCAGAAACAGCACGTCAATGTATACTTGCGGGGGCAGAATATATAGTTGCCCCTAACCTCAACGAAAATTTGATTAGGCTCTGCAATCGCTACTCTATACCATGCATGCCTGGCGTAGGGACTGTAACAGAATTAGTGCGTGCTATGGAATTAGGTATTGATGTGGTAAAGCTATTCCCTGGAGAAGTATTAGGCCCAGACTTCATAAAAGCGGTATTGGGTCCCATACCTTACGCAAAAATGATGCCTACTGGAGGCGTAAACATCGATAATTTGGATAAATGGTTCAAGGCTGGCGCTTACGCGGTTGGTATGGGTTCTGGCATAACAAAACCCAACGGAGTTGAAGGCGACTATGAAGCAGTCAGACGTACTGCAAAAGATGTCGTGGAGAAAATTGCTGAAATCAGAAAAAATATTAAATAATTTTGCAAGAGAGGAAGATATGTCATGAAGCGAATAATTACTTTCGGCGAGTTAATGCTTCGTCTATCGCCTCCGGACCACGAAGTACTTCTCCAAAGCCCGATTTTGGAGGCCACCTTTGGGGGTGCCGAGGCCAATGTAGCTGTTTCTTTGGCAAATTACGGTGAAAATACGAGCTTTGTCACGGCACTGCCAAACAATCCGATAGGTAAAGCAGCCGTTATGAATTTGCGTTCCTTTGGGATCGACACTTCGCACATAGTGTTCAAAGGTGAAAGGGTAGGAATATACTACGCACAAAAGGGATCCTGTTTTAGGCCATCGCAAGTAATTTACGACCGTGCCCATTCCTCCTTTTCTGAAATCAAACCGGAAGATCTGGACTGGGACGTTATCTTCGAGGATGCCGATTGGTTTCATGTAACGGGAATTACACCCGCCGTCTCCGAGGGGGCTGCCCTGGCAACGTTAGAGGCTGTCTCTTATACACATCTGACGCTGCCGACGAAGAGGATAGTGTAGATCTCGGTGGTGGC
>CZCB01002375.1_pt1 | contig 10982 bp, 9 predicted proteins | sample 591991 | NCBI WGS metagenome assembly CZCB01 (sample SAMEA3556809, study PRJEB10932) | anaerobic digester metagenome | reverse complement strand
AATTACTATGTGGTTGTCAAAGTGCACAATAACTATTGACTATTCATAGCACGTCTTACTTATATAAGAGGTGTAGCCTGAAGGCTTATCTGTTTGATTGCCTCGTACAGAGCTTTTGCTGTATCGATCGAGGTAAGGCACGGTATACCTTTTTCCGAAGCGTGCCTTCTAATAGTAAAGCCTTCCCTTCTCGATAAGTTACCTCTGGAAATGGTGTTGATGATCAGGTCGATTTTCCCTTCAAGAAGAAGATCAACGATACTCGGTGCCCCTTCGAACAGCTTGTTCACTCTCTTGGCCCTAACGCCATGGACGTTGAGGTAGGCTGCGGTCCCGGTGGTAGCAACGATGTTGTAGCCAAGTTCCATATAGCCTTTGGCAAGAGGCAGGATCTCTGCTTTGTCCCTGTCTGCTACTGTAAAGAGTACAGTACCTTCCAGTGGGACGCTTAGTCCTGACGCAACAACGGCCTTGTAGAAAGCCTGATGAAACGTGGGAGCCCTTCCCATAACTTCGCCTGTTGATTTCATCTCCGGTCCCAACACCGTATCTACATCCTTAAGCTTGGCGAAGGAAAAAACTGGAGCCTTTACAGCTATGTCTCCCTTATGGGGAACCAACCCAGAGCTTTCCAGCTTATTGCCTAGCATCACTTCCGTAGCCAGCTGTGCCATGTTAATCCCCGTCACCTTACTGATAAAGGGGATGGTCCTTGAAGCTCTGGGATTGACTTCGATGATAAACACTGCATCACCCTTGACCACAAACTGAATGTTCAAGACCCCGATCGTATTGAGACCTCTGGCAATCCGTTCTGTATAGTCCACGATCGTCTGCTGAGCTTTCGGAGAGAGGCTGATGGGTGGGTATACCGCAATGGAATCTCCCGAGTGTACCCCTGCCCTTTCAATGTGCTCCATAATCCCCGGGATCAGTACGTTCTCCCCATCGGAAACGGCATCTACTTCTGCTTCAACTCCCTGAACATACCGATCTACCAAGATGGGATGGTCTTCAGACGCTTTAGCGGCCTCTTCAAGATAAACTTTCAGCTCGTCGTCGCTGTAGACTATCTCCATAGCCCTCCCGCCGAGAACATACGACGGCCGAACCAAAACCGGGTAACCGATTCTGCTAGCCGCAAGAAATGCTTCCTCTACGCTTCTTACCGCTTCGCCCTCTGGTCTTCTGATGCCCAGCTCCTGAAGTAAGGCATCAAACCTTTCTCTGTCTTCTGCTTTGTCGATGGCGTCCACAGAAGTGCCGAGGACCCGGAAGCCGGCCTCTGTGATACCTTTGGCAAGCTTGATGGAGGTCTGCCCGCCAAACTGAACGATCACCCCTACTGGATCTTCCCGCCTTAAGATCGGCAGCACATCTTCGAGCGTCAGCGGCTCAAAGTACAGAGCATCGGAGATATCGAAGTCAGTGGATACGGTTTCTGGGTTGTTGTTGATGATCACCGCTCTGTATCCCAATTTCTTAATAGCTAAAATGGCGTGAACCGTTGCGTAGTCAAACTCCAACCCCTGACCTATCCTAATCGGTCCCGAACCAATGACAACTACAGACTTGCTCTTCTCTACCGGTTCATCTTGCCCGAGATAGGTTGAGTAAAAGTAAGGCGTGGTAATGGGGATCCTTCCCGCTGTGGTGTCCACCATTTTGTATGAAGGCAAAATCCCATTTTGCTCTCTAAGCCTGCGCACCTCACCTTCTGAGATACCCCAGGCGTCTGCCACTTCTCTATCGCTAAACCCCAGTGCCTTCAACTCTGAAAGGTCCTCTCTGGTGCTTGACTTGAGCTTCTCTGCTGCATAGGCTAGTTCTTCAATGAAAGGCATGGAGATCCCGGTCAGCTCCGCTACTTTCTCGGGGCGCCAGCCTTTCTCCAATGCCTTGCGGAGCACGAATACCCGGCGATCGTCAGGTTGCCTTAAGATTTCTTCCCACTGGCTCTCAGGGGGCAGCTTCGGCTCGTACTCCAGTCCCCTTAAAGCCTTGTTGAAAGCTTCGGTAAAGGTGCGGCCGATGGCCATCACTTCTCCAGTGGACTTCATCTGAGTTCCCAACCTGCGATCTCCGCTGTGGAACTTATCGAAGGGAAAACGAGGAATCTTGCAAACAACGTAGTCGATGCTAGGCTCCATCGCCGCCGTGGTTTTATTTGTTAGGGAGCTTACGATCTCTGGCAGGAGGTAGCCCAGTGCCAGTTTCGCTGTAACCCGGGCAATGGGGTAGCCCGTAGCTTTTGATGCCAGTGCGCTGGACCGACTTACCCTGGGATTGACCTCGATGATGTAGTAGGTTTGGTTTTCAGGATGGAGGGCAAACTGGACGTTGCAACCGCCTTCGATACGCAGTGCGTTGATGATCTTCAGAGCTGAAGCCTTTAACAGTTCCATCTCGTCGCGAGAGAGGGTTAAAGCAGGCGCTACCACCATGCTGTCGCCGGTATGCACCCCTACAGGGTCGAGGTTTTCCATGCTGCAGATGCTGATGGCATTTCCTGCCCTGTCCCGGATCACCTCAAACTCGATCTCTTTGTACCCTGCCACAGACTTCTCGATCAGAACCTGCCCGATGGGGCTTGCCTCAAGTCCCAGTCCTGCAAGTCGCTTCAACTCACTCTCGTCTTTGGCCATTCCGCCTCCCGTTCCCCCTAAGGTAAAGGCCGGCCTGACAATGACTGGGTAGCCGATCTCCTCCGCCACCGCTAGAGCCCGCTCAACAGACGTGACGGTGCTGCTGGGACAGACAGGCTCGCCTATTTCCTCCATAAGCTTTTTGAAGAGTTCTCGGTCTTCTGCCTGCTTTATAGCATCGAGCCTTGTACCAAGCAGTTTTACCCCGTACTTCTCCAAGACTCCGGACTGGGCAAGTGCCAAAGCCATGTTCAGTCCGGTCTGTCCACCCAGACCTGCAATAAACCCGTCTGGTCTTTCTTTCCGGATGATCTGCTCGCACAGCTCTACGGTTATTGGCTCAAGGTAGACTCTGTCTGCCATTTCCTTATCGGTCATGATCGTTGCAGGATTGGAGTTGAGCAGAATTACCTCGACTCCCTCCTCACGTAGTGCCCGGCACGCTTGGGTTCCGGCATAGTCGAACTCTGCCGCCTGCCCGATAACGACAGGCCCGGACCCCACAACCAGGACTTTCCTAATAGTGCTGTCTAGCATGAGAACCACCTTCTTTCCAGGAGCTCCTTGAGCAGCTCTTTATCCGGGAGGAACTCCAAACAGATTGCACTCCCAACTGCAAAACCGACGGGTCTTCGGGATAGGTGTTCCAAAAAAACTACCTTTCCGGGAGCTTTTACAACTGTTTCTTTAAGACGAAATTCCGCTGACAGAATACGCTTTTCGCTACTCCTCAAGTCTTCGACAGCTAGATTCTTAGCAAAAAGGGGGCTTTTGCGCAGCTGCCCTCCGAAACTCACCGCAAAGCTGTGGGCACCTCTACCTAAGGCAATCACGGGGACGCTTCCGGAAGCTAAAGCCTGCAGCTGATCGTTTTCAAGGGCCTTTGTCAGAACAACTGCGTCGATCTGGAAAAACTCCGCAGGTACATCCTCATACTCAATCAGTTCGCAGCCCAAATCCAGGAGGTTCCTCCCAAGGCTGTGGGTAAGTTCTCCCAAAACTGCAACTCTAGCTCCCCTGTTGGGAGTTGTTCTGGTTAGCGGTTCTCCTGCAGTTCCTTGTATTTCGACTCCCGTGTAGATCACCCCTGAGACAGGTTTGGCGCTTAAATGCAGCGCTAAGGCTCTTGTGTCCACTCCCTCAAGTAGAGCGATTTCCTGCTTGCGAAAATACTCTTTCAGCATCTCGCCCCTTTTGGTTCTTGCAATTTGCGAGATGATCACCCCGCTTGCCCTACTTCCTTGGGATTCCACCTCTCTCAAGGCAACTGGTGCAAACCCAGCCTGAGGAAAGGTAAAACATAGTATTAGTCCTTCGGCGGCACTATCGGTGGCCGCTTCCACAAATCCCGATGAATCTACAACCACAACAGAACCACTGACGCTGCCAAATCCCCACTTTCCTGCAAAAAAGGTACCGTCATCCAAATAAAGGCCTACCGGCCTTTTGTCTCCACTACTACGCTTCATAGACGATTCTGCCTCCCTGGATCGTAAGGGTTACTCTACCTTTTAGGGCCCTGCCAAAGTACGGACTGTTCTTCCCTTTGGAAGCCCAGCTATCTGCGCTTACCACGAAGTTTGCCCGGGGATTGAAAACCGTAAGGTCTGATGGATCCCCTACCTCCAGCTCGTTCTTCTCTCCGATAATTTCGTAAGGCTTTTTGCACAGCTTCTCGTACAAGACCGTTGTGTCTTGGAAGCAGGTGTATACGATACTTGCAGCGACTTCTATGCTGCTGATGCCAAACGGAGCTTCGTCTAGAGGTCTAGCTTTTTCGTCTTCGGTATGGGGAGCGTGGTCTGTTGCCACTGCGTCGATCGTCCCATCGAGAAGCGCCTTCTTCAGTGCGTCTCGGTCCTCCGGCTCTCTAATGGGAGGGTTGACCTTATAAGCTGTATCAAAAGGAACCACATCCAGATCGGTAAAGTAAAGGTGGTGAGGGGTAACCTCTGCAGTAACCTGAACGCCCATTTCTTTACCTAGCTTCACCAGAGACACGCTTTCTTTTGTAGAAAGGTGGCAGAAGTGAATCCTTGCTCCCACTTCCTTGGCTAGAAGCAGGTTTCTGGCAACAGCCACCGACTCTGAAGTGGAGCTGATGCCGCGGATACCGTAGTCTCTGGTCAAGTACCCTTCGTGGACCGATCCCTGAGCCAGGCTCTCTATTTCTGCGTGGGACAGTACTGTCATATCGTGGTCTGCAGCATAAGCTAGTGCGCTACGCATGAGAAAAGCGTCCTGAACGTCGCTTCCGTCGTCGCTAGCAAACTTCACCCCCAGGCTCTTGAGAGACCCCAAATCCGCAAGGGCTTTTCCCTCTCTACCTTTAGTTAGAGGCGCTACCGGTAGTACCCGGATTACCGCTTTTTCTTCCAGATACTTTAAGTAGTTCTCCATCTCCCATGGTGTATCCAGAACCGGAGACGTGTTGGGCATGGCCACTACGGTGGTGAAACCTCCCTTAGCAGCAGCTATTGTTCCTGTTGCAACTGTCTCCTTGTTAGAATAGCCCGGTTCCCTGAGATGGCAGTGCAGGTCCACGAAACCGGGGAAAACCTCCTGCCCCGAAAGGTCTATTAGCAAATCCGCTTCATTTTCGCTGAACGGTTCGGCGATTTTGTCACCATCGATGTAGATGTCTCTTTCAGTTTTCTTTCCTTGGGACCAAACGGTCCCGCTCTTAAGCAGATACTTCAATTAGCCCACTCCCCTCAAAGGCAAGAGAAATCAGCGCCATGCGCACGTACACTCCGTTTGCTACCTGATGCAGCACTTTTGCGCGGCGGTCCATAAGAACGCTTTCTGCAACTTCCACTCCCCGATTTACAGGTCCTGGGTGCAGGATTAAGGCATCTTCTGGGAGGAGCTTGAGGTGCTCTTCGGTTAGCCCGTACATTCTGTGATACTCGCTGAGGGACCCGATCAGACCTTCCTTCTGCCTTTCCTTCTGCAGTCTTAGGAGAATCAGAACGTCGGTTTCTGTCAAACTCTCCGGCCACTTGGCCTTGGGGGTTTTTGGAGGCATAAGGGTCAGAGGTCCTGTGAACTCAACTTTTGCTCCAAGTTTCTCAAGAGCGACCTTGTTGGAGCGGGCAACTCTGCTGTGGAGGACATCACCGGCGATTAACACCTTGAGTCCGCTTATCCTCTTGTACTCAGAAATCGTCATCAGGTCCAGAAGGCTCTGGCTGGGGTGGTCTGCCCAGCCGTCTCCTGCGTTAATGATGGGAATGTTCACATACTGCTGCAGGTGTCTGGTTATGCCGCTTTGGCTGTGTCTGATCACGATGCAGTCTGCACCCATGGCTTCAAGGGTCATCACCGTGTCTTTAAGGGACTCACCCTTAAGGATGCTGCTGGTGTCCTGGTCTAAATCCAGGACATTAGCTCCGAGCCTTTGGGCCGCAAGTTCGAAAGAGAGTTTCGTTCTAGTGCTGTTTTCGCAAAAAAAGAGCGCTACTGTCTTATTAGAGAATCGCCGAACAGCCCTGCCGGCTTTAAAATCTCTAGCAAGATCAAGTATGCGCTCGATATCACTTGCAGACATCTCTCTTACAGAATGGATGCCTTTTTTCAGTTGAATCGCTTGGGTCAGCATTTTTTCCACTCCTTTGCCTTTAAGTAAACTAACTTCCACCGATTTTTGCGCGAAAAAAAATCGCACGAGGCGAATGGGGCAAAGGGTACCCGAAATAAGCACAGCAATATGCTGCACCTACTTTCTCTATTCGCCTTCTTGGCCTCACGGGACCAACTTAAAGGTTTTTCTTTTCAGGTAAAGTATATGTAAAGACGAACGGTTTGTCAAGCATGAAGTATCAACGGTATTCTGTGACTGCGTCACTTCGACTGCGTCACTTGGAGTGAGTCACCAAACTACACCGGCTGTGACCATACCACAAGGTTGGTCCGATAAACCTGCACCGAAAGGAAGAGTTTTTCATGACGCTAATAGACGAAAGAAAACTGCGGGTTATTGAACAGGTCATCGCCAAAAAGATCACGGCAAAAGAAGCTGCAGAACTGTTAGACTTAAGCGAACGGCAGATTTACAGACTGAAGAGAGGGGTTTTGGAACAAGGACCCGAGTTTGTCATGAACAAGAGAGCGGGGATCAAACCGGTCCACGCACTCTCCGACGAACTTAAGGCGAAGATAGTGAAGCTGAAAAACTCCGAGAAGTACAAGAACTCAAGTTGTCGGGCTTTCCGCGACCTTCTAGAAAAGGATGAGAACATCTCGTTGAGCTACTCCACCGTGCATCGTGTTTTAAGAGAAAAAAGCCAGACAAACACACCAAAAAAGCAGCCGACACTTACGCTCGGACATAAAAACGGATGGATCGATGTCTCTGTAGAGATCACAGAATCGATGCCGATCTATCCCGGCGATCCGGCTTTTGTGGCCAAGCCAGTGAAGATCCTTGGAAAAAACTCGCGGGTCAATCTCACCGAAATCACCTTAGGAACTCACACCGGGACCCACGTTGATGCGCCAAGCCATGTGCTGCCTGAAGGGAAAACCCTAACGCACCTCGAGCTCGAGCCTTTTGTGGGGATCTGCTATGTACTTGAAGTAGCAGAATTCACCGCAGACCTGCTAGAAAGGTTGCCCAGAAGCTGCAAGCGAGTCCTGATCAAGGCAAACTCCAATCTCCCGGGAAAGCCGCACTGGCTCACAGACTATAGAGGTCTTCCTACCGACTTTGCCAGGCTCCTCTTAGAACACCTGAAAGACAAACCTCTACTCGTCGGTATCGATGCCCTGTCTGTGGAAGAAAGGGGCAAAAAGGTGCTAGAAACCCACAAGCTCCTCTTGGAGCGGGAGATTGTGGTATTAGAGGGGCTCGACCTTTCTAAGGTGCAGGAGGGACACTACGAGCTTGTCGCCCTCCCGTTAAAGCTCAGCAGTCTCGACGGCTCTCCAGTTCGAGCAGTATTAAAAACGATACTTTAAGGCATAAAAAAAAGGGAGGCTTTCGCCTCCCTTTCGCATTACTGTTTTGCAACCAACAAGATCATGTTGACCAGTGTTCTATAGAGTGCAAAGAACTTGTCAGAAGTGCTTGTTGCACCAGCAAATGCGTCAATATTCATGATATTGCCGTTTTCTTTAACGGCTGTTTCACCAAAGTACTTAATAGCTTCAAAGTACGCAGGCCAGTTGTAAACGCCCTCTTCTTTTGGGGTTCCATTCTGAGTGTTGTACTCATAGTACTCGACCTTGCTGATTTTACCGCCACTTACAGTAATTTGAAGCTTTGGAGCGTAGCCGCGGTTATCTGGCTCCAACTCTACTGGTGGGTAAATAGCATCTTTGAGCTGTACTGCTTGAAGCTGTACTGCAAGGAGCATGTCCTTGAACTTGACGCTGCTGCCGGTAGCTTGTGCGATAGCATCGATCTTGGAAACATCACCGTTGACTTCTACGGCTCTCTTCTCAAGATACTCAACAGCACTAAAGTAAGGCTCCCAGTTGTAGTTGTCTTTGGACTTTGGAACGCCCTGAGCTGCGATGATCTCGTCGTACTCTACGGAAGCGATCTTCCCGTCTTTAACAACCATTTTGATAACTGGGTAGTTACCGTGATCATCTGTTGGACCATTGAGAGAATAGGTGCCATCGATCATTTTTGCTGCAACACCGATGGACAGAACAGCAACCACTGTTAAAACCAAGACAAATAGCAGATTTCTCTTCATCTTTTGTTCCTCCTAGATTGACTCATACTAACTAATTGTCAGTATACAGTATTCTAGGCTCGTTAGTATTATCCTTCAGACTTCGAAAAAAATTTAACTAACTTCAAAGAACACCCAAATCTAGAAGGAATTGGTTTTCCCGCAGCGAATGTACTACGTTTTTCCTTCAAGCGAGGGCAATACGCGTACTAACTCCGATCATTATCGCCTTTCCAACTACTAATAACCCCCACAACCTTGAACTTGCGCCGTCCGGCAAGTCTTGCAAAGCGAATCTCTTCATCTAATAGCTGATCGAGCCAAAAATGTACTCGAAGTCTGTATTCCTCATAGGTTTCAAAGTTATTCTTCACGCACTTAAAGGCGCGGCTCTTCTGGTGTTTTTTCATTATATCATCCTTAACGATGTGGCTTTAGTCACATTATACCCGTTTGATCCCGGTTTTATCGCACACAGTCTTGGGCTTTTCATCTCCAGACATCAAGGTCCAGATCAATTTCTCAAAGAAAGTCGCGACCTGGCCTGCAAAGGCGGTCTGGAGCTGTTCCCCAGGCACTTCGAACCCGGAAGGATTTTGCCGACCATTCCATTAGACCCGAAGCCTAAATACTACAAAACCTCCTTTACCACTACTCTCACTCCACTTAGTTAGCACTGAAGCAAAACAGAATGCTACATACTAAATATACAGGACTTAAGGCCTTTGGTGCAAAGAGCTTTGCACTTCCTACAGCTAACCAAAAGGGTATATCTCTTGCTTAAGGTTGTTTACACCATATTTTGTTAACTACTTCACTTTTTGAAAAGTGCTAAAATTACCTGCAAAAAAAAGGATCAGGGGATTCCTGATCCTTAAGAAACTGCAGCCTGCAGACCTGCACTGCCTGTTTGCAAGTCAGAGACATCAATCTCGCTGTACTGCAAGTATCTTTCCAGAAGATCGCGGAATCTGTCTCCTTCAATACGCTCTTTGTCCAGGAGGTAGTCGGCGATCTTTTGAATAAAGTCTTTGTAGGGCTTGATCTTTTCTCTAACGAAGCTGCCCTGTTCGTTAATGATCTTCATAATCTCGCTGTTCATTTCGGTTTGGCCTAGTTCTTCTGCCACAATACCCAAGCTGGACAGGCCGGCCATGACCATGGTCTTTGCAAGCCTAGATGCTTGAGAGAAGTCGTTTTGGCTGCCGGTGCTCATAGAGCCAAACACCAACTCTTCGGAGAATGCCCCTGCAAGAGCCACCCTGATCTGCTCTAGGAGCTCTTCTTTGGTGTAGAGGTACTTATCTTCTGCAGGACTCTGACGCACGAACCCCAAGGCTTGACCTCTAGGCACTATTGTCACGCTGGACACCGAATGGGGTTTTTCCAGTTCACCGAAGAGAGCGTGCCCCACTTCGTGTACGGACACTCTCTTCAGCTCTTCCTCAGGAGGTTTGCGGTCGAGTTTTTCACCGAGCATAACTTTTTCCTGAGCGTCGCTGAAGTCCTGCCAACTGATCTCCTTCTCGTTTCTACGGTGGGCATTAATCGCCGCTTCGTTTACCAAAGACTCCAAATGGGCTCCGGAAAAACCGTAACATTCCTTGGCCAATTTGCTCAGATCCACGTCATCTGCAAGAGGTTTGTCTTGGGTGTGGATCTTTAAAATATGCAGCCTTCCGTCCCTGTCCGGCAGATCGACCCTGACAATGCGGTCGAAACGGCCAGGTCTGAGCACGGCAGGATCTAAAATGTCGATGCGGTTGGTTGCACCGATAACCAAAATCTCCTCGTTGGAGCCGATACCATCCATCTCAACTAGAAGCTGATTGAGGGTCTGATCATATTCGAGGTGAGAAGCATGCCTTCCCCGCGCTCCGCAAAGGACTTCGATTTCATCGATGAAAACCACTGCGCCTTTTTTGTTTTCGCGAGCAAGTGTCCTGGCTCTTTCGAAAAGATCCCGGATGCGTTTTGCACCGACACCGGCATACATCTCTACAAACTCAGATCCAGATGCGTGGAGAAATGCCGATCCCGTATAGTTTGCTGCGGCTTTGGCAAGCAAAGTCTTGCCAGTTCCGGGAGGTCCGGAAAGCAGTATTCCCTTCAGCGGTCTGATCCCCAGAACCGCTGTGCGTTCCTTGTTCAGGGCAAAATCCAACGCTTCCTTCAGTTCCCGCTTGGCTACCTCCTGTCCGCCGATATCCATAAAGGTTATTTTTGATGCGGCGGGCTTGCCGACTCCCAGTTTGGAGCCGATGAGATCTCTGCCTGGCATAAAGCTATAAAAAAAGATGAATCCACCTACTGCCACAACGGCTGGCCAGACATTGATCCCTGCTTGAGACAGGAAGAACAAAGCCGCTATTGATCCTCCTATGAGGACTTCTTTCCATATTTTACTCATTCTCATGAACCACCTTGCTTACAAGCCTTATAGGGCTGTCTTGAACATCTCCAAGCATGTAGAGCTGTCCCTGACCTAAGAAGCTGACATACAGGTAGTTATCTGCAAAAATCGCGATTTTTGCCTGTTCATCTAGCTTTCTGAGCCTCTCAAGGGCAGTGTAGTACCTGTCTCTTATACACATCTGACGCTGCCGACGAAGAGGATAGTGTAGATCTCGGTGGTCGCCGTATCATTAAAAAA
>CZCB01005640.1_pt1 | contig 10999 bp, 5 predicted proteins | sample 591991 | NCBI WGS metagenome assembly CZCB01 (sample SAMEA3556809, study PRJEB10932) | anaerobic digester metagenome | reverse complement strand
AAAAAACGGTTGATAAATTTGCTCAAAATGTACGTAAAGTCCATATTTCCGATAAAGTTACATGGGGAGACGTATTCAAAAATGCCGTTAAGGCAGGTATGATTAAAATGGGTTCTTCATGGGCAAAAACCGGGAAAACTTTGTTAGGGTGGTTGCCGGATAACATAGAAAATGCACTAATATATGGCGGTGTACCATATGAAAAAATGCAGGAAGATTATGACCGAATGCTAGCTGAAATTGAAACGGAAATGAAAGAATCTGCACCTAGCCAAAAATTTATATACACTGGTGCTTCTGAATCAATACCGTTATTGACAAACTATCTATTAGCCAGTTTTATGTCAGCACCGGTAGCAGCTAAACCAGCTACGGTGGCTGGCAAAATTGGTAAAGCTGCTATACAGACCGCAAGTAAACTCCCATATACGGCGTACTTCTATGGATCATATGCACGTGAAGCAGAAAGAGAAGGTGCAACCCCGGAACAACAATTATTGTATGGTATAGTCGGCGCAACCATTGAAACTGTAACCGAAGCACCTATAGTAGAACGTATGTTAGGCAAAGGTATTAGTACAACACTTATGAACAAAATGATGAAAACCGGCGGTAAAACTCTTATTAACCGTTTAGGCAGAATAGGCATTGAAACATTGTTTAATATAGGCATGGAAACAGGCCAGGAAATAATTGCCGGCATTGGTAGCACCTTTGCTAAACAAATGATATACGAGCCAGACACAAAATTGTCATGGCAACAGGTTGGAGAGGATGCATACGGCGGTTTGGCAATGGCTACTGTTTTGTCAGCATTAGGTTTGCCAGTTCGATATAACGCACATAAAATGGCAGAAACATTGATAGACAATGCAAGTAAAGGTGAAAAGGTAACCACTGGCCAAATAATTCAACTAGCCGAACAAACTCAACAGGATTTAAACGATATGACAGCCAAAGATAAAGCAGAATTAACCAAAACCGTGAATGAAGAAGCAAAAACTGTTGACGAAGTGTTAAGATTGCCCATGCCTTCACCTGAAAATGTAGCACGTATGCAGTTTGATACTGCTATTAATAATATCCGTGAACAGCTTATCGCCTATACCACTAAAACCGATTTAGACGTTACTACACGTCAAAATATAAGAAATACCGTTATAAATAATATCAATCTTGCAACCGAATTAAATAAACAATACGGTTTTGAATTACCAAATTATATTAGAAATGCAGCACAAATCCTTGAGCAACAACCAAGTGTTGAAACTATAGAGGTACCTGCATCAGAGCAAACCGTTACACAGCAACCTGCACCCAGCCGATACACTCAATATATAGGCCAGCAGGTTACATTAAAACCGCCTTATGGTAATGTAACAGTAAAAGGTGAAACTGATACTCATGTGATAGTTGATAAGCAAGGCGAAGAAAAGCGTATCCTTAAAAATGCTTTCAGCAGATTAATAGAACAGGAACCAGCACCATTGCCAGAACAAGTACAGGATGAGATACCAGCCGATTCAGTACGTGTATTGCCTGTAAATGCAATTAATGTTGACCCTGCTAGATTCCAGTTTAAAGCAGACGTTGAGTCAAAGACTGGTGCGAGCAGAACGCTTGATATTAAAAAATGGGACCCTTACCTTGCGGGCGTAGTGTTAGTATGGCAAGACAATAATGGTAGATACTGGATAGTAAACGGACATCACAGGCTACAGAAAGCCAAAGAGCTAGGCGTAGATACCATTAATGTACATGTTATTAGAGAAGCTGACGGATATAGTGATAAGGATGCAAGGGAATTGGGTGCAAAAATTAATATTGCTGAAGGACATGGCACATTAACAGATGCAGCAAAACTATTCAGAGATGGCGGATATACTCTAGAACAAATACAGGAAGAAGGTTTGCCATTACGCAGCGGTAACGCATTAAAAGGATTGCATTTAGCGCAATTAAATGATAACCTATTTGATAAGGTTATTACTAAACAGCTTACCGAAGAAAAGGGAGCTATTATAGGTGAAATATTACCTACTGATAAAGGTGGTATAAATGACGCAAGGCAAAACTATATATGGGATAAGATAAAAGATGCAAGAGTTAGTGCGGACGAAGTACGGGAAATGGCTGAAATGCTTAAAGACGCTGACGCAAAACCACGCACAGAACAAACATTGTTAGGCGAATGGCTGGTATGGGATATTGCAGACTTTGATATAAAACCTAAATTAATTGCTGATACTAAAAGTGTTTTAATATCAAACAAGAACGCTTTTAATAAAGTATTAAAAAATTCAAAAGCATTACAAGAAGCAGGCAATGTATTAGTGGAAGGCGAAAATATAAGGCGTAGAGATTTATTATCACAGGCTGTTGCAATAGTAGACAGAGGGAAGAACCTAAAAGGGCATCCGATTAACGATATACTGAATATATACACTGAACAAATTAAGGCTGGTATGAGTAAATCTACTGCTGCCGAAAAAGCTGCCAATGAAATTGTAGAGCTTATTGCCAGTGGTAAATATTTTGAGCAGATGAAAAAAGAGCTACAAGCAGCCAAAGTGAAAACTGGTGAACAAATAGATATGTTAGGGGGGTTTAAGAGTGAAGTCGAAGAAAGAGATAGCCAACAGGGTGAACGAGTTTCTCAAGATACAGGAGAAATTCAGGCAGCAGATACTGAAGCAGCAGCAACAGCAGAAGCAAGAACACCAAGCCCAAAAGAACCATGGCAAATGACAAAAGATGAATTTATTCAAAATGTGCTGGACAAAAAATATGATTTCCCTAGGCTTGGCACAAAAGGAGAAATGATGTCTAAATATGTTGACGCTTATAAAAATACACTAAAAAGAGATCCAGAAACTGCAGAAATAGCACTTTCAAGAATTAAAGAAGCAGCTACAAATGAGCATAAAGCAAATATTTTAGAAGCTATAGTTGAAGGCAAACCAGTACCCGAAGAAATATTAAAAGATTATCCTGATATACAACAGGGTGCGCAAGTGTCCGGAACAGAACCAGAAACACAAGATATCAAACCAAAACAAACCGTAGAACCTAAAAAATCATCAATATCAGCTAACGAATATACGGAAAATCTTTATCAAGCCATAGTAAGCAATGGCCAAAATTTACTAACTGAAGGTGGTATTTTTTACGGTAAAGAAGGTGCTTTGCGGTTAGCAAGAGAATATGGATATGGATTAGCTAATTATCCAGAAAAAGAAGCTAGTGATACAATACAAAGTAGTTATGGCAGGTTATGTGTGCGTTTATATGCTTTACAACCACCTATCAGTGCCAAGGAATGGGTAAAAGAAATTGAGAAAGGCATAAAGCAAGCAAAATCAAAACTACAAGAAAAGAAGATGTCTACGCAAGAAGGACATCGTGAAAGCGTAATTGACGAAACAAAAATTTTAACCCCAGAGCAATTAATAGAATTAAACCAGCAAATGATTGAAAAAGGGCAACCCATAACTAGAGATTCTGCTGGTTATAACAAATTAGATTTTTATTTTGCGTATTCACTAAGCAAAGAAACACAGTTATCCAATAAACAATTAGCGTCATTGGCTAATACATTGGCTAAATATGGTAAAACACAATTAAATATTGATCCGCAAATATTAAAAAATACCGCTGAACATTACCGCAAATTATCAGAAGCCGGTACTATTCCAATTTCTATTCAGCACCAGCCATCAGGTGGCAATGAATGGATTGCAGAAATCACTGGGCGAGACGAAAAATACAAATACAAAAGAAAATTTTTGAAACCTGCAAAGCGTGAATGGAGTTCTACCGGCAAAACTGGTATTACTATATTTAGATTAGAAGAAGGGAAAATATATGAAATAAATGAACCATATAAAGACAGACGTTTTGTTAAGGTAGAAAACGGAGAAATAAAACCCATAGAGCAGGGAGAAGTCGCACAAAGTTCAGTTAAGGTACAGTCATTCCAAAGACGGACAACCCAAGGATCAGTTCTTACAAGCAGAGTAATGGAACAACAAATAGATGAAGGAGAAATAGGTGAACCAGTTAAACGTAGTGAAATTGAACAGTTTGTCCGAGAAAAGTTTGATATACCAATAGGATATGGTAAATTTAGACAGCGTGTTGCTGGAATATATAAAGTACACCCTGAAGTAATACGCCTTAAAAAGCCAAAGGACATTGAAGTATTATTCCATGAAGTAGGACATTTTTTAGACGACAAACTAAAGCTTACATCAAGCCAATTTGCGGGAGAGCTTTTAGAGTTAGGTAAACCTTCTTCACGTGAATCGTACACCAAAAGCCAAGTTATGGAAGAAGGGGTTGCTGAATTCGTCAGGCTTTATACCATAGTACCAGAAGAAGCCAAGGCAAAAGCTCCGCAATTTTACCAATACTTTAAGACTAGATTAGCACAAAACAGAGAATTTGAGGACGTATTAAAGACACTTCAAGTTGCTACAGAAAATTATATTAAACAAGATCCTGTAGAGCGTGTATTAAGCAACATAGATTTTGGCGAAAAAACAATAGGCAAAAAGCTTGATACCAGCAGGTTATATACTTTAATGTTTGACGAATTGCACGGACTGAAAAAAGCAACAGACATGATAGTTGGAAATGAAAAAATTGCGACTTCTGCCAATCCTTTTGAACTTGCATGGTTGCACCGTGGTTGGCAGGGTAAAGCTGAAGTTTTCCTTGAATATGGCGTATTAGATGAGAACTTTAAGAAGGTTTACAAATCATTTGATGAAATTATAAAACCTGTCAAAAATAACCTGCGTGAGTTTTCGGCATATGCCACAGCCAAACGTGCCCAGGAATTACATGATCGTGGTATTGAAACTGGTTTACTGGATAGTGATATAAAAGCTACACTAGAACGGTTCAAGAACAAAGGCTATGATAAGGTATTAAATGAACTAGTTGAGTACCAAAACAATGTATTATATGAAACACTGGTTAAAAGCGGTATATTAAGCCAGGAAGCTTATATAGCAATGACGGAAATAAATAAACATTATGTACCGTTCTACCGGGTTATGGAAAACGTTGGTACTGGGACAGGTAAAGGTTTTCAAACATACCAGCCGATACGCAGAATTAAAGGAAGCCAGCGTGATATTGTTGATCCATTGTCCAGTATAATCAAAAATGTATATCTGTTTACCAATATAGCAAGCAGGAACAATGTAGGTAAGGCATTAGCTGATCTAGCTGAACAATACAAAGGTAGCGGTAAAGTAATTGATAAAGTTCCACCTCGTGTAATACCGCATAAGGTTGTTTTATCGCAAATTGAAAAAGTTTTAACTGATGTTGGTGTTGACGTAGATACAATTGATCTTGATGCTGTTGCAACATTTTTTACGCCTACAGGTTATAGTAAAAAAGACAAGGTTATTACAATTTATAAAAACGGCAAACCGGAATACTATGAAGTATTTGCAGACGATGTATACCGTGCTTTCCTTGCATTAGACCAAGAACAAACCAATACAGTAATAAAGCTCTTGTCTTACCCGGCAAAAGCGTTACGTGTCGGTGCGACCACTTTAAGCCCTGAATTTGCATTGGGCAGAAATCCAGTACGTGATACAATTTTAGCAGCTATAACGTCAAAGAACAATTTTATTCCAGTTTTTGACACGGTACGTGGATTATATCATGTTTTAGGCAAAACCGACGAGTATTACAAACTCAAAGCTGCCGGTGCGATGAATAGTACCCTATTATCGCTGGATAGAAATTCCTTAAGACGCAAATTGGAAGAATTCGCTGACAAAGGTCCTAAAGAACAATTAAAAACCGTAGTAACGACACCGTTACGATTATTAATAGCCATGACAGACGCATTTGAAGAAAGCACACGCGTTGGTGCAGGGTTAAAGACACTCAAAAAACAAGGGGTAGAACGTGAAGGTTACTTAAAAGCAGCCCTAGAAGCTAGAGATATAACGGTTGACTTTTTGCGGTTTGGTACTGCTACAAAACAGGCAAATAAAATAATTGCATTTTTTAACGTTGCCTTTCAAGGTGCGGAAAAGGTATATCGCTCGTTTAGAGAAGATCCGCTAGGTTCTACAATTAGGTCATTTATGTATATTACGTTACCCTCAATAGTATTGTGGTTTATCAATCGTGACGATGAACGTTACAAGGAATTACCTGGTTGGCAACGTGATCTATTCTGGATTATTCCTGGTGGAAAACATATGTGGCGTATACCAAAACCACCGTTATTAGGGCAGTTGTTTGGTTCATTTGTTGAACGGGCCTTAACAGCAGTGTATGATGAAGATAAAAAGGCATTTGAAGGGTTTTTTGATAATTTTGTAAGCGATCTATTGCCAAATGTTATTCCCACTGCTTTATTACCGGTTATTGAAATTGTATCTAATTATGACTTCTTTAGAGAATATCCTGTTGTGCCAGCCAACGAACAACAACTAGAGCCTCCGCAACAGTATGGGCACTATACAAGCGAATTTGCAAAATGGATCGGAGAAACATTTTATGTGTCACCACGGAAAGTAGACCATTTAATACAGGGATATACTGGTAGGTTAGGTACTTTTATTACAGATTTAATTGACTTGTTTGCGGAAGTAACCGGTATTAAAGAAAGTAAAGCTCCAGCCAAAACAACTGCTGAAACATTACCTGTTGTAAGAGGTTTTGTGGCGGATACTCATAGAAGCTATAGTGTAGATCAATTTTATAAGAAATATAAAGAGTTAGAAAGAAAATACGCAACTGCAAGAGTAAAAGACAAAGCAATGAATCTTAACAGGTTTGAAGAAGGCGGCAAATTGCGCGCTATGCGCAAAACCGTTGACAGGTTAGCTAAATTACGTCAAAGAATAGAAGAAATTTACAACGATCCACATCTTTCTCCTGAACGTAAGCAAGAAGAAATTGAAGCACTACAAAAAGAAATGACTGAATTAGCGAAAGAAGCATTAAAATAATTACAGCCCACGGCTAGCATTTTTATCCCTCATATGGTAATATTTATCTTAAAGGAGGGATAAAAATGAAAAAGCCGTGGGTCTTACCCCTCTAGTATATAATTTCCTAGTATCCATGCTGCAGCGAATATAATTATCCATAAAATAATCTCCATAATTATCTCCTTTCAAGCCCGAATTATTTCGGGCTTTTTCATTGTATCACAAGAGCGGCGATATGAGCAATTACATAAGAAAGGGTTGGTGCCTATGGATAAAGATGTTGTACAAGAAATCTTGGAAAGGGTAGTGAGAATTGAAACCAAAATAGACGGATATAACAACCTACGTGAAAAGTTGGATAAAACATACAATATTGCTACGTCAAATAGAAACAAAATTAACGAATTAAGGGATAACGCAAAATGGCTTTGGCGTACAATTGCCGGCACTATTATAGCCGGTATTATTGGTGCGCTATTAACATTCAGGGGGTGATATAGTGAAAGTTATTGATGCAGGTTTAAAATTTACCGGTACATTAAAAAAACGAAATAAAACTGATTACATCATTCTTCACCATTCAGCTTCTTCCAAGGCTAGCGTTCAGGATATACACAATTATCATATTAATGGCAGAGGTTGGATGGGAATAGGGTATAACTTCTATGTTCGTAAAGATGGTAGCATATATCAAGGCAGACCAGAATGGGCAGTTGGAGCGCATACAGAAAATTATAACAGTATAAGTGTTGGAATATGCGCTGAAGGTAACTTTGAAGCGGAGAAAATGCCAGAAGCACAGAAAAAGGCCATAATTGAGTTGGTGCGGGAGCTGAAACAAAAATATCCTAATGCTCAAATAAAACGCCATAAAGACTTTGCTGCTACATCTTGTCCAGGAAAGAATTATCCGTTCAATGAAATTATACAAACTGTAGGTCAAAAGGGGGATGATATTGTGTTGCTCAAAAATGGTTCACGTGGGAATGAGGTAAAAAAGCTGCAGGAGAATCTTAATAAACTAGGCTTTAATTGCGGTACTGCTGATGGTATATTTGGGGTTAAAACCGAGGCTGCGGTAAAAGCCTTTCAAAAAGCGTATGGTTTAGCGGTTGACGGTATAGCTGGGCCAGCTACGCTAGGAATAATTGAGGAATTACTTAAAAAGCAGGAACAGCAACCTGATGTTAAGGCGATGCAAGATAAAATTAAGCAGCTTGAAATTGATCTGCAAAATGCTAATGCAAAGGTATTGACTGCTGAAAAGAGGGCTAACGATGCAGAGAAAAAGTTGTCAGATTATAAAGCGCTATTTAAGAATCTCAAAAAATTCATAAGTGAGGTGTAAAGGATGCAAGTTTATGATGTTGCCATTATTCCTCTTATTGTTGGGTTGGTTGAGCTGGCCAAAAAACTTGGCCTTCCAGACAAGTTTGCAGCACTTTTAAGCGCAGTTTTAGGAGTGATAATAGGATTGGTATATGTAGCGCCAGAAAATCCGTTAGAAGGCATTCTAGTGGGTTTGAGCATGGGTTTAGCGGCAAGTGGGCTGTATAGCGGTGTAAAAAATACAGTGGAAGGTGTGAAAGGGTATTGAAGTCTTTTAGAGAAAAAGAATTACAAACATATTAGCAATGCGATTAAAGAAGTGAGAAGTTCAGGGGCTTAATGCCCCTCTTTTTTTATGCCCCAAAATGCGTATCGAATACACCAAATTTGTGTCTAAATTGCCTACTCCGTTGCAATAATCCTGTTGACAGTTTGTTGACAAAATACATAAAATATATATAAAAATTAGCGTTTTGTAAAATAAATCAATCGAAATAACCTAGATTTTATGCGTATTTGCGGTTTTACAGGGTAATAAATCCTAACTTCGAATCTGGAGGTCGCAGGTTCGAATCCTGCTGGGCGCACCAGAAAACCCAGTCGTATCAATGGTTTCGGCGACTGGGTTTTCCTTATCAATTTCATGTTTTGGTGTTTTGTTGACACTTTGTTGACAGTTAGCGTGAAATATATAAATTTAATTTGATTTTTTAAAAAGAACATTGCTTAAGACTGTAGCAGCTTTTTTGTCCTTTTCCTTAAATGCATGGGCATAGATATTTATGGTTGTATTTTTATCAGCATGCCCAGCACGAAAAGCAGCAGTAATTATGTCTACATTGTTTGCAAGTAATAAACTAATATGGGTATGCCTTAATGCGTGCGGGCTAATACGGGGCAAATCAATTTTACTAAAAAGATTTTTGCGCATCCAATTATTCAGCGTGCTTGGATGCATGGGTTTTCCATCATGTTGTGTGAATAGCCTATTATAATCATGCCATTTATCTCCTTTTTTAAGACGTTGTTCATTTTGCCATGCTTTGTATTCCTTTAGTAGTTCTATCACTTCAATAGGCACAGATATTGTTCTTTTGGAGGATTCTGTTTTAGGATCATCTTCAAATATACCTTCTTCTGTTGTATATAAACTGGTTCTTTTTACGCTTATTTCGCAATTGTCAAAATCTATATCATCCCATTCCAAGCCTAATAATTCACCTCTACGCAAGCCTGTAAATAACAGTAGCGTTATAGCAACCCTATATTTAATTGGTGCATCTTGAATAGCATGAAATAGCTTGATAACCTGTTCTTCATTATAATATTTAACTGTCTTTTTTTCAGCTTTAGGCTTGTCCTTAACTTTTTTGCATGGATTTTCCGGTATTAAGTCGCTTTCAACCATAGCAGTTTCCAGTATAACAGACAATAACCTATGGTAATGTGCTATGGTTGATTCTGTTAATCTGCCAGGTTTGCCATCGCCACGCATCCCTTCTTCACGCAGCATATTATAAAACTGCGTTAAATGATGTGGTTTTAATTTAGACAATCTAATGTGACCCAAGGCTATATTAATTCTCTTAAGTAATCGTTTGTATTCATCAACTGTCCTACGAGCTAATCTTTTTTCAGCGTACTCTTTAATCCAGAATTTAGCATATTGTTCTAATGTGAGTTTCCCATCATCTTTTATTTTGCCGGTTTCGACTTCGGCTTCAAATAACGCTAATAGCTTTCTTGCTTCACGATCAGATTTTGCCTCAACTGTTCTGGTGTACCGTATTCTTTTACCATTAACACCGGTTCCACCGCTTATAGTCAATAAGTATTTGTTTTCTCCTCTTTTTTGTATGCTTCCTGGCATTGTGCATTATCCTCCTTTTTAGTACATAATTCCTTTATCTCTTGTTTGACATATTCCTCGCTTTCATAAACTATAATGTTATCTACTCGGATTAAAAATATACCCTCAAACAAGATAAAACCCCCCTAATACGAACGTATGTTCGCTTATATTTTACCACGTCATAACAATTGGATTCAACCAAAAATAATGCCCCTAATTATTCTTTTTTAGGAGCAAAAGAGAAGCCAGCAACCTTTAAGGTTTTAAGTATAGCGATAACTTGTTCGTGCGTCAATCCATCAGGATATGTGTTTTTGTTATATTCAATGTGCACATTATGGCCTTCTATATTTTCGTCGAATGCCGATGCTTTGGGGGCGTTGGTACGCCCTAGAAGAAAATCTAGGGTTACATTGAAATAATCAGCAATTTTAACCAGTGTCTGTTGGTCAGGAAACCTGTTCCCCTTTTCCCAGTTTGTTACTGTTGCAGGTTCTACCCGCATAATGGTGGCAAATTCTTTGTTAAGTAAGCCAGCTTGTTCGCGCAACATTCTTAACCTTTTGCCGAAAACATTGTTGCTCATTTTATTTAGTATCCCCCCCTTCTTTTTTCTAATACTTCTATTATATACTTATCGGAAATAAACTAAAAGTTAATTAGCAAAATATCAAAAATTTACGTAAAAATTTTAAAATTTATCTTGCAATTAAAATGGACTTATATTATAATTATAGGCAGATAACAAAAAATTATTCCTACTTTTTAAAAATAAAATTAGCAATTAGTTAATTAACAGATTGTAAAAAGGAGGTAATAACGTGAAGCTCATGACAATACAAAAAGC
>CZCB01009820.1_pt1 | contig 11044 bp, 8 predicted proteins | sample 591991 | NCBI WGS metagenome assembly CZCB01 (sample SAMEA3556809, study PRJEB10932) | anaerobic digester metagenome | reverse complement strand
CGGCCGAAGCCGCTGAACCCGGCGGCCACTGCAAGGGACAGCGACCCGGTGCTCAAGGAGGGCAACCTGCTGTCCAACGTGTTCAACCGTGCCGTGAGGTCGTGCTTTTACACCGCCCAGAAGTACAGCGACGGCAAGATCCCTGTCAGGGAGATCAGCAGGGATGTATTGGAACGTGTTCAACCGCGCTGTAAGGTCATGTTTTTATACCGCCCAGAAGTACAGTGACGGCAAGATCCCTGTCAGGGAGATCAGCAGGGATGTATTGGAGGAAGCCCGCAAAACGATCCTTGAGTACGAATGGCTGATGTACCGCCGTGAGTTCCATCTCGTCATGAACCTGATGGACACGTACATCCGCAATATCAACAAGTACTGGACGGCCAAGATGAAGGAAGCGGACGACACCGGCAATGACGAACTCAGGCTGCAGGTGCTGGCGGACGCGTTCCACATGGTCCGGACGGCGGCTGCGCTCATGCACCCGATAGCGCCCGAGGGCACGGAAATGATACGTGAGTACCTCCGGTTCGGCGAAGAGTTCTGGAGCTGGGACAGGATATTCGACACGGTCTACTCGTTCATGGAGGATCCCGTGGAGCACAGGCTGAAATTCCTCGAGCCCAGGGTAGACTTTTTCAAAAAGCATCCGAGCCAGATCGTTAAGTAAAGATCGTGGTGCCTGGTGCGCCGGCCGGTTATTCCGACCTGACCGCTGGCAAGATGGTTATTTCGGTCATCCGGCAGGGTGGTTATCTGATGCCTGCCCGTCAATTAGCCGATGGTTCCGGGCATGCCCACCTGTTGCTGAATCTTTGCTGCCTGCCGTCAGTTAGCTGGTAATTACGGTCCAGCCGGCAGATCGGCCGTTTCAGGCCGGCCATGGGGATCCCGGTGAAAGCGAAAATCCTTCCGGTGCCTGCAATGCAGGATTCCGGAAGGATTTTTTCAATAGATAACTCTGTGCGGGACTGAAAATGGCTGCTGTACTGAATGATTTTTACTTTTTTACCCTGAAATACACTGTATATTTCTCATAGCCCACGTCATACAGCGGGATGAAGCGTATGTTCCTTTCATGGTCCTTTGTCCTGTAAGCTATGTTCCAGCTGCTCCACTTTCTTTCGTCGTCAGGGATGAGGATGGTTTCGGGATGCCCCGGGTCGCCGTGGAGGATGCAGTCACCATCGCAAAGGCCGGCAAGGACTATCGGGCCTTCCATGAAAGCTACGGTTTCCGGGTCGCCGGGCAGCGGACACGCTGTCAGGCCTTTGGGCAGTTCGATGCTTACTTTATCCTTGCCCCACGTCCTGCTTATCGTACAGAAGCCGGACGGTTCGCACTGTATGTCCTGGAGTTCTCCGTTGACGTATATTTTGACGTCGCCCTTCACCCACCAGGGTATCCTGAACTTCAGTCCGAACTGTGCCGGGCTGTCGCATTCCACCGTAAAGTCAACGGCCAGCGACATTGGCCTGTGCATGTGTTCGATGTTCGTCCTGTTGACGATGTTGCAGCTTCCTGCCCGGTGGTTTGTCTGCTGCCTGATCATGATCGTGCTGCCGTTCCTGTTCCAGCGCAGGACTGAAGGGATGTACTGGCATACAGCGATCCCGTCGGCGTTTTCGAAGTAAATGCCCTCGGTGTGAGTGGCGTTGGCCTGCACAAGTGTCCCGTGGCAGCACCAGAAATCGTGGGTATGCGAACCCCAGTGTTTTTCGGCGCCTGCATGGAGCGGCAGGAAATAGGCGATCAGCCCGGTCGATGGCTGTTCCGGCCTGATCCCGGCCGGGTAGAAGCCTTCCCAGTGCCCCTGGGCCATTATGCCGTTGTACAGGTTCCTTTCCCAGTAATCAGCGTAAGTGGGATCTCCCGTCCATTTGAGCAGGAACACGGCAAGGCGCATCATGTTGTAAACGGTACAGTGCTCCTGGTTCATCTTGCCGAGCCTGGCCGACATTTCATGCGGTGGCGTCCAGATCTCGCCGCAGGTCTGCCCGCCCGTGCAGAAATACCCGCGCTTGTTTACCGCAAGCTGCCAGTATGCCTCCACGATATCCCTCCAGCGCTGTTCGCCTGTAACCTCCCATGCCCGGGCAGCGCCGATCACTTCGGGGATCGTGGTGTTGGCATGCATATTGGTGAGCACGTCTTCGCCGGCAAGCAGCGGGTCGAACAGGCGGCGGCGGTAATACCTCTGCATCAGTTCGTAATGCTCCTTCCGGCCGGTTATCCCGTAAAGGTCGGCCCAGATTTCCAGCATCCCGCCGGTTTCGCAATCAAGGATGTCATCGAACTGTTCGCGGGTGAATCCGCCTGACCAGCGGTAAAACCAGTCGGACCACTTGTCCGCTATCTCGAGCGCCTGCCGGTTGCCGGCATACTTATACATGTCGACCAGGCCCATGAAGGTCTTGTGGAGAGTGTACTGGGGAGCCCAGACCGCCTTGCCTCTTGCGATCCATTCCAGGTATTTTTCGGGGATCGGGCCGACCCATTCCCCTCCGTTCTCCTTCTGGCACCTGGCCAACTCGGATACGATCCTGTCGGCTTTTCCCTTTATTTCAGCATCGCCTGTCGCTGCATATACCCTTGCCGCTGCTGAAAGCCAATGCCCGAGGAAATGGCCCCTCAGCTGGCACGTGGGCGACTCCCAGCCGCCGTGGATGTTATCCGGCAGGTGGTTGGACTGCCATATGCCTGCCTCGATGTAGTGGTTCCGCAGCAGGTTTTCGGTGTCAAGACTCATCAGGTACCTGCGGTTAGATTCGGTTTTCCTGCTGAGCTGCCCCGGCAGCAGTTCAACGTCGCCGTACTGGAAATCCCTCATTTTGATACCGGGTGTTTTGCTGGTATCCGGCATTTTGCAAACCCTCCCTGTAATGGTATTTTCCTGCTGGTTTTAACATTATGGTATTAACCCTCTGTCATTACCCCTTTGTCATTACTCCTTTGTCATTACCTCTCTGTTATTACCCTTCAGACTGTCTAACTTCCTGTCCGACTCGCTGTCCACCTTCCTGTCCATCTCAATGTGCAACTTGTTGTCCACTTTAATTAATGATAGTTTTCCGTGACGCTTTTGTGAATAAAGGATTCTTCAGAAAACATTCATTATTTTCATTTCGATCCCGCTTGATCGACTCCGCTTGCTCGACGGATCATCGCATATGTTGTATATTAATAGCGTAGAGCCGGTTAATGGCGTAAAACGGGTCAATAGCGTTAAGCGCTTAATGGCGTAAAACCAAAGCCGGCTAATGGCGAAAAGCGGGTCAATAACTTAAAACCGGCTAATGGTGTAAAGCCACTCAATAACGCAAAACCGGCTAAGCCGGCGCCGAACTTGCCAGGCGTGTGATAAGCCGGGTTTTGCATCCGGGCGTGTCATCGGCCCGGCAGACGACGGCAGGGTACGGAAAACCCGGACTGTTGCTGCCGGGAATGGTGCGGCCGTGATGGCTAAGCCAAAAATAAGGCAGCGGGGAAAATCCGGCTGTAAATTTGCCGGCGGCAATCCATTTGGCCGGGGATCGTGGTGTCTCTATGGGATCGGAAATATTACTGGGGCTCAAGGATATCGTAAAAGTGAGGATCGTGGATTTCTGCAGGGCGGACAGGCCTTTCGTCCATGCTGACAGGATTCTCGACTTCAACGTATTCATATACATCGTCTCAGGTGGGATGAGGATCTGGGAGTGCGGTACCGAGTATGTCGTTGGCGAAAAGGAAGCCTTTTTCCTGAAAAAGGGGATGCATCATTACGGTAAAGATGAGATCCCGGCGGGGACGACGTGGTATTACATCCATTTCCATGGCGGCGCTGATGACGAAAATGTCAGGAAACTGAGCGAATACAGGCCTGTCACGGCTTCAGGGGAATTTACCGAGGACGATTACGACCAGTATATCAGGCTGCCGAAACTTCTGAAGGTGGATAATCCGAATCTCGTTGAAAGGAAGCTGGATGCGCTGACGCAACTGTGCAAGTCGTCGAATGACCTTAAAATGGCATATCTCAGCTACGGGACCATGGAACTGTTTTTTGACCTTTTCAACCAGGAAAGGAGCCGGTCCGGGCTTGACAGGGGCGATATAATCACGCGCAGGATCATAATGTTCCTGGAGAACAACATTTCACGGAAGCTGAGTTCCGTCGAGATAAGCGGCCATATGTCCATGAATTACAACTACATCAGCGGTGTTTTCAAAGAGAAGACGGGAATGAGCATCATGGAATACCATGAGAAGATCAGGATCAATGAAGCCGCAAAGCTGCTCAGGAACTCGAACATGAACGTTTCGGAGGTCAGCTGCAGGCTCGGGTTTGAAGACCCGCTCTACTTCAGCCGCGTGTTCAAGAAAGTAATGGGCTATTCCCCGTCGGATTACATCAGGCAGGCATATTTCCGGCTAAGATGAAAATTCCTCATTGGCTGTGCAAAATTTTCACTACACACATTTTCTTGCGCTATCGCGGTTTTTATCGAGAAATGTCCATGACAGCTGCTTGAAAAGTGAAAAAACTGCACACGCAGGTCCGGGAAAATGGACCTGTCTGCCCGAAAGTGGAAAAACCGCACACCCAGGCCGGTGAAAATACGCCATGCTGCCCGGATACGGAAAAGGCGTGCAAATGTGAAATAGAGTGCACGGCGGGAAGGGTAATAGTGTGCGGATGAACGAGTGTTTACGTGTAAGAGTGTTCATATGGCGGAGAGTCTGCGCTGCAGAGTGTTTACCCATACCTGGTAAAGTGTTTACCCGGGGGCTTATGCGGGTAACTATGTTATAAACAGTTCCGACGCAGTACGCATTACAGGGCGCGCCAGGCCATTGCTGCAAAATCACGGCAAGCTGTTGCAGCAGGCGATCACTGCGATCGATCACAGAACCGATTTAAAATGAGATCACAGTAAGCAGCAGCAAGCGATCGGACAAATGACCATAAATCATGGTTTGGTTAAGTCATTGTCAATCTTCTGGAAGGGGTGTGTGTTATGGAAGATAAGGATACGAAAGTTATGGGCGTTCCAAACAGGATGGATATTGGCCAGGCCGGCGATAACAATCCGGACAGCGCCAACGAAGCCTACGCGATGCAGGTTGAAGAGGCCTGCTCTCCCGAGTTCTCAGAGGGCTGCAAAACGGTAAAAGAATAACAGGTTGTTTCGTTCCTTCGAACTCACCCGTGAGCTGCAGTCCGACAATGTAGGGTGTGCCGGGTTTCCCCGTTACAGGGATAGATGGTGTTGGCCATCGAAAGAGCGGATCCTTCAGTAAGGGATTTTACTGCAAAAGGAGTATACTTTCCTGCTGCAGGGTCCTTTGGGGAAAGAGTCAATAAGAGTGGTCCCGCGGGTTAAGCCTCGTCTCTTGTGAGACGGGGCTTTTTGTACTTCCGGGATGGACTTCTTTGCTCCCGGGATCTTTGCCCCCGGGATGAACTTGTTTTTGCACGCATAAGCCGGACTCATTATCGTCTGTATCCGGATCACCTGGAAAACAGGGATGGGTGACGGATCCCATGCATGGGCACTAAATGACGTCAAAAGACAACTGCGCGCTGCCGGACTGCTGCAGCCAGGTTTGGCGGAGTGTTTTCTGCCGCGGCGGCATGCCCCGATGCAGGCAGGACATATCAAAACCAGGGCTGGGGATCCCCCGGTATCGGTATGTCTCAATACGTGTCGAGCATGCTCTCTTCCCACATCCCGGGGATATCGAGACCAAGTATCTGCGCGATCGTCGGCGCCACGTTGGCAAGCCCGAAATTGCCCTGCCTGAGCCTGTATGTTGTGTGCCTGTCGTAAATGATAAAAGGTACCGGGTTGAGCGAATGGGCTGTTTTCGGCTGGGTTTTGCCGGACGGGTCTGCCAGGATCATGTCGTCGGCGTTGCCGTGGTCCGCGGTCACTATCAGTACCACATTATGTTCCTCTGTAGCCTTCAGTATCCTTGCCAGGCCGAGATCGACGGCCTCCACGGCGATGACCGCTGCGTCCAGGTTGCCGGTATGGCCGACCATGTCGCCGTTTGGATAGTTGCAGCGGATGAACCCGTATTCGCCGGATCTTATAGCCTCGATCACCTGGTCTGTTATTTCCGCCGACTTCATCCACGGCCGTTCGTCGAACGGCGCCATGTCCGATGGTATCTCGCAGTACGTTTCAAGTTCATCGCTGAACTTGCCGCTCCTGTTGCCGTTCCAGAAGTATGTCATGTGGCCGTACTTCTGGGTCTCGGATACGGCAAACTGCTTTATGCCGTTTTCCACGAGCAGTTCGGACAAAGTGTTCCTGATGTTGGGCGGGCTCACCAGGTACCTTTTCGGCAGCAGCAGGTCGCCGTCGTACTGGAGCATCCCGGCGAACACGACCTTCGGCACGTACCTGCGGTCGAACTTGTCGAAATCCTCGTATTCGAACGCCATGCTTAATTCTATCGACCTGTCGCCCCTGAAGTTGAACAGTACCACGCTGTCCCCGTCAACGATCCTGCCCGCCGGCTGCCCGTCCTTTTCCACGATGAAAGGTGGCAGGTATTGGTCGGTCACGTCCAGTTCTTCCCTGTATGTCGTTATGGCTTCGGCCGCTGAGGCGAACCGCCTGCCTTCGCCCAGCACATGTGTTTCCCAGCCGCGCCGTACCATGTCCCAGTCGGCCTGGTACCTGTCCATCGTGACTGCCATCCTGCCGCCGCCGGAAGCTATCATGGCGTCGAAGCCGCCGTCGTTGAGGCCTGCCAGGAACGCTTCGAGGTCGTTGACGTAAGTCGTGGCAGACAGGGAGGGGACGTCGCGGCCGTCCAGCAGGGCATGGACCCTGACTTTTCCCACTCCGTCCTTTTTTGCCTGCACTATCATCGACTTGAGATGATTGATGTTCGAGTGGACGTTCCCGTCGGACAACAGCCCGATGAAATGCAGGGTCGATCCGTTCCTGATGCAATTCGATATTATTTCATGCCAGCTGTCGGACCTGTAGATGTCGCCTCTTTCGATAGATTCATTCACGAGCTTAGCTCCCTGGGAATATACCTGTCCGCAGCCCAGGGCATTGTGCCCGACCTCGCTGTTTCCCATGTCGTCGTCCGAGGGCAGGCCGACTGCCGTGCCGTGGGCCTTGATATATATGTTAGGGTAGTTCCGGAGCAGCATATCAAGGGTAGGCGTGTTTGCCATCGAAACAGCGTCGCCGCAGCCGCCGCTGCCTTTGCCGATGCCGTCCATGACTACCAGCACGACCGTTTTATTCATGGTGGATCCTCCTCTCACATGCGAACTTAGTTTATCCGCATGTATACATGATATTTACCACCGCAGAAGCTTTGCTCCATTATTTTTTTATGGGTTTTATCTTCTTAAAGCCAGGAAATATCAATGACGGACATTTATTCTCAGAACCATTCCGGACTTTTGCAGAGCCGCTCGGGCTTGCCGCGGCAGTGTCCACCCTTTTGCAGAATCATTCGTGATTGCCGCAGCAGCGTTCTCCATGCTGCAGCGATGTTCAGGCCTGCTCCAGCGCTACGTCGACAAAATCCCTGATCACAATGGAATCCACTGTTACTTCGCAATCCAGCGCTATAATGCGCACTCCCTGTTCATGCGCGGACACCAGGGCATCTGCAAACGCACCGTGGGTCTTTGCATTGGGGGAGAACTGCCTGACTCCGTCCATCTGTATCACGAAGGCGATGACAGGCGAGTACCCGTCCTCCTTGCTGCCGCAAAGCTCCATGATGTGCCTTACGCCGCGGTCCGTGGGCGCGTCGGGGAACAGCGCAGTGCCGTTTTCCTCCAGCGTGACCCCCTTGACTTCCATCAAAATCTTTCTTTGGTCCGTTTCTATAAGAAAGTCGAACCTGGAGCCCTTGTAGGTGTATTCGGGCCTGATGGCGGTTATTTTTTCGCCCGGGCGAAGAATTGCCGCCGGCGTCGCGTTTCCGGCAAAAGCGACCGGACAGGGTGCCGTGGGACCAGGGGCCGTGGATCCGCCGGCCGATCCACCGGCCGCTGCCGAACCACCCGTGAATCCACCGGCCGCTGCCGAACCACCCGTGATCTGCATGCATGCCGCCAGCCATTCATGCATAGCCTTGTTCGGGGCCTGTGAATCTATGTTGACTATCTGCCCGACTTTTTTCACCGCGATTAGTGACAATGCGGTACTGCGCTTCGGATCGTCATGTTTCTGGAGATAGACAGTGGCTCCGCCGACCAGGAGTTCTTTCAGCCTGCCGGTGTTTTTCACGTGGACTTTTTCCTGGACACCGTCGACACATACATATGCCACGAACCGGTTAAGCCGTGATATGAACTTGCCTTCGATGATATTATCGTATTTCATCTGTTGCCTCCGTTTATCCTATTGTAGCATAAGTGCATATAATGGGGGAACGTCGCCGCGGAACATGCCGAAATCTGTGCTTTGCGGCAGAAAAAACATGTGGTGATCGTGCCTGTGTCAGATCTGCCAATCTTTCGCACAGTATTTATAGACCTGTTTAAGGGTAACATAATATAGGTTCTTTGCAATAAGCCGGACAGAGACCATAATGTTTTCGGATACCGGCAACGGTTACAGGAAACCGCGACGGTTCCAGGGACCAGTAGATATTTTTCGCAAACACAACGGTTTCTGGCCCTGGCGTGACTAATAAGCTGAATCGACAGCCTGCTCGACATCATGCGCAGGAACAGGGCCGATTTCACCAATACTTTCCGGGCGCTGACATACGACGAGGACCTTGATATAGCCATGTTCGGCACCGATGAGTTCAGGCGGTGGAAGGAAAGATGGCACGAGAGGCTTGGCAGGCAGAAACAGCCGGGATCCTCCGCGTTTCAGCTCATGAGGGACAGCAATCCCGTGATCATCCCCCGCAACCACCGGGTGGAAGAAGCCCTTGAAGCTGCCGAGAAGCATGGGGATTACAGCGTCATGGAAGGACTGGTCCGCGCCTTGTCCAGGCCGTACGAGAAGACGCCCGACAAGGATCATTACACGGCACCGCCGCCTCCTTCGGCCTGCCGTTACCGGACGTTCTGCGGCACCTGACCGGGCAATGGTGCATAAAGCAGTGACCGGGTACGTGTGTATATAATGGGTTGAAATATGAGCACATATAGTGGGCCGAAATATGAGCACATATAGTGGGCCGAAATATGAGCGCATATTGCGGTGGACGGGTATGTATGCGTATAACGGGCTGAAATGTGCCGGTACGTGGCTTTTTGCGTCGGATCTGCCCGGTATGCGCATATCGATATCCTGTGTCATGCCTACAGCATTATGCTTTCAGTAATATGCTTTCTGTCATTGATTCCTGAAAATGCATTGCTGCCATTCCATGTTTTCAGTTATCCATGTATTTTTCGGCATGTCTTTTTTCCAGGGATATTTTAACATGTGTATTTATATGATAAAATTGGAAATCATTACATATATATTAAAAATTTACAGAAGGATGTGAGAATGCATGTATGAAAGCATAACATATGCTGAACTCAAAAGCCTGCCAAGGGAGCAGAAGATCGAGGCGCTGAAGGAACTGATGGCGACCTGTTCGTCACAGAAGAAGATAGCGGAAAAGCTGGGTGTGAATCCTCCGAACATTTACAGCATGATTTCACGGTATATCAAGGATGATGCGGACAAAAAGCCCGGGAAGAAAAAGAACAGGATAAAAGGCAAGGGTGCCGCAGGTAAAGCGGCTGCAGGCCGGGAAACCAGGCAGGAACATGCCGGCGGAGCCGCCATTGCGCAGGAAGTGTCGGAAACGGATCCAACAGTGACCGTACAGGCGGATGAAGCTGATGCCGCCGCAGCCGGACTGGCGCAGGAAACGGATACTTCCACAGATGGACAGATGCCGGGGACCGGTACCGGTGCAACGGAATGCACGGTGAATGCTGATGCCGCTGCGGCGGGCCAGGGCGTGGAAGCGGTCCGGGTCTTACGGACCGGGGAAGATGCCTATCCGGGCAGGCAGTACGGACATGACGGCGCGAACGATTTCCTGGTCTCGATCGAAAAGGAACTGGCGGGTGAAGAACTGGGGTCGATGCTTGCCGCCATCGGAAGCGCTCTGCTTAAAAACACAGAATACAGGATCGTTCTGAGGATAACTGAAAAATGACCCGGTCATAAAGACAAAAAACCGGTTATAGGAAATACCTGCCGAAAAACACGGATATATATTAAAATACGGATATTGCGGATCAATGGGCCTTTGCGATCGACAAGGCCTTTTTGCTGCTGCACAGGGAACATTTGACAGACGCGGCATGTCTAAAATACTGCCTGTACTTTCTATATGCGATGAAACAGGAAAGAGCGGCAGGCAGAAACAATAACCGGGGGCAACAGGGAACGAGTGTGATGGTTTTACGGAAAAAGACAGGTATCGGCAAGGTTTTTGTTTTGATTTTTCTTGCGGGGTGCATCGGTTTAGCCGCATCGTTCGGGATAAACGAATATGTGAAAGCTTCCGCGGGGGGCAGGATCATCACCGTAGGGGGAGCGGAAGGACTGGATGCGGACTGCATACTTGTCCTTGGGGCGCATGTTGAAGGGGAGTCGCCGAGCCTTATGCTGAGGGACCGCCTCAATCGCGGCATCGAGCTGTACATGGCCGGGGCGTCCGACAGGCTGCTGATGAGCGGCGATCACGGCAGGAAAAATTATGATGAAGTCAATGTCATGAAGCAGTACGCCATAAACGCCGGCATTCCGTCATCGCATGTCTTCATGGACCATGCGGGGTTTTCCACTTATGAAAGCATGTACCGGGCAAGGGATATTTTCAGGGCGAAGAAAATCATCGTCGTCACGCAGGAGTATCACCTTTACAGGGCCCTGTATGTCGCAGAGAGGCTCGGCCTCGAAGCTTACGGCGTCCCGGCACCAAACTACAGTTATCCCGGCCAGTCCTACAGGGAATTCAGGGAAGTCCTTGCCAGGGTGAAGGATTTCTTTTACGTGATCGCCAGACCGGAACCGACGTATCTTGGCGAGGCGATACCCGTTGACGGAGACGG
>CZCB01005962.1_pt1 | contig 11046 bp, 12 predicted proteins | sample 591991 | NCBI WGS metagenome assembly CZCB01 (sample SAMEA3556809, study PRJEB10932) | anaerobic digester metagenome | reverse complement strand
GCGGATCTTGAATCCCCTTGGGGTCGTGGTGGTCATTGAGGCGGAACATATGTGTATGACCCTGCGGGGGGTCAACAAGCCGGGAAGCCAGACCCTTACTTCGGCCGTACGGGGGGTTTTCCGTTCCAATGAGGCGACGCGCGCCGAGGCCTTTGCTTTAATCAAAGGCGAGTAAAGGTTAAAATATGATAAGGTATCAAAATAATAATCCCATAAATATTTAAGTAAATAAAAGTAAAAATGGAGGAAGTTATGTATATTCTGGTGACGAATGATGATGGAGTGTGGGCACCTGGGGTGCAAGCATTGGCCAAAAAGATGACGGAGGTGGGCGAGGTTGTCCTGGTGGCCCCTTTGGAAGAGAAAAGCGCCATCGGGCACGGGATCACGATCCGGGATCCGATTCGGGTAGAAGAGATTAAGCTTGACGGCTTGAAAAAAGTCTACGGGGTGAACGGAACGCCGGCGGATTGTGTCAAGCTGGGCATTGAGGAGTTGATGGAGCACGAGTGTGGCTTAGTAATCTCCGGGATTAATCAAGGACCCAACTTAGGTACGGATGTACTTTATTCGGGTACCGTTTCTGCGGCGATTGAAGGTGTGCTGCTTCGCACCCCTTCCATAGCCGTATCTCTGGCTTCCTGGGTTTCCATAGCCGTATCTCTGGCTTCCTGGGAGCACCGGGACTTTAGCGTAGCGGCGGAAATTACTGCTGCCCTGGTGCGAAAGATGATTCGCGAAAACAAGGTTCTTCCGCCCGGGACGCTGCTGAATATCAACATCCCGGCGGTGGAAAAAGAAAAAATCAAAGGAATCAGGATTACAGAGCTGGGGCCGCGGGAGTACGAAAACCACTTTGAAAAAAGATACGATCCCCGGGGGAATGCCTATTTCTGGGCCGTGGGCAAACTGCTGCCCACCCAGGGAGACCACGAAGATTGTGATACCCATGCGGTGGAAAATAACTATGTCTCGATTACGCCTTTGCAGTTCGATTTAACCAATTACGAAATCATCCAGGAAATCAGGAAGTGGGGTTTGGAAGACTCGATTTAAGACGCTTTGGATATGATGCAATGCAATTTTTAGGATGTTCATTTTAGGGCGTTCTTTTGAGAATGCGGGACAAGTGAAGGAAGATCAGGTTAACATATTGGTCCCCGGTGAGGAATAGGGTCAGAAAAAAGAGCAGGATGAGGGTTAAAGTCAGCAGTACTAAAAGGAAAACGCTCTGAGCCGCAAGCTCCATAAGGGAAATAAGAGACATGCTGAAAAGAACGCTCACCAAAAGCAGCCTTAAATAAAAGCCGCGTTCAAAGGAAAGTTTTGTTTTCCTGGCAATAATGGCAAGATTCAAAAGGGCCACCAGAACGTAACTGCTGGCAAAGCTTAAAGCGATTAGTACTTTGCCATGGGCAGCATGGGCGCCATAGAAGTAGATGCCTGCCAGTTTTACGAGGCCGCCCAGCAGGGTGGTAAAAAAGATGGTTTTGACCAGACCCAGCCCCTGCAGGATGCCGATGGTGGTTTGTAGTAGGTACAGGAAAACGCCGCCTAAGGCGAGGATTTGTAAAAGTTCGCCGGCCTGGGTGACCTGAAAGAGCAGCTTGCTAAGCAAGGGACCCCAAAAAAAGAGAATCAGACTGCAGGGGACACCCACGATTAAGGTGATGCCAAGGGCTTCCGAGGTCCGTTGAGAAAGTAAGGGCATTTGTTTTTTGCTCGCTGCTTCGGAAATGGCCGGTACCAGGGTGGTGGACAGGGAGTAGGTTAAGGGAGTGGGAATCGTCAGCAGGGTAAAGGCTACTCCGGTTAGTTCACCATAAAAGGCCGTGGACTGGGAGAGGGTGTAGCCCATTTTTTTCAACTGCTGGGGAATTAAATTTGCTTCAATCGTGGAAACCAGGCTGGTGATGACCCTGGTGACAGTAACGGGAATGCCAAAAGCCAGCAGTCGTTTCATGGTTGAAAGCCGTGGCCGTTGGAAAAGTTTACCGTAAAAAAGGTGTTTGTAGCTGACCACAAGATAAATAAAACCGCTTAATTCACTGCAAAATACCGCAAGAGAAAGGCCGACCGCCGACCAGGTCAAGCCATAAGGCCGGAGCAGGCATACCAATAATAAGCCGGTGCCGATCCGGACCGTTTGTTCGATTAATTGGGTGGCAGCGGTAGGGCGCATATCCTGCAAGCCTTGAAAGAAGCCTTTGAGCGCGGAGGAGACGGCAACTAAAACGATGGTTGGCAGCAGAAACAAAAGAACGGGCAGGACCCGGGGATCGGTATAGAGGTTCTTGATGAAAAACGGGGCCAGCACAATAAAAGAAAAAGACAGGGCAGCAGCAAACAGCACGAGCAGGGTGACCGCGGTTCCCAAAAGGATCTCTGCATTGGAGTATTTTCCCGCGGCCAGTTCCTCCGCAGTTAGTTTGGGGATGGCCGGGGGAAGGCCCATGGTGGAAAAGACGAGCACCGTGATGTATAAAGGAAAAACCATGTTAAAGATGCCCACGCCTTCCGGGCTGATGAGCCGGATAATCATGATTTGATAAAGAAAACCCATCACTTTGACCAAAAGGCTGGCCAAAAGCAGGATAAAAGCACCTTTCAGAAAAGATTGTTTGGTCATTATTGTCCTCCCACAGTCCTGTTTAAAAATTACTATGTGGGAGGCAGAAAAAATATCCACCCTTTCCCAAAGGCCAAGCCAGGCAGCGAGGGTTAAATTTGTCCGCCGAAAAAGAAGGATTTTTTAAACTTATGAGTAATATTTATTAGGTGTACGTATTTCAGGCGCGGCTTTTCTACTTACAAGTATGTAAGTACAAATAAATTTACTTCCAAAAAGGAGGAACTTATCTTGCGGGTATATGCTAGTAAAAAACTCAGGAACATCGGGATCTTAGCACACGGCGGGGCGGGGAAGACATCACTGACGGAAGCTATCCTTTTTAATGCCGGACATACCACACGGATAGGCAAGGTTGATGACGGCACAACGGTCACTGATTATTTGCCGGAAGAGATAAAGAGAAAAGTAACGGTAAGCACAACACTTGCTCCTGTGGAATGGAAGGAGCATAAGTTAAATATTCTGGATACACCTGGTTATGCCGACTTTATTGGGGAAGTAAGAAGCGCCATGCGGGCCGCGGACAGTATCGTGCTGGTGGTAGACGGGGTCGCGGGAGTCGAGGTGCAGACCGAGGTCCATTGGGAAGCGGCGGAAGAAGCTGAAAAACCCAGGATTATTTTTGTCAACAAGCTGGACCGGGAAAATGCCAATTACTACCGGGTCCTGGATGATTTAAAACAGCATTTCGGAACCAAGATTGCTCCTTTGATGCTGCCGATTGGGGTAGAGGAAAACTTTTCAGGGGTTGTGGACATCTTAAGGCAGAAAGCCTACAAGTTTGAAGGGAACAAGTGTCAGGAAATCCCCGTTCCGGAAGAATTGAAAAGCGAGATCGAAAAATACCGGGAGCCTTTGACGGAAGCGGCGGCGGAAGGCGATGACGAGTTATTGATGAAATACCTGGACGGGGAAAGCTTAAATGAGCAGGAACTGTACCAGGGCTTGCGACAGGGCATCAAAGACGCCAAGGTGGTGCCGGTTTTCTGTGGTTCGGCCTTGAAAAATATTGGGGTACAGCCCTTGATGGACGCACTCATTGAGTTCTTGCCTTCACCGGTTGATCTTGACGGCGAAGACGCGGCCAATAAGCCGCTGGCGGCGATCGTCTTTAAAACCATGGCCGATCCTTATGTGGGGAAAATAAGCTTTGTCCGGGTGGAGCACGGGACCTTAAAGAGCGATTCGACCATCTATAATCTCAATAAACAAAAAGAAGAGCGCTATGGCTCCTTGCTGTTACTGCGGGGAAAAACCCAGGATACGGTCAGTGAGGCGCAGGCAGGCGATATTGTTTGTATCGCCAAACTATCTGAAACTACCACCGGCGATACCTTAGGGCTCAAGGACAAAACGTCCCTTCTGGAAGGGGTGTCCTTCCCGTCTCCCATCTTTTCCGTAGCAGTCAAGGCGAAATCCCGCAATGACGAAGACAAGGTGGGCACGGCCTTATCCCGACTGGTTGAAGAGGATCCGACCTTAAAGGTCGAGAAAAATATCGAGACGAAAGAGACGCTTATGACCGGAATGGGTGAAACCCATCTGGATATTATCATTGAACGGATGCAGAAGAAGTTCGGGGTCGATGTTTCCACCAGCACGCCGCGGGTGCCTTATCGGGAAACGATTAGAGGAACGGCGGAATATGAATACAAGCACAAGAAACAATCGGGTGGGCATGGGCAATACGGTCATGTGAAGCTGCGCTTTGAACCNNGAAAAACTACTTCCCGGCGGTGGAAAAGGGAATTCGTGAAGCGATGGCGGAAGGGGTTTTGGCCGGCTACCCCATGACCAATATTAAAGTTACCCTCTATGACGGTTCGTACCATGAGGTGGACTCTTCCGAAATGTCCTTCAAGATTGCAGCCAGCATGTGCTTCAAGAAAGGTGTGGAAAACGCGCGTCCCGTATTGATGGAACCGATTATGGATGTGGAAGTCCGCGTTCCGGAGCAATACATGGGGGATATTATCGGTGATCTAAACGGCAAGCGGGGACGCATTCTTGGGATGGAGCCGGAAGGAAAAATGCAACTGGTGAAAGCGCAAGTGCCGCTGGCGGAAATGTACCGGTATGCCATTGATTTAAAATCAATTACCCAAGGGCGTGGAAATTTCAGCATGCAGTTCTCCCATTATGAAGACGTGCCGCAGCAAACTGCGAAGGAAATCATCGAAAATGCGGCCATGGAGAAAGAGCAGGAAAAATAGCTTTCCGGTAATAATAAAGGAACTGTTTCATGCCTGGAGAAAGAATGAAGCAGTTCCTTTTTTACTATCCCGCCCCAAATTCCTCCTTAAAAGCACCCTCGTTACTGAAGGGGGATTTGGGCACAAAAAAACCCGCCGCTTGCGGCGAGATAGGTTTTAAATATGGCAGGGGCAGTAGGACTCGAACCCACAACCAACGGATTTGGAGTCCGCTACTCTACCAATTGAGCTATACCCCTGTATGTGTCCTTTAACGACACGCCACTTTTTTATTATAGAAGATAAAGGTCCTAGTGTCAACACCAACAAAAGGCAAGTCCCGCCTGCCGGCAATAGCTAAGTTAAGCCGGACGAAGACAAGTCCCTCCGTCGGAGGTGGGGATAGGTAAGATGAAAGGAGAAGGCAAGGAAAGATGGTACTGATGGTTGTCTTTGGTCTGGCCGGTTTTTACCTGAGCGCCCGCTTGTGGCGGTGGTATGATGCGATCTTGCATTTTTTCTCTCCGACCTTACGCATTGCGGATCTAATCACCTGGGGGCTCATGTTATGGTTTATCATCGCTCAATACCAGCGCATATCAGCGATGTTATCGCCCATGTTAATCTGGCGGCTCCTGTTATATTTGCTGCTTTGGAGTGGTGTAACCGTAATTGGCTTTATGCTTATCGGGCTGGTCCGGTTGCTTGTTAAACGCAGGATTTTTCGATAAAGAACGAACGGTTTTTCATTGACTTCCAGATAATACCATGAATATTGGCAGCCTCCGCGGTAAAGCTAGCAATAAAGATACTTTAAAGGAGGTTGATTTATGGTCCACCAGCAAATCCAGCAAATCCAACAAAGAATTAATACGGTAAGTCAAATGGCAAGCCAGCTGCGGCAAGCCGAAGAAAACAATCGACAACGTTTAATGCAGTTGGTGCAGGAAGAAGCTTTTGCCGCTCAACAAATGAACCGGATCCAACAGCTATGCCAGGAAAGCATCTCCAGTCTGCATAGTATTTCTCAGGGAACCATAATGAGCCCACAAAGCTATCATCCTTCTCCCCAAACATCGTTCTACGGACACAGTTACGGACAACAGCAGAGCCCAACAGCCCTTTTTAATTTGGCGACCATGAGTCCCGATACATACGGTAATGTGATGCAGTATATGGGTGGACAAGGTGGCAGCAATATTGGCGGCACTATAGGTAGCGGTATGACTGGTACGACTGCGGGCATGGGTAGTGGGATGGGTACCGGGATAGGTCCCGGCATGGGTGCTGGGATGAGCAGCGGTATCGGTACCGGGATAAGTGGTCCAAGTGGGATAGCCACCGGCATGGGAGGAACGAGTGGAATGATGGGCACCCAGTCTTCTCTCTCGGACATTACCACCATGGGTCCGGATGTGTACCAGGCTTCCCGGGAACAACTTGGGAAAGGGTCAGCGAGCATCAGTCAGATTGGCCAGCAGGCCGGAATCTCATCAGGTCTGAGTCCTCAGGTCGGGCAACAGACCGGTAATACGGGCATGCCCAAGTATAATCAATAGGTCATTATGCCGTTTTTTATAACTTAAGAAAGAAAGGATGAGGAAAAAGCGGAGAAGCAGTCCACAATCCAGACTGCTTCTTTGTTTTGTTATATTTTACATAAAGGAAAAAAATTTATTCTAAAGAATTAAATTGCTTAGACAGTCGGACTACAACTTTTTTGGGGACAGCTACATTGCAGCAAAGATACGCGAAGGGAAGGAGGAGGAATAGACCAATTATGCTACATATCATCCTTGAAGACGAAGAAACCGCGAATATTCGTTGTGAAATCAAACGCATGTCGATCAAACAACTGCGGTTACTGGAGGCATTGATCAAACGGGAAATGCAAAGTAGAAACGACGAGCTTTTCAGTCAGTGGTTGGAAAAAATTGCGGAAATCAAGTCCGATTTTGCCTAATGGCAAGATTCTGTTTGACGTTTTTTCCCACACCAGCTATAATTAACAAGTAAGAGGTGGGAAAAAATGATAAAACTTGTCTATCATGGTCATGCTTGCTTTAGCATTAGTGACGGTACATATGATTTGCTGATCGATCCGTTCCTGAAGGGGAACCCCTTGGCGGATGTACAGCCGGATGAAGTTAATCCGACTCATATTTTGGTGACCCATGGTCATTCTGATCATCTGGGCGATGCTTTGGAAATTGCCCGCAGAACGAAAGCGGAAATTGTTGCGCCGAACGAGTTGGCCCAGTATTGTAGCATGCAGGGTGCGCAGATTGCCGCCATGCACATCGGTGGCGCGAGAAGCTTTCCCTTTGGCCGGCTGAAGATGACGCCGGCATGGCATGGTTCAGCAATTATTCAAGGTAATGAAATCATTTATACGGGCACGCCCTGTGGGTATATTATTGAAATGCAGGGAATTACGATTTATCACGCGGGCGATACCGGCCTCTTCGGCGACATGAAGCTTATCGGCCAGCGCAATCAGATTGATTATGCTTTGCTGCCCATCGGCGATAATTACGTAATGGGTCCTTATGATGCCGTTGAGGCGGCCCTGATGCTGCAGGCAAAAATCACTATTCCGATGCATTATGATACCTTCCCGATCATTAAGCAGAATCCCTATCTTTACATCGAAAAACTGCGGGAAAACGGACTGCAGGGGATTGTTTTAAAACCAGGTGAAGCGATTACCGCTCCGACGGTATAAATATTTCATGGCAAGTGTAAAGAGATAGCCTACACTATCTCTTTTTCTTCTGTTTTTCATTGGGAGGAGTTGGAAGTAAGGGTGAACGAAGTTTTCGACAAGGAACAAGCACCAAAGGAACAGGCACGAGTGGAACAGGACCGGAAGTATATCTTAGCCTTTCACAAAATATTCAGTATTAATCTTAATAATCTGTACGAGCGCATTAAGCAGTCTTACGGCTCTTTTGAGGCGGCCTGGCAGGCGGAGGAATTTCCCTTCCGGATGGGGCTAACGAAAAAACAAACCGAGGCTTTTGTCCAGTTGAAAAAGTCCATTGATCCGGAAAGGCTGGAAGAAGAGTGTTTCCGCAAAAAAATCAACTATGTGACCAGATCTGAGCAAAGATTCCCTTTTTTGTTGTTGCAAATTTCTGATATTCCGTGTATTCTATATTATTGTGGTGAGATATCATTATTGGCAAACAATTGTCTCGCCATTGTTGGCTCGCGACAGGCGACGGTCTACGGGCTGAAACAGGCTCGAGTGTTTGCGGAGGAGTTGAGCAACAATGAGCTTACCATTGTCAGCGGCCTGGCGCGGGGCATCGATGCTGCCGCCCACGAAGGGGCTTTAACGGGAAAAGGCAGCACCATTGCCGTTTTGGGGGCGGGGTTGGATGAACTCTATCCGCGGGAGAACCGCCGGCTGTTTCAGCGGATTTGCGAACAAGGCCTGGCACTTAGCGAATTTCCTCCGGGAACGAAACCCTTGAGTCATCACTTTCCGATTAGAAACAGAATTATCAGCGGCTTGAGTTCAGGCGTTTTTGTAATAGAAGCCAAAGCCCGAAGCGGGTCTTTGATTACTTGTGATTTGGCACTGGAACAGGGGAAGGAAGTTTTTGCGTTACCGGGGGTGGTCACAAGCCCCAACAGCATCGGTTCCTTACGTTTAATCCAGCAAGGAGCTAAACTGGTGATTTATCCGCAGGATATTCTTGAAGAATTAGGATATGAATACCGGGCGGAGGTATATAATAATCAAAAAGCCAAGATTGAAGACATTAGTAAAACTGAAAAAAGAATCTACAATTTGCTCTCTTGGGAGCCTGTGAATATCGATTTATTGCTGGAAAGAAACATGGGGCAGGAGGAAATGGTCCTAAGAATTCTGCTCGAGTTGGAGTTAAAAGGATTGATTAAGCAGCTTCCCGGAAAGTATTATGTAAGAGTTTAAGCTATTAAGTTTCGAGGTGAGAATCCAGTGACAAAGACATTAGTAGTAGTTGAATCGCCTGCCAAGGCTAAAACCATCGGAAAATATTTAGGACGCAAGTACACTGTGAAAGCATCGATGGGGCATGTGCGTGATTTACCCAAAAGCCAGTTCGGGGTTGATGTGGAAAAAGATTTTGCGGTTAAGTATATTACCATCCGCGGAAAAGGAGAGTTGTTAAAAGAATTAAAAGCCTTAGCGAAAAAGAGTGATGAAGTGCTGATCGCCACTGACCCGGACCGGGAAGGGGAAGCCATCGCCTGGCATTTAAAAGAGTTTTTCCAACTGCCGGAGGAGAAAAAATGCCGCGTGGAATTTAACGAAGTCACCAAGAAAAAAATCCTGGAGGCGATTAAACAACCACGGCAAATCGACCACAACCGGGTGGATGCCCAGCAAACGCGGCGGGTCCTGGACCGGATCGTCGGGTATAAGTTGAGTCCACTCTTGTGGCGCAAAATCAAAAAAGGCTTAAGTGCAGGCCGGGTGCAGTCGGTGGTGGTGCGTTTAATCTGCGACCGGGAAAACGAAATTACGAATTTCACGCCGGAAGAATACTGGACCTTGACGGCGGAGCTCAATAAAGGGAAAAGCAGCTTTGAAGCTTTGCTCATCAAAATCAACGGCGAGAAAGCGGATTTGAAAAAAGAAGATGAAGTTAACGCCATCGTGCAAAAGATTAACCGGCAGCCTTTTGTGGTCGAGTCGGTGAAAAAGAAAGAGCAGAAGAAAAACCCGGCTCCTCCTTTTATCACCAGCACCTTGCAACAGGATGCCTCGCGGAAACTGAATTACACGGCGAAAAAAACCATGCTGATTGCCCAGCATCTCTACGAAGGGATTGAACTGGGCAAGGAAGGTTCCGTGGGTTTGATTACATACATGAGAACCGATTCCACCCGCATCAGTGAAGAAGCCAAGGACGAGGCCAGGCAATATATTGAAACGGTCTTTGGAGAAAAGTATCTGGCCGAGGGCGGTAAGGGGCGCAATTATGTAAGCAAAGGGAGAACCCAAAACGCTCACGAATGTATTAGACCTACCTCTGTTTTTCGCGATCCGGCGACGGTGAAAGGGTTTTTAAAGCCGGACCAGTATAAGCTGTATAAGTTGATCTGGGAGCGCTTTGTCGCTTCCCAAATGGCGGCTCTGGTGAATGAAGTCACCACGGCGGAAATTAAAGTTGACGACTGCCTTTTCCGGGCCACCGGTTCGGTGGTTATCTTCCCGGGCTATACCAAAATCTACGTGGAAGGCCCAAAATCTACGTGGAAGGCAGCGATGAAAAGGTAAAAAAGGAAGAAAGCACGCTTCCGGAATTGGTGGAAAACGAAAAAGTGAAGCTGAAAAAACTCCTTCCGAAACAGCACTTTACCCAACCGCCTTCCCGTTTTACGGAAGCAACGCTTATTAAAACCCTGGAGGAAAAAGGGATTGGCCGTCCCAGTACCTATGCGCCGATTCTGGATACCATTGTCAGCCGTGGCTATGTGTTCCGGGAAAAAAAGCAGTATGCGCCGACCGAATTGGGCTTTTTGGTGGTGGATCTGCTGAAAAAGTATTTCCCGGAAATCATTGATGTGGAATTCACGGCCAACATGGAGGACAAATTGGATGCCATTGAGGAAGGGCAAGATGACTGGAAAGAGGTCTTGGGACGCTTTTTTGAGCCCTTTAACGAGAAACTGAAAATTGCCGACCGGGAAATCGGACAGATTGAAATTGCCGACGAAGTGACCGAGGAAATCTGTGAAAAATGTGGACGCAACATGGTGATCAAGCAAGGACGCTTTGGCAAGTTTCTGGCTTGCCCGGGTTTTCCGGATTGCCGCAATACGAAACCGCTCCTTGAAAAAACAGGCCTTCAATGCACGAAATGTGGCGAAGGGGCCATTATCACCCGGCGGTCCAAGAAGGGGAAGAAATTCTACGGTTGCAGCAATTATCCCAAGTGTGATTTTATCTCCTGGGATGAGCCGGTGAATAAACTCTGTCCGCTTTGTAAGCAACTCCTTGTGCTCAAGAACAGTCAAAAAGAAGGTCCAAAATATGTATGTTCAGCTGAAAACTGTAAATACACCGAAAAAGTAGAGCAGAAGCATGGTAAAAAAACCGAAACCGTCCCAGAAGAGGATAGAGCCCTAGTTTAGAAAAAAGTTTGGCTTATTGATGATTAAAACCTGTCTCTTATACACATCTCCGAGCCCACGAGACTAAGGCGAATCTCGTATGCCGTCTTC
>CZCB01012218.1_pt1 | contig 11063 bp, 8 predicted proteins | sample 591991 | NCBI WGS metagenome assembly CZCB01 (sample SAMEA3556809, study PRJEB10932) | anaerobic digester metagenome | reverse complement strand
TGTTTTTGAAAACCATCGTGTTCAATAGAAGACCTTGGCACTTTAAACGCCAAGGTCTTTTTTGCCATAAGAATGGAAGGATTTGTGGCATAGAATGTGGAATAAAAGATATACAATAGCACAAAAACTATGAAAAGTATGCAACCACTAAATATTACAATATATTGTGGCATGAAAGTTGCATAAATTGTAAAAGAGAGGTGAGGTCATGAAAAACCGTCTAATTCAGCTGCTTGAGGCCGAAGACAAGAAGAATCCTTATACTGATGAGCAATTGGCAAAAATTTTAAACATCAGGCGTGATGCGGTTACTGTTTTGCGAAGCGAACTTAATATTCCTGACTCCAGAGAGAGGCGTAAACCCTATCTTTTAAAAGAGATCAAGCGAATTATTTCAGAAGATCCTAATATTTCAACAAGACAGCTCACCAAGGCCATCAACAAATTGGGTTTTGATGTCTCAAGGTACCTTATATCTCAAATCGCCAAAGAGATTAGAGGGGAAAGTCTTGAAACTCCTGACGAGTTCACAGAAGAAGCAGTTTCCGATATGCAAGATGTTCCAAGACTTCCTGCAGAAGCGTCTGCTTTTGACAGGATCATAGGTTTTGATGGAAGCCTGAAGCCCCAGATTCAGCAGGCCAAAGCTGCCATACTATACCCCCCTCAGGGTCTGCACACTTTAATCCTTGGCCCTACCGGGGTAGGCAAGAGCAATCTTGCAGAAGCAATGTACGAATTTGCCGTAGAGACAGGGACCCTGAAAAAGGACGCCCCCTTTATTATCTTCAATTGTGCTGACTATGCGGAAAACCCGCAGCTATTGTTATCACAGCTATTTGGCCATGTAAAGGGAGCTTATACCGGGGCTGTTGTTTCAAAGGAGGGCCTTGTAGAAAAGGCTGATGGCGGAATTCTATTTTTGGACGAGGTCCATCGCTTGCCTCCTGAAGGTCAAGAGCTGCTCTATTATTTGATGGATAAGGGGAAGTTTCGCCGCATGGGGGAGACTGAAACGGAAAGAACTGCCAATGTCCTGATAATCGCGGCTACTACCGAAGATATAGAATCATCATTGCTTTTGACCTTTCGCCGAAGAATACCCATGATAATAGAGCTTTCACCCCTTGCCTCAAGACCACTTCAAGAAAGATATCATATAATAAAAAACTTTTTTTACAAAGAAGCAGATAGAATAGGAGTCAAAGTAAAAGTGACCCAAGAAGCCTTAAGAGCACTTTTACTATATGATTGTCCAGGAAATATAGGGCAACTTAGAAGTGACATACAAGTGGCTTGTGCTCGAGGTTTTTTAGGCTTCATTGGACAGCAAAAGGATTATGTAGAAGTTGATTTGATAGACTTACCGGCTCATGCCAGAAGAGGACTATTAAAGATTCAGAACCGTAAACCTGAAGTAGAAAGTTTTCTTGAAGGAGATTTAATAGCAAGGCCCGGACAAATTGAATTAAGAATTGAACCAAAAGATGATTTATATACATTACCGCGAGAAATCTATCAATACATAGAGGAAAGATTCCAAGAACTAGAGTTACAGGGATTAAATCAAGATGTAATAAACAGGGTAATCGGTGGAGAATTAGAAATAAAGTTCCAGCAATTGATAAGGCAAGTAGAAACTAGCCATCATACTTTAGCAAAAAAAGATCTGGTAGGAATAGTTGGACAGAATATCGTTGATATGGCAGAAAAAGTAACAAAAATAGCAGAAAAACGTCTTGGGAAAGTAGACAATCACCTTTTCTACTGTCTTGCGATACACTTAAGTGCGACTCTTGAAAGAATTCAGCTGGGAAAACCCATTGTGAATCCCCAGCTTGACAAAGTTATGAGGGAATACAAATTGGAATATAATGTAGCTAAAGAAATGGTAAAACATATTGAGCTTTTATCAGGCTATAAAATACCACAGGATGAAATCGGATTCATTGCTATGTATCTTCGAACAATAACAAGGCCTTCTGATGTAAAACGTGGAAGAGTTGGAGTAATAGTGCTTTCACATGGAAGAGTGGCTCAGGGGATGGCTGAGGTAGCAAACCGTTTGTTAGGTGTTAACCATGCTGTAGGAATAGAGATGTCCTTAGATGAAAAACCCGAATCTGCCCTTCAAAGAACTATCGAAGCGGCATATAAAATCGATGAAGGCAAAGGAATTTTACTTCTTGTAGATATGGGTTCATTAATAACTTTTGGAGAGATAATTACAAAAAAAACTGGTATCCCTACAAAAACAATTGGTAGGGTTGACACAGTAATGGTGCTGGAAGCAGTGAGGAGAGCTATTTTACCTGACACTAGTTTGGATGAAATTGTGGAGAGTATAGATAAGCAAAAAGCGGGTTTAGGAAGATTCATGGCATCAAAGTTGTCGAAAGATAAAAAAGTTATCCTAACTATATGTATAACCGGTGAAGGAACAGCTATAAGAATTAAGAATCTTATAGAAAAAATGTTACCTGGTATTGAAGAGGAAATCGAAATTATTCCCATGGGAGTCATAGGCAGTGAAGATATTTCAGAGAAAATAAATAGAATTAAAAAAGAGCACACTGTAGCAGCAATTGTGGGTAGCATTAATCCAAGAGACGATTCAATACCTTTTATTTCGGTAGAAGATATTGTAGATGGCAATGCTGTAAGAAAATTGAAGAAGATTGTTGAAATTGACTCATCAACGGAAGTATTAAAGAATAATAATACTCTCAGAGCCCCTTTTACTAAAGTAATATACGATGAACTTATTGTAGTAAATCCAAATTTCAACACTAAGAACGAGGTGTTAGACGGTCTTGCTGAACTTTTGCTTAAAGGTAAGTTTGTAAAGGAGGGATTTCTTTTAGATGTTTACAAAAGGGAGACCATGGGGCCAACACTAATGGAAGGGTGTGTTGCCATACCCCATGGTAGCCCTGAGAATGTTATCAAATCAGCTATAAGTATATGTATACTTGAAAAACCTGTAACATGGTCGGAAGAAATTGAGGTTAAATATGTGTTTATGTTGGCATTAAAAGAAGATTCGAAGGATGTTTTGAAAACATTATTTCAAGCAATTAAAGAAAGAGATATCCTCGCAAAGCTTTCTACGGATATGACTAACGAAGAAATTAGAAACATATTTCTGGAATATTTAATCGTCAATTACTAAAGATGCCAATTATTTGGCATCAAACTTGCTAATATAAAAAACAAGAAATGTATACATGTAATGTTTTATTTAATATTTATTTTTGCACATTAAAGTAAGTTTTTTGATCATTTTATGAAAATATACCCCCTACGAACACATAAATAACTGTTGCAAATATACTAATCAATTACTTTTCATTATGGGAGGCAAATACGATGGTAGATCCAGATTTATTAAACCTAAAATTGATAGAAATATGTGTGAAAACAGATTCAAGAGAAGGAGTTTTAAAGAGATTAGCAAGATTGCTTATTGATAATGGATTTGTAAAAGAAAGCTACTTGCAAGCAATATTAGAAAGAGAGAAACAATTCCCCACAGGACTGCCAACTGAGGGTGTAGGAGTTGCTATACCTCATGCAGATACTGAGCATGTGATCAAACCTGGAATATCAATAGCAACCCTTAAAGAGCCTGTTATATTTAATGTTATGGGTAGCCCTGATGAGCAAGTTGATGTGAGCATCATCTTTATGCTTGCTTTATCAGATCCAAACATGCAATTGGAATTACTGCAAAATCTTGTTCAGGTATTGCAAAATAAAGAATTGCTACTTTCTTTAACGAAGGTTAAAGATAAAAGCGATTTTATTAATTTATTGAAAAAACACATGAAGATAGGTTGTAGCGAAGGCATATAAACTGGTGTAATACTTATAAAATATGAAATAAAAAGGAGGTGATAATATGGAAAAATATATACTTGTTTGCTGTGCCAGTTCAATTGCGACTTCAACAATTGTTGCAACTACTTTGAAAAATGCACTAGATGAAAAAGGCATAAAAGCAGATATAAAACAATGTTCATTTGCAGAGGTCTCGGCAAAAGTAAAAGAGCGAAAACCTGATCTTATATTATCTACTGGTAAAATATCTGAAGTAGAAGGGGTACCGATTATTGTAGCTACATCTTTTTTAACTGGGATAGGCTTAGATAGTACAATATCTGAAATTGAAAACATCTTGAAAACCTAATTATATTTTATTACAGACTGTTAATACCCTTAAATGAACTATAAAAGAAGGGGGAATATAAATGCAAAGTGTTTATAATATAATGCAATTGTTTTTAAATCTTGATGCTGCTATTTTAATTCCAATTATCCTCTTTGTTTTAGCATTAATATTGGGAGCAAAAGCCGGTCGCGCATTGCGTTCATCTTTAACTCTTGGTGTTGGTTTCACTGGGATATTTGTGCTTATTGATTTATTTGTTAACAAGCTGACACCAGCGGCACAAGCAATGGTTGAAAGATGGTCATTGTCGTTAACTATTGTTGATGCAGGCTGGGGTCCTTATATGGGTGCAATTTGGGGGTCACCAATAGTAATAATATTTCTTCCACTTTTTCTAATAGTAAACTTCGTGATGCTATTTTTTAAACTCACAAATACCCTAGATATAGACCTTTGGAATTACTGCTTGAATTTTTACGCCGGTGCATTAGTTTATGTAGCAACAAACAATATAGTTCTTGCATGTATTGCTTTTGTGATATCGGAAATTATAACGCTGAAGTTGGCTGATTTAACAGCTGGGAAAGTTCAAGAGTATTTCGGACTCCCGGGTATATCTTTCCCTCACACTGTTTCAGTAGGTTACTTATTGATAGGTTATCCTATAGTGTTACTTCTTAATAAAATTCCTTTTATAAATAATATCAATGCTGATCCTAAGAATTTGAAAGAGCGCTTTGGAATTTTTGGTGAACCTGTGTTAATTGGCTTTATAATCGGTGCAGTTATAGGTCTACTTGCAGGTCAACCTTTTGGTGAAATTTTAGCTTTAGGTATAAACATGGCAGCCGTAATGGTGTTACTACCAAGAATGGTTTCATTGCTTGTTGAAGGTTTGACCCCTCTAATGGAAGTAATTAGAAATAGATTTCAGAAACTGTTTCCAGGTCGAAATATCAATATTGGTCTTGACACTGCCGTAATAATCGGAGACCCATCAACAATCGCAGCAGCCACAATGTTAGTTCCAGTTTCACTTATTTTAGCTGCAATTCTTCCATGGAATAAAACTATCCCCTTTGCGGATCTTTCAAGTTTGGCTTTTGCCATATGTCTTATAACCCCTTATGTGAATGGTAATGTCGTTAAATTATTGATTGTAGGTACGCTTTTAATAGCCTTTGTCATGCTTCCGATATCAACTGCTGTTGCACCATTGATAACAGAATTAGCAAAGGGAGCGGGTTTATACGAAGTGCCTGAAGGGTTGAGTGGCAAAGCCACAATGATTACATCTTTTCTAGATGGTGGGGTTCCTCTGAGCTACCTAATCTACAAAATTTTTTCCATATTTTAATATCAAAGATACCTGGTGCATTGTGAGGTGATCATATTATTTATTGATCATATTATTTATATTAAATAAAACTCATCAAAAAGGGAGGTAATATTTATGACTTATCCATACGAAGTTAGCAAAGCACAAGAAGAAATACTAAAAAACAATGTCATGTTTGGTGGCCCCTGGCGAGGCCCGCTAATTACTAGTGGAAAAGGTGTATATTGTTATGATCGAGACGGCCGTGAATATTTGGACTGTGAGTCTCAAGCATGGTCGTTAGGATTAGGATTTGGTAATGAAGAGATACTAGAAGCAGTTTTCGAACAGGCTAAGCATGTTTACCATATTAAAGGTGGTTTGAATACATTTCCACGATTAAGACTAGTTGAAAAAATATTGGAATTGGTTCCAGATGTTTTTGACAGAGTATCTTTTGAACCAAGTGGTTCGATTGCTAATGAAGCAGCCTTTAAGTTATCACTTATAAACAAACCAAAAGCAAGGTACTTCTTAAGCTTATATTATGGTTTTAGTGGCAATACACTTGCAACTGCAGCTGCATCATGGCATGCCACAAAGGTATTCGGGCACAAATATGGTGGTGGTGTTAAATATCTTGGCTTCATGGAGAACTTTATTAAAGTTCCGAATCCCTATTGTTATAGATGTATTTATGGTGAGAAATATCCAGGATGCAATTTGACATGCGCTAAACAATTAGAAGCAACTGTGAAATACGGAGTCCCTGGTCCTGTTGCCGCTTTAATACTTGAACCAGTACAGGCAAGTGGTGGTCAAATTCCATGTCCTCCCGAATACCTAAAGGAAGTTAGACGAATCTGTGATGAGCATGATATTATACTTATTTTCGATGAGATTCAGACAGGTTTCGGAAGAATGGGAACAATGTTTGCTATGGACTACTATAATGTAATTCCCGACATCGCGACAATAGGAAAGGCTATGGGTTCTGGATTTCCAATAGCAGGAACAATTCTGAAGAAAGACCTTCTTGGTTTTCAAGATGGAACTGATGACAACTTTACCTATTGCAATAATCCTTTATCTCAAACAGCGGCACTAAAAACTATTGAGATTCTGATACGGGATAATATCCCCGAAAATGCGAAGAAAATTGGCGAATTACTGACAAAAGGATTTAAAGAAATGCAAAAGGATTATCCAATAATGGGCGATGTAAGAGGCCCAGGTTTGCACATAGGTATAGAGATGGTTAAAGATCCAGTTACAAAAGAACCAGCCGTGGAAGAAACACAGAAAATTTATGATATAGCTTTGGAAAAAGGTCTACTTTTGGGTCTTGGAGGGGCTTCACCACATCTCGTAAAAATTAAACCTCCACTAATAATAACAGAAGAAGAGGCAAATAAACTATTAGAGAGATTTGAGGATACATTGAAAGAATTTTACAAACAGAAGTAATACAAAGTTAGTAGATAAAACAAAGACTCTCTAAGGCAAGAGATAATATCAACCCGCTTAAATGGGTATTTCTAGAGTTAGCACTGGAAGGTGCTAACTCTAGAAAGCATTAAATAGCCAATTATTAGTCCCAATCTAAATCCATCTTGGTATATTATCTCATAGGTCAGAATTAACTTTCTATTTCCATTTATTATTTTATATCTTTATAAATATAATGTTTTAAGCAGTGTTTTGTTCATTTCAAAAGCTTTATCACCATACGCATAATGTATACTTTAATAACAAAAAGCATCGGCATAGATGATTCGACTATAGCTACACACAATAGCTCACCGCAGTAACTATTTATGAACTTGAGAGAATTTTTTAGACCCATTATCTGGAACTACAAGTAGCTGATATGTTTTTCGATGCTTTTTTATGTCCTAACTTTATTCCGATTCTTCTTTAAAGTTTTGCCATTATTATCGGTATAGTGTACATTAGCAATTAACTCATACATGTTTCCTTTTACCTTTGAACATCAATGAAAAATTGTAATGATAGGGGATAGGTATTTAGATTTGCTATATACAGTTAAATGCTTTTTTAGGATTTTAGCAGAATAGGTATATAAAATCATTCAAGGGGGTTTTCGAAATGTCTAACAATCAATTTAAAGATTTGTCATTTGGCATACCTAAGGAAATAATGCAAGGAGAGAGGCGTGTCGCCGCTATTCCTGATACAGTGAAAAAACTTACTGAGGGTGGAGCTAAAGTCTTTGTTGAAAAGAATGCAGGAGTTGGTTCATATTTTACCGATGAAGAATACGAAAAAGCAGGTGCCATAATTGTTGAAAATGTTCAAGAACTTTACAATGAGTCAGACATTATTTTAAAAGTGAAGGAACCGCTGTTTAACGACAATTTAGAAAAACATGAAGTTGATATGATGCATGAGGGGCAGATTTTAATAACCTTTCTACACCCGGCAGCACCGTCAAATCACGAAATGGTGAAAAAACTTATGGAAAACAAAGTAACAAGTCTGACCTTGGATGGAATCCCTAGAATTTCCCGAGCTCAATCCATGGATGCCTTGACTTCCATGAGTACTGTTGCAGGATATAAAAGTGTGATAATGGCAGCAGACCGTTTGCCTAAATTTGTTCCAATGATAGGTACGGCGGTTGGCATGATTCAACCCTCAACAGTATTTGTAATTGGTGCGGGCGTAGCTGGGTTACAGGCAATTGCCACTGCAAAGCGATTAGGAGCGGTGGTGTATGCAGTAGATATTCGGCCGGATGCAGCAGAACATGCAAAGAGTTTGGGTGCAAAAACAGTTGAGGCTGGTGTGCCAGCTGATATAGCAATTGGAGAAGGTGGCTATGCCAAATCCTTGCCCGAGGAATGGATTTTGAAAGAGAGGGAGGCAATAAAGGAAACGGTAATTAAATCCGATATTGTTATATTAACTGCTCTAGTTCCTGGAAGATTGGCTCCGGTATTGGTTACTGAAGAGATGGTAAAACAGATGAAATCCGGTTCAGCTATAGTAGACGTGGCCATTGATCAAGGAGGAAATTGTGAACTCACAAGGGGTGGCGAATTGATAGTTCGATATGGTGTAAGCATAGATGGAACCAAAAATATTCCTGGCATGGTTCCCACCAGTTCAACCTGGATGTTTGCACATAATATTTATAACTATGTCACCGCTTTCATAAAAGATGGAAAATTTGTTATAGATACAAATGATGAAATCATTGCTTCCAGTTTAGTCACTAAAGACGGTAAATTATATCATGCAGGAGCTATAGAGGCCATGGGTCTTGATTGAAGGAGTTGATAATAGTGAAAGAAATTCTTCTGTTATTTGTTTTTGTGGTCGCTACCTGGTTTGGGTATAAAGTGATAAAAGAAGTGCCATCTTTACTTCATACTCCCCTGATGTCAGGCACTAATGCCATATCAGGGGTTACGATTTTGGGATCACTTGTTTCAACAGCCTATGCTGTATCGTCAGGTAGTAGATTATTAGGTTTTCTAGCCATTGTTATGGCAACAATCAACATTGTTGGAGGTTTTGTGGTAACAGATCGGATGTTAAAAATGTTTAAGAATTAATGTGGGGTGTATCAATGATAGGAACTTATGAAATATTTTCTATTATTTTATCGGCTTTGATTCTCGCAGGAATTAAACTTATGAGTTCTCCAAAGACAGCAGTTCGCGGAAATCAAATAGGGGCTGTCGCAATGCTGGCAGCTATTATTATAGTTTTGGCTTATAATCAAATTATTGATATGCCTTTACTTTGGCTGGCTATATTTACCGGAGGAGTTCTCGGATATATTATTGCCATGAGGGTCAAAATGATTCAAATGCCCCAGATGGTGGCACTCTTAAATGGGCTTGGTGGAGGGGCTTCAGCCTTAGTAGCTTTGATAGAGACCTTTGAAAGGCATCAAAATATGATTTTATTTGATCGACTTACCAGTCAACTAGCATTGATTGTAGGTGCCGTTACCCTTAGTGGTAGCCTTGTTGCTGCAGCAAAACTTGATCGAAGGATATCCCAGAGACCGGTACTTTTGCCAAATCACAGTCAGATTGCCAACATGGTTTTGCTGATTACCGGTTTATTAGTAATAGTCGCTTCTTTCACCAACATATCAGGAATAATATATGTTGCCATTGTAACGGCTATTTTGGCACTGGCCTATGGTGTTTTGTTTGCTATAAGAGTTGGTGGTGCCGATATGCCTATAACTATTTCATTACTAAACTCTTTTTCAGGTTTGGCCGGTGCTATCTGTGGCCTAACCATAGCAGACCCTCTGCTTGTGGCTGTAGGAGCTATCGTAGGAGCTTCCGGCCTCATACTGACCCAAATAATGTGTAATGCAATGAACCGAACACTAGTAGAGGTACTTAGCGGATCATATTTGAATTCTAGAAACCAAAAGCAAAAAATCGAAGCTGCAGAAAAGATTCTACAGGATGAAACATCTGAAATTGTAAAAAGATCTCCTGCTGAACTTTTAGGACAAGCGAAAAAAGTTATCATAGTACCTGGCTACGGTATGGCCATAGGCCAGGCCCAAAGTCAAGTGAAATCACTGTATGACACATTAGAATCCCAAGGCAAAGAAGTAAAATTTGCCATACACCCTGTTGCAGGTCGTATGCCAGGCCACATGAACGTATTACTTGCCGAAGTTGATGTACCATATGACAAGCTTTACGAAATGGATGCCATAAATTCAGAATTTGCGACAACCGATGTAGCTATAGTAGTGGGAGCTTGTGATGTGGTAAACCCAGCAGCCAATACAGCGGAGGGTACACCAATATATGGCATGCCGATATTAAATGTGAAAGAAGCTAAGAACGTGATAGTGTGCAACCTAGACACTAAACCGGGTTATTCGGGAGTAGATAATTCACTATATGATATGCCAAATGTACACCTATTACTTGGCAATGCGGCGGAAACCGTAAAAAAAATTGGTGATTATTTATTACAGTTGCGAAATGAATAGAAAACTCATGCGTCAATTCGAATATAACATTATTTGTCGCTGACCACCAGTGTAAATATATGATGCAGATGATAGTTTTCTTTTTGCCATGGTAATCAATGTATTGTTACTCAATAGTAGAATCTATTTCTCGGTTGCAGAATCCCTATCATTTGCTATAATTTAGGTATATTTGCTGATACCTTTACCATATCTAAAACAGGATTAGGGACAGTCATTCCCTTTTCTTACTTATCTCATGATTTCCAATACATCCACATCCCTTATCAGTTTTAATGCACCTCTACCTTGGCTAAGGTTTTGGTGCTTTAATTCTAAAATTGGGATGTGGATCTTTTTTAGTGGAACTCTTCGTACGTCGATTTACTATAATTGCAAACCAGCGTTGACAGAATTTATTACCTTTAGTGTCTAACCATGGTTAATAAATAGATATTATAAAATTCATAAAGCTTGGTGAACAGGTAATACTTTATTTACAAATAGAAGAATTTTGTGAAACTAGTCACAATTATGTCAATAACCAGTGAAAATGTCACCTAAAAGGGTGTAATTTTATTCTATGAAAATGTCAC
>CZCB01001238.1_pt1 | contig 11064 bp, 7 predicted proteins | sample 591991 | NCBI WGS metagenome assembly CZCB01 (sample SAMEA3556809, study PRJEB10932) | anaerobic digester metagenome | reverse complement strand
CGCCAAAGGAGCGCAATGCACCGTAATTGAGCTTTTCCCTGCTGGCATTGTCCAATACCCAATTGTCCACAAGGGACATGAGAGGCCTATTGAAGAACATTGTGACAGGTATCAGGAAGAATAAGAAGGATATTCCCCAGATACTAACCCCACTTGTAAGGGGTATAAGGGCAAACAGAATAGCGCTTGCGATAAGAATGAAGTTGAGCACCTTTTTGAGGGAACGCATTTTATCCCCCAGCATGCCCCAAAAAGGTGAGGAAAAGACAGCCACACCGGAATTAAGTGCCGTTACAACCCCGACCTGCTGGGGATTAAATCCGATGGATTCAAGGAATACGGTGATATAGCCTCCCAGTGAGACTGTAATATAAAAGACAAAGTTAAGTGCAGCATATTTAACAAACTGTAACGTTGATTGATTTTCACGCAACTTATCTTCCGACGGTAAATCATTAACATTATTTTGTGTCAACCTAATTAGCTCCTTATCGTTTATATACTGATAGCAAAAGAAAGTTATAGGCAAAAGACGCAATAGGTATCATAAAATAAAGGATTGGTCGGTTGAAGTTAAAGCCTTATCTTCCGTTTCGGCTCCTGAACCATTCTGCCGAAGCGGCAAGGGCAGCAATGGGATCGTTGGGGTAACGAATATTGTTCATGTATTCCACGATGTACCAGCGGACTCCTGCTTCCTTACGGGCGATCTCAAAGTATTCGTCCCAGTCGATGGTGCAATTGGGGTCGTCGAAGAAGGTGTCCCGACTTTCAGGGGAGTAGGGTTTCATATGTACCGTTACTCCACGGCCCGGATACTTTCTCAGCATTTCGATCATATCCCCACCGCCCCGCATACCGTTTCCGATATCGTTCTGCATTATGACATTGGAAGGGGTGTTTTGGGCGATGATGTCCCAGGGTAGCTCCCCGGTGTCGTCGGTGGGACGGAACTCCGTTGCATGATTGTGGTAGCCCGTAACCATTCCATGCATGCCCAGAACATCGGAGACCCAGGTCAACTCGGCTGCAAACTTCAGGCAGCTTTCACGGGTGTAGAGGGTCTCATCCGGCATCCAGGGAACGATAATGAACTGATTGCCCAGTACCTTGTTATAGGTGATGGTGGAATAGATGTTGTTCGGAGACAGGTATTCCCATGGTGTATGCCATCCCACAATCTGCAGCCCGGCTTCATCAAGGGCATAGCGGATTTCCTGAGCGGTAAACTTCAGCCCGCCGGCAAATTCCACTCCGTCATAGCCGGCCTCCTTTACCAGCTTCAAGGTCCCCCGAAGATCCTTTGACATCATATCCGCCACAGTGAAAAGTTGGGCGGCAAGGGGCAATTTCGTTTCTACCACTGGTTGCTCGTTTTCTCCCCATCCCGGGGGCAGACTGTTGATAGCTCTGGTTGAATTGCTCATATGCTCATCCTCCTGTATTGATTTTATATGGATTAAATCACCTTTATGAAGAACATGAAGTGACAAAGGTGCCTGATTAATCTTCCTCCATAATCTATCGAGAGGGGCATAGGTTTTTAAGATCAACAATGGTGCTTACTGGGATGAAATAAAATGATTAGTATATCGAATATAGAGACACAAGGAAAAGGCTTCCATGTGTCCCTCTGCATGAAATTGTTTCCACTATTTTATTATACACAACATGTCCCAAATAGACAACTTGTTCGACAAACAAAATATAGGTCTTTCTGCCATATTTTAACGGAGCAAATCAGTGCCTAATCCAAATCATAAGCTTTACCCATAAACAGTATTGTGCCGGTTATATCATCAACAATGGCAAAGAAAAATGGTCTGTCCGCGATGAATTCGATGGGCTCGACTACGGCTGTCACCACCATATCCACCGCTGTTACGGCTGCGGCTTCACTGCCCTCTTCATTGACCTCGATAATGGCCTTGTGAAGGACATCGCTTATACAAAGGTCTCCCCGTATGCCGGAAAAATCGGCGCCAGTGGTGAAGGTATTGCCCATACCCAGGCTTGTCAGGCTTTCCTTAAGGCTCTTAATTCCGTACTCCATTTTGAAGCGGGGGAGATTAAGCTTAACGTCATTCCTTTCAGCTATACTTTCCCTGATAGCTTCCCATTTCTCCCCATCCAGGCCTTCTATAAAATCATTGATGGGCAATTCACCCTTTGGCAGTACACAATACATTGCCGTATTTTCCTTTCCATAGGGCAACCTGACAGCTATAAAATCTTCACCCTGTCCGTATTGGATCCGTCCTTCCCGGCTCATCATCATAACATCCTGAAGGCTGCCGCCACCGGAATGGAAGCGGGATTTAAAGGTCCTGTCCTTGTCGAATTTTTCACTCCAGTCCCCTTTAAAATAGATTGCATTAATAAGGTACATGATTGTTTCAGGTGCTATAGGAGGCTCAAGGATTTTATTTATTTTTCCGTTGGTAGCATGTGATACCCATTCATTAATTACCTCTATAGCCTGGTCATTGGAGAAATCCAGGGTTTCTACCTGGGCACGGAATATATCCTTATTAACTGTGAGAAAATCTTCTTCAACAGGTTCGCCGTCCCTGATCCAAACAGAATTTTCTATATTTAGCTGGATCTTTTCGTCCAGCTTCATCAAATGGCGCAACAGGTTCTTATAGCTCTCATTTAGTACGCTTATATCGATGCCCGAGTATCCAAGAGCCCTGGCCATGGATTCCCTTGTTGCACCCTGGGCACCCTGGTAGGTCATAGCCAGTACCGTAGAGATGGGTAAGGGGGAGATAAAGATATTATTCTCCCTGTCTTCCCTGTTAAATTGTCTGAAGATATTAAAGGCAAAATCCATATTACCTCTGACCACATCCTTATTAATCTTTCCTGTATCATGGAGCAAATCAGCGCTCTTGCTATCAGGTTTCGCCTTATCTTTTGCACTGTTATCCAGATCAGGATTGGCGGAAGGCTTGGTGGAACAGCCTGCAACCATTCCCAAAACCATAGTTATACAAAGAAGAATGCAGATATGTCTAATCACAGCAATACCCCCCATATTTTTCGTCCAACTATTAAGACGTACCTATTTGGGAATTGTTTCACACTATTGACTAAAGGAACTTAATCATTTTAAGCGGCCAGGGGTACAGCCGGAGGGATAGGCATAGCAAGAGCGCAAATAGTTTACAGTGAAATATTTGAAAATAATTTCAAAATACGTATTGACAAATATTTAACAATAACATATAATAAACTTGCCATTAGAGTTGAGAACGATTGGCAATAAGGATGAGAACTTGGTCGAATTATGGCTTATTATACAGGATCGGTTAAGGTAACTAATTAAAAACATATAGGAGAGATTTATTTTTTAATAAACATAGTTAAATATTTAACAATTATTTAACAAGTCTATAGGACGTTTGATTGGAAAAATTACGGGTATTAAAAAAATCCCGTAAATATAAATTTTTAAATTTTTTATAGGGAGGAAAATAGATGAAAGGTGAGGTTAAGAAGACGGTTAAAGCTAACACAGACAATCTTGATATAAAAGGAACCATCGATGCCTTAGTGGATAAGGCCTCCCAGGCCCTGGCCCAGTTTATGACCATGGAGCAGGAGCAGGTGGATCGCATTGTAAAGGCGATGGCAATGGCCGGTCTGGACCAGCATATGAGGCTGGCCAGGATGGCCATAGAGGAGACCAAAAGGGGTGTCTACGAGGATAAGATCGTAAAGAACCTCTTTGCCACGGAGTATATCTACCACAGCATAAAGTATGAAAAGACCGTGGGCATTATTGATGAAAATGAATTGGAAGGATATGTAGAGGTTGCAGAGCCAGTGGGAGTTATAGCGGGGGTTACTCCTGTGACCAACCCGACTTCCACCACCATGTTTAAGGCTTTGATATCCATAAAGACCCGCAATCCCATTATCTTTGCTTTCCATCCATCAGCCCAAAAATGCAGCAGCGAGGCGGCCAGGGTTATGCTGGAGGCAGCTGTGGCCGAGGGTGCACCAAAGGATTGCATCCAATGGATAGAGACCCCTTCCCTGGAGGCTACCCGGACCTTGATGAGCCATCCCGGTGTTAACCTTATCCTGGCCACAGGAGGCTCCGGAATGGTGAAGTCCGCATACAGCACAGGCAAACCCGCCCTTGGAGTAGGCCCCGGAAATGTGCCCTGCTATATTGAAAAGACCGCCGAGATTAAAAGGGCCGTAACGGATCTTATCCTGTCCAAGAGCTTTGACAATGGTATGATCTGCGCTTCCGAACAGGCGGTCATACTTGACAGGGAGATTGCAGACGAGGCCATAGAATTTATGAAGGAGAACGCCTGCTATTTCCTATACGATGAGGAACTAAGGAAGGTTGAGGATGTAGTAATAAACAAGGAAAAGGGCGCAGTCAATCCGGTAGTCGTCGGACAGTCAGCCTATGATATAGCGAAGATGGCCGGGGTGGAAGTCCCCAGAGATACCAAGATACTGGTAGCCCCTATAGACGGGGTGGGGCCAAACTATCCCCTGTCCCGTGAGAAACTGAGCCCGGTACTGGCCCTGTATATAGTGGAAGGATACGAAGAGGGTATAAGGCGGGCTGAAGAGATGGTGGCCTTTGGCGGCATGGGACACTCCGCAGTTATCCATTCGGAGGACGAGAAGGTGATCGACCTGTTCTCAGAGCGCATAAAGGCAGGACGCCTCATAGTAAATTCACCTTCTACCCATGGAGCCATAGGGGATATTTACAATACCAACATGCCGTCCCTAACCCTGGGGTGCGGATCCTTTGGCAACAACTCCACCACATCCAACGTATCAGCGGTTAACCTCATAAACAAGAAGAGGGTAGCCAGGAGGAGGGTCAACATGCAGTGGTTTAGAATCCCCCAGAGGGTTTACTTTGAATCGGGTTCTACCCAGTATCTGGAGAAGATGCCGGACATCAGCAGGGCCTTTATAGTCACAGACCCCGCTATGGTGGAACTGGGCTATGTGGACAGGGTTCTGTATTATCTAAGAAAGCGAAGGGATTATGTTCACAGCAGGATCTTTTCCCAGGTGGAGCCGGATCCCTCCATCGAGACCGTAAAACGGGGAACCGCCGAGATGAACGAGTTCAAGCCCGATGTCATCATAGCCCTGGGTGGCGGTTCGGCCATGGATGCCGCCAAGGCAATGTGGCTCTTCTACGAATACCCGGAGACCGACTTTACAGCCCTAAGGCTTAAGTTCATGGATATAAGGAAGCGGACCTACAAGTTCCCCAAACTGGGACGGAAGGCCAGGATGGTGGCAATTCCCACCACATCGGGTACGGGTTCGGAGGTCACCTCCTTTACCGTAATCAGCGACAATGAAAAGAATACCAAATACCCCCTGGCAGACTATGAGCTGACCCCTGATGTGGCCATCATAGACCCGGATTTTGTTATGACGGTGCCCTCAAGAATCACCGCGGATACGGGGATGGACGTACTAACCCATGCCATAGAAGCCTATGTTTCCGTTATGGCCTCGGATTATACCGATGCTATGGCTATGAAGGCTATCCAACTGGTATTTGAGTATCTGCCAAGAGCCTATAGGGATGGATCCGACAGGCGGGCAAGGGAAAAGATGCATAACGCTTCCTGCATAGCCGGTATGGCCTTTACCAATGCCTTCCTGGGTATCAATCACAGCATGGCTCACAAGCTGGGAGGCGAGTTTAATATACCCCACGGCAGGGCCAATGCCATACTGCTGCCCTATGTAATAGAGTATAATGCACAAAAGCCCACCAAGTTCACATCCTTCCCCAAATACGAGCATTATATCGCAGATGAAAAGTATGCAGAGATTGCAAAGTATTTAGGGCTTCCCGCATCCACTACGGAAGAAGGTGTAGCCAGCTTGGTGAAGGCTGTCAGGGATCTTATGAAGGAGCTGGATATGCCCTCCACCATTGCCGAGTGCGGTATCTCCAGGGATGCCTTCGAAGCAAAGGTGGAAACTTTGGCCGATAAAGCCTTCGAGGATCAATGCACCACCGCCAACCCAAGGATGCCCCTGGTCAAAGAACTGGAGGAAATCTATAGGAGGGCCTATACCGGCTGAGCAATAAACACAAAAACAAAAGGGGACGGTCCTCTGTGACTTGGAAACACAGAGGGATCGTCCCTTTTGCTGGGTAATAATTTCATATTCATATTGCTTTTAAAGGGCTTTTCTAATAAACTATAGATAAAAGGGTTCCCCTTTGTTTGGCTTTTGTTGTGATGACTTCTTCCTGACAAGGATGGCCCTTTTTTTTCTGTGTAGTTTTTCCTACCTTACTTAGTCTCTTCAGGGGCATATCGCTAACCTCTGAGACTAAACAGATAGGCGTATCGACAAAACGATGGTAAATCAGTTTAGAAATCCGTGTCATTATTATCTATATGCGAGGGGTCAGTAGAATGCAGCAATTTAGAATCAGGCGTTTTAGTATAAACAGGAACTGGACATTTTCGATAATCTATTTTTTTGCATGGGCAGCTTACGCCACATTTCCACTTGACTATGTTTTCTTTAGTCAACATATAGGATTAAACAATATAGAAATCGGTATCCTCTATTCTACCCTGGGTCTTTTAGGGATTATTGTAGCACAGCCTATATTCGGCTATATATCCGACTATTTTAAAAGCACCCGCAAGGTTATGATGGGTTCTCTTACATTTGGGGTATTGTTCAGTATCCTCCTGTCCCTTGTAAAGGACAGGACAATGGTTCGGGTTGTAGCCATGGGCTACACCATTTTCATGAGCTCCTTTATGCCCCTCTTGGACAACTGGGTAGCCAGTTCATGTATAGGGGAGCAGAAGGGCAATTACGGCTATATCAGGCTGTGGGGCTCTGTAGGATACGCTATCCTGGCATATCTCTATGGTAAACTGACCATGAGTATAGATGTTTCCAACATCTACTTCAGCAGGGGTGTATTGCTTGCCATAGTATTTGTTTTAATCTATACCTATAAGTTTGAGATAGCGGTGGAGAGCGAAGAGAAAAAAGAAGAGAAAAAGGAAAGGCCAAACCTTAAAGCCCTTTTATCAAATAAGGAGTATGTATTTTTTGTTATTTTCGCCTTTGTATTCTTTTTTCCTATGAACGCAGCCAGCTCCTTTTTCCCCAACCTGCTGTTGGAAGTCGGTGGTACCAACGCAACCCTTGGATTTGCAGGCTCGGTTAACGCTATCGTAGAAATTCCATTTTTCCTCTTTACCCAAAGATTGGGCAGGAGGATGGGCCATAAGGGACTTATGTTTATAGGGTGCGTCTTTGTATGCATGAGGATGTTTGGATTCGTCTATGCCCAAACCATCCCGGGTCTGATGCTGGCATATTTCTGTTTGGCACCTTATACCACCTTTTTTGCGCCGGGAATGATATATTACATTCATTCCATCGCTCCTCCAAATACCCAGGTTGTCGCGCAAACCATAGTTCAGGCTTTTGCTATAGGTGCTGCAGGTATGATAGGTAATTATCTTGCAGGTTATATAATTGACAGCTACGGCATCAGGGTTATGTACAGATATGGAACCATCATCTGCGTAGCTGGTGTTGTATTCTTCTTCCTGTCAAGCTGGCTGATAAAGAAGTTCAGGCAGAAAAAAATCAATGTGGATATACAAAAAGGAATATAATTGTATACCAATATAAGGTATAATGGTATATAAGGTATAGTGGTAATTAAAGACATAGCTAAAGCACTAAGTAAAAGGGAAGGGGAGAGGAGTAATGGCTAAGGTATTTCAATACGATGAGGTTCCAAGTGTTCAAACAAAATCCGGCCTGATAAAAGGTTACGCCTTTGACGGGGTACATATCTTCAAAGGTATTCCCTACGCTCAGGCCAGGAGGTTTCAAATGCCCACGGAGGTAGAACCCTGGGAGGGAGTCAGGGAAGCAACTTCCTATGGATTTGTCAGTCCGCTGCTAAAGCAGGATACGCCTTCAGTGGAGATCATGATACCCCATAGGTATTGGCCCGAGGACGAGAACTGCCAGAATCTCAATATCTGGACCAAGAGCCTGGACAGGGAGGCTAAAAGGCCGGTTCTTGTATGGTTCCACGGTGGGGGCTTTGTAGCCGGGTCGGCTATTGAGCATATAGCATATGACGGCTTTAACATGTGCCAATACGGGGATGTAGTGGTGGTAACCGTCAACCACCGGCTCAATATCCTGGGCTATTTGGACCTGTCCTTCCTGGGGGAGAAGTACTATAATTCCGGAAACGCTGGAATGGCGGACCTGGTTGCAGCTTTGAAATGGATCAATGCCAATATTGAAGCCTTTGGTGGAGATCCGGATAACGTAACCATATTCGGTCAATCCGGCGGTGGAGGCAAGGTCACGGCACTTATGCAGATTCCCGAAGCCAACGGGCTCTTCAAGAGGGGAATCGTTATGAGCGGCGTATTTGACAGTAAGATGAGGCCCCAGCGAAAAGGTGGCGGGGAAAGAATAGTAACCGCCATGATGGAAGAACTGAACATATCCATGGATGAAGCGGAAAAGCTGGAGACCATCCCATATTACTTCCTGGCAGAGGCCTATAATAAGGTAAGGCCCCGGGTTGCAGAGGAAGGATACTATGTTGGGGGATCACCCTTACCCAACGATTACTATCTGGGAGAGCCCCTTGATAAGGGATATACGGAACATGCAAAGACAATTCCCTTGATGATAGGTTCGGTGTATGCGGAATTTGCCTTCGAAAGGCTGCCGTTTAACAAGTATGAACTATCTGATGATGAGATGGAAGCATTGGTTAAGGAGCAGTATGGGGAGCGTACAGGGGAGGTAATTGAGCTATTTAAGAAGTCCTATCCCGACAAGAAAGTGGTTGATCTCCTGTCCATTGACAGGCTGGTTCGTGCACCTTCCAAAGCCCTGGCCAGGGCCCATGCCAAGCAGGGTAAGGCACCTGCCTACCTCTACAACTTCACCCTGGATTTTCCGTCGTATCAACATGGAAAACCCGCATGGCACTGCGCCGATATACCCTTCTTCTTCCGCAACACGGACAAGGTGGAGATATGCAATATCCCGGGAGTTTCAGACAGGCTGGAGGAGAACATATTCAGGGCCGTTATCAACTTTGCCGATAATGGAGATCCCAACCACAGCGGATTGCCCCATTGGCCGGCAGTGACACCGGAAGTAGAACCCACCATGCTCTTCGATGCAACCTGCACGGTAAGGGAGAATTATGATGATGATTTACTGGCCTTGATTGAAGAGATATTACCTCCTGTTAAATTCGGATCGTAGTCACTGGGACTACTGCCATAAAACAATTTATCTACAGGAACAGATATTGTTTCTATAGCAGAATTAAACAGTAAAGGCAACCAGGTTATATTTGAATATATACATGGTTGCCTTTTTTATGTTTTATAGATTAAGTGACCAGACCCATGGCCGGGGCAAAATCCAATTCTGTACCGGCTACAGGCCAATCCCGGTATGGCTTATAAATACCAGGTCATCATCTATTTTAATCCTGCCCTCTATTATATCCAGTATATTGCGGGCAGTTGTTTCCGGGGCACCCGGGGCGTTCTGTCCGCCCATGTCAGTTCTGATCCAGCCGGGATGGACAGCCAATACTCTTATGCCGGCCTCCTTAAGGTGGTTATTGAGCTTAATGGAGTACATATTGAGGGCTGCCTTTGACAGGCTGTATGGATAATCTCTGCCACTCAGATCATTGGCTGCCTCGGATGTTATATTTATAATCATAGGGGATTCGCCACCCTCCATCAGTCCTGCCAAATGCTTTATGAGCATCATTGGGCCAAAGGTGTTGACCTTAAAGGAGGTAATCAGCTCCTCCAGGTCCAGTTCGTTAAACTTCCTGTTCCTTCCCAGGAGGATCCCTGCATTGTTAATTATTACATCCAGGCTTCCCCATTGGCTTTTGATCAAATCCGCACTATGGGCCATAGTACTCTCGTCTTCCATATCCAACTGGATAATCTTAAGCCTGTTTGAATACTCCTTCTTAAGCGAATCAAGGGCATCCGAATTGCTGTTAGCCCGCATCCCTGCGGCTACTTCATGCCCCTCCTTTAGAAATAGTTTTGTCAGTTCCAAACCTAATCCTCTGTTCGCACCTGTAACCAGAATCTTCAATGTTAAACCTCCTTGAATCCATATCTACGATATTTATAACCTCTTTGGCGATTAATAATCATTGACCTAATCTATAGCTGCGGTTGGTATAGTGTGTCCGTACTCTTGTTTTCACTCACTCTAATTCTGTTAGCTAAAGATAAGCCTAAGCATTATTGAAAGATTTGCTGTCGAAATACGCATTTCATGTTAATTTTTGTCCAAAATGGTTTATTATATATGAAATACCTAAGGTGTTAACCGGATGCCTTAACACTTTTTCCAGGCATATCCGGCACCGTAATAAATATTCAGGGGAGGTTTTTTATATGCCATGGTCTCCATCTTTGTCTGTCGGAATTGAGTTGCTTGATAATCAGCATAAAGAATGGATAGAAAGGGCAGAGGAACTCTTTGATGCCGGGAAAAAGAATCAGGCCAGGGAATACATAGGAGAAATGCTTGACTTTCTCGAAGCCTATACTAAAAAGCATTTTAGGGATGAAGAAAAGTATATGCGGGAAATCAGGTATCCGGAGTACGAGGAACAACGTAAGGCCCATGCAGCCTTTGTCGAACGGTTGGCCAAGCTGAAGGCGGATTATAAGGAATCCGGCGGTAATATTTCCGTAATCGTAAAGGCCAACAGGATTGTGGTGGATTGGCTTATAAACCACATTACCAGGATGGACAAAAAGATTGGTGAATTTGTAAGGGAAAATCAATAGGCATAGGTGGATCCTTTCGATCCACCTATTTCCATGTAAAGATGCAGGATCTGGTACCATAAGTGGATTGGGGCCAATATTTACAATTTATTCATAGTTTATTTAAATTTATCCTTTATACTAATGGCTGGGTATAAAGGAGGTGAGAATCCGCTTAAAAGTTATTGTGAATTGGTAAACGTAAGTTTAC
>CZCB01013405.1_pt1 | contig 11065 bp, 9 predicted proteins | sample 591991 | NCBI WGS metagenome assembly CZCB01 (sample SAMEA3556809, study PRJEB10932) | anaerobic digester metagenome | reverse complement strand
TGGCGGTAAGCCATTTTTCCAGTGCTGCATGCCCTTTAAGAGCAGTTACCCCGCTGTGGTGGGGGATAAAAATATCCTGCAGCAGGTGAAGAGCGCGGCCGAGCTGGAAAACAGCCTCCCCGCACTTTGCGTCTTGCCACAGGCTGAGAGCCCTGTCAAACAACTGTGCTGCAACAGCTGCGGAACTTCTGCCTGTAATGTAGCCGCGGTGTGTCCAGGGATGATGAAAATGCGACAGGGTACAGACATAATTGCGGGAGCAAGGCAGGTCGGCAGCCCGGGTGCCTGCGGCAAGCCGTTCTATATACCGCCTGCCGCTTGCCCCGTCGGTGGAATATAAAAAACTGACGATATCTTCCCTGCCGTCATTGGCAAGAATATTGGCTGCAGCCTCTGCCAGTTCCATGTGACTTGCTATCTGAAAGAAAGGCTTAAGCAGGTATCCAACCTTCATATTGCAGTTTATTCAGACAGGGCCAAAAAAGTGAAACTGAGATTGCCGTATCATAGAAAAAGTAACATTCTCAGCCGCCGGCAAATATGCTGTAAAAAAGAATGCGGAAGCGGAGGAAAGCTTATGCACCGGCAGCAGAACAATACTTCCGGCGGCCAGGGTACGGGAAGCGCCGCCCTGGACAAAATCCTGGCAGGCTTCGGCTTTGCCTATGAACCTGCCCAGAGTATTTTTTTCTCCATTCATAATGCCTGGCAGCGAAAGTACGGTTATTTTCCCTTGTATGATGAAATGCTGGCACCGCTCAGTATGATTGTCGACTGTGAACCGGTCTATTTTTCCTACGAGGGCAAAAGATGGCTGCTTGAGCTGTGGAAAGGCCAGTATGGGCTGGCAACAGGCTGTGAAATCGGCATCTACTACACCGGTAAGGAAGACATTGAGCTTCCCGGCCTCTACAGCGGCCCCTTTTTCCAGTCCGCAGATGATAGCAATCTTCTATTTATGTCCTGTGACCTGTATAAAACCGGCAAAAAACTTTTTTCCCGCCGGGACCGGCACTGGTGGCTGACGGGATTTATTCTCGGGGAATTTTCAGAACCGGAGGAGTTAAGCATGGCGGCGGCAATAACTCTAAAAGACAGGGCAATGCGCAAAGCCTTTACTGCCGGGCTGCAAAATGCCGGGTACAGCGAAGAGGAAGACTTCTTCACAGACGGTAACACCGTCCGGCTGCTTTTTTCCTCACCCCGGGCCCCCCAGCCGTCAACACGCACAGAAAAAATGCGGCGCATTATGCAGTGGAAAAACAAACTGCTTTGTGCTGCCTTTAACGAGGTTACAGGGGGCCTGTCTGGTATTGCCGCCAAGTTTGCCGCCTTAAAAGAGCAGTCGCCGGAGTTGTACCGGCAAAGCCTGCTAATCGGTAAAAACAAGCAATTATTTGAGCAGCTCAATATAGAGCCGGCAGCAAACTAAAATAAACACAGTATCAGGGACATGCCGCCTGCTTCTATTTTTTGCTATTTACTTCAGCACGCTAACGTGATAGTATAATAAAGCAAGATAAAACAAGCTAAAAGCAACGGGGGGTTGTACACAGATGAAAAAAATACTTAAAGTCCTGATACTCGTGGTTGTAATCAGCCTTATTTTTGTCGGCTGCTCCAAATCCGATTCCAACAACTCCGACGCCAACAACAACTCCAACAACAACAATATTAATGAAGAAGCGCCGGAAACACCCGAGAAACCCAAGACGCTCACAGTGGGCTTTGACCAGAACTTCCCGCCCATGGGTTTTGTCGGCGACGACGGGGAATTTACCGGCTTTGACCTTGATCTGGCGGCCGAAGTCTGCCGGCGCCTGGACATGGAACTGATCCTGCAGCCCATTGACTGGGGTTCCAAGGACATGGAGCTGAATTCCGGCAATATTGACTGCATCTGGAACGGCTTTACCATGAACGGCCGGGAAGAAGGCTACACCTGGACGGAGCCCTATATGGACAACGAACAGGTCATCGTGGTAAGGCCTGATTCCGGCATTGAGACCCTGGCGGATCTGGCGGGGAAAATAGTTTGCGTGCAAATTGACTCCAGCGCCGAAGCCGCCCTGGAAAAAGACAGGCCGGAACTGACGGCAACCTTTGCCGAACTGGTCAAAGTTGCCGATTACGATATAGCTTTGATGGACTTGGAAACAGGTGCAGTCGATGCCGTGGCCATGGATGAAATTGTGGCCAATTACCGGCTGGAAAAAGGCGATATCGATATGGTTATTCTGGAAGAAGGCATCGCCTCCGAGCAGTATGGTGTCGGCTTTAAGCTGGGCAATACGGATTTAAGGGACCTGATCCAGAGCGAACTGGAAAAAATGGCTGCAGACGGCACCATGGCTGAAATCTCGAAAAAATGGTTTGGCAAAGACATAACCACTCTCGGCAAAAATTAACAACAGCCCGCACAAAAGCTAAAGAAAGGGCTCTCCATAGGAGCAGCCCTTTCTTTCACTGTCATAGTAAACGGAGGTATTAGCGTTGCCGCTGTCACTTTTGCTGTTAAAACTGGGCGAGGGCATGCTTGTTTCCATTGAAATTTTTTGCCTGACCCTCATTTTTTCCCTGCCGCTCGGGCTCCTTGTGGCCTTTGGGCGCATGGCCAGGAATTTCATCTTAAGCAACCTTGTTAAATTTTACATTTCCGTCATGCGCGGCACCCCGCTGATGCTGCAGCTGATGGTCGTCTATTTCGGGCCTTATTATATCTTCGGCATCAGAATTTCCAACAGCTACCGCTTTGTCGCCACCATTATCGGCTTTTCCCTCAACTATGCCGCCTACTTTGCCGAAATCTACCGGGGCGGCATCGAATCAATCCCCGTCGGCCAGTGGGAAGCGGCACAGCTATTAGGCTACAATAAAACGCAAACCTTTCTCCGCATCATCTTCCCGCAGGTTATAAAACGCATCCTGCCTGCCGTAACCAATGAAGTAATTACCCTGATTAAGGACACCTCGCTCGCCTTTGTTATTGCCGTCATGGAAATGTTCACCACCGCCAAGGCCATTGCCTCCGCCCAGCAGAGCGTGGTCCCCTATATGGCGGCCGGTGTCTTTTACTATGTTTTTAATTATGTGGTTGCCTTTTGCTCAGATTTGCTGGAGAAAAAATTAAGCTACTATCAATAGGTGATTCTATGAAAATACTGGAAATAAAAAATTTAAAAAAGAGCTTTGCCGGCCTGGAAGTATTGAAGGGCATCTCCCTTGAGGTTTCCGCCGGGCAGGTGGTTGCCATCATCGGCCCTTCCGGCTCCGGCAAAACAACCCTCCTGCGTTGCGCAACCATGCTGGAAACCATAGACAGCGGGGAGCTGGTTTATCTTGGAGAAAAGGCGGCAGCCACAGTAGACGGGAAGGCCGTTTACGCGGAGCCTGTAGAATTAAAAAGGATCCAGCGCTACTACGGACTGGTTTTTCAGAATTTTAACCTTTTCCCTCACTTTTCCGCCATCAAAAATATCACCGATGCCCTGATTACCGTGCAGAAAAAAAGCAGGGAAGAAGCCCTGGCCACGGGCAGGGAGCTTCTGGCGAAGATGGGCCTTTCCGACAAGGAGGACGCCTACCCCTACCAGCTTTCCGGGGGACAGCAGCAGCGCGTCTCCATTGCCAGGGCCCTAGCATTAAAACCCAAAATTCTTTTTTTTGACGAGCCCACCTCCGCCCTGGACCCCGAGCTGACGGGGGAAATCTTAAAGGTAATCCGGCAGCTGGCGGCCGAACAGATGACCATGGTTATTGTGACCCACGAAATAAGCTTCGCCCGGGACGTGGCGGACCGTATCATCTTTATGGACGGCGGCGTTATTGTGGAGGAGGGCCCTCCCGCCTCGGTTATCGACAACCCGGCAAACGAGCGGACAAAAGCTTTCTTAAGCAGGTTCGAAAACTCGCAGTTTTAACTGTTATTGGCACGGGCAGCCGCCCTGTGTTATAATATTTCCGTTATAAATCTGCTGAATTTGATAGGGGGATATGGAAAATGGCTGACAAAACATACAATGCCTACGCGGCGGCACAGAAGCAATTTGACGACGTTGCCGACCTGATAAAGCTGGAAGAGCCGCTCCGGGTACTTTTGCGCCAGCCCAGCCGCGAATACCATTTTACCATTCCGGTAAAAATGGATGACGGCAGCACAAAAATATTCAAAGGCTTCCGGGTGCAGCACAACGATGCGCGGGGTCCGGCCAAGGGCGGCATCCGCTTCCATCCGGAGGAAACCATTGATACCATCAGGGCGCTTTCCATGTGGATGACCTGGAAATGCGCAGTTGTCGACATCCCGCTCGGCGGCGGCAAGGGCGGCATTGTCTGCGACCCGCGCGAGATGACGCCGGGCGAGCAGGAAAGGCTCTGCCGCGGTTATATCAGGCAATTGTCAAGGAATATGGGCCCCGTGCAGGACGTACCGGCCCCCGATGTCATGACAAACGCCCAGCATATGCTTTGGATGCTGGATGAATATGAAGTCATTCACAACGGCCGCTACCCGGGCGCCATCACCGGCAAGCCAGTGGGCATGGGAGGTTCTCTCGGACGCACCGAGGCAACGGGCTACGGCGTTATTTACACGCTCAGAGAGGCCTTGAAGGCCCTCGGCATTGATATCGCCTCCACCACTGCCTCACTGCAGGGCTTTGGCAATGTGGCCGAACATGCGGCCCGCTTGTACACCGCCCTCGGTGGGAAGATAATAGCCGTTTCCTGCTGGGACAACAAAGACAAAAAGGCTTATACCTATCGCAAAGCGGACGGTTTGGACATCGAGCGACTGGCTGCCATCAAGGACCCCTTTGGAACCATTGACAAGGAAAAAGCGCTGGATTTAGGCTGCGAACTTTTGCCGGGCGAAGACTGGATTGCCCAGGATGTTGACATTATCCTTCCCTGTGCCTTGGAAAATCAGCTGACAGTGGACAATTTCAACAAAATCAGCAAGCAGGTTAAAGTGATTTGTGAAGGCGCAAACGGCCCGACAGCGCCGGAGTGCGACGAACTTATCAAGAAAAGCAATATCTTTCTCGTTCCGGACTTTCTCTGCAATGCCGGCGGCGTAACCTGCAGTTATTTTGAACAGGTACAGTGCAATATGAATTATTTCTGGCCGCGGGAAGAAGTCCTGGAAAAACTTGATTATAAAATGACAAATGCCTTTGCCGGCGTTTACCGGCTCGCCCAGGAAAAAGGTCTTTACATGCGCGACGCCGCCTATGTCATCGCCATTAACCGCGTCGCAGAAGCCGTCAGGCTGCGCGGCTGGGTTTAAAGAAAAAACCGGCTCCCCTTGCACGGGGATGCCGGTTTTTTTATGCTATTCCGCCTTAGACGGCCAGTTCCGTCCGGCGGATTAAATCGTCTTGCGCCTCAACATGCAACTCGATAAAGTAGGCGGAAAAGCCGGCGACACGCACCACAAGATCTTTGTAGTTGTCGGGGTTTTTCTGGGCATCCCGCAATGTCTCGGCACTGACCACGTTAATCTGCACTTCCATGCCGCCCATGTCAAAATAGGTGCGGATCAGATTGGTCAATTTGAGAATGCCGTCCTGCCCGTTTAAGCAATTGGGATGGAACTTCATGTTTAAAAGCGTACCGTTGGGAAACTGCCCCTGGTCAATCTGGGAGACGGAAACAAGGATGGCCGTAGGCCCGTTTTTGTCCATCTGCTGCACCGGAGAAATGCCGTCTGCCAAAGGCTCTCCGGCCAGGCGGCCGTCGGGGGTGGCCATGGTCATTTTGCCGAAGACAACATGAATGGTTACAGGGTAAAGTCCGGCGCTGAACCTGCCCCGGGGACCGGTGCAGGAGTTAACCGNNACACGCCGGCAGCCCACTTGGCATACTTATCCACCTCCGGGTTGCCGTTGCCGTAATGGGGAGCCTTGTTTTTAATGTAGCTGCGCAGTTCTTCATAGCCTTCCCAGTTATTTATTAAAGCATCGTACAGTTCCCGGGCGGTGCAAATTTTCTCGTCAAACACCAGGTGCTTGATTATTGCCAGGCAGTCGGCCACATTGCCGATACCCACGCCGGCTATACCGGTGGAATTATATTCGGCGCCGCCGTACATGACATCCATGCCCTTTTCCATGCAGCCCCGCATAGTGGCGGAAACCACGGGCTGGGGCAGAACTTCCCGGGCCACATATTCAAAGGCATTTATGCAAGAGGCAAACCATTTGACAAAAAACTCCGTCTGCTTCTTGAAAGCATCAAGAACCTGGTCAAAGCTTTCCATTTCATAAAGATAGCCCGTAGGCAGGCCGCAGCGCTCCTTGCGCGGCTCCTGGCCGGGAATAACGCTGTAGCCGTCGTTAATGGCCAGCACAAAAGTATTAACCAGGTTAAAATAGGTATCCACGCCGATGCCGCCGCAGGCCGGCCATTCGTTGCCGCAGCCTCCGGGCTCAACGCAGCCGATCAGCGTGTAATTGCGGGCGCTCTCCAGGGAATGGCCCCTGCTCATCAGCGCCGGGATAATCACATCGTCATTTTCAAAGGTGGGAATGCCGCCCACCCGCTTGGTTGTCTCAATGGCCGCTTCCCACAGCTCCGGCGGGGTATTCTTGTGAATCCGCAGCGCCTGCGGGGGATCATGGAGCAGGAGACGCCCCGCCGACTGCAGCATCATAAAAGTAACGGCATTGGTGGCATCCGTTCCGTCTTCCTTAACGCCGCCCAGGGTCATGAGCTGCCCGCTGGTGTAGCCCGGGTTGGCCATGGTGGGGCCGTAAGCCCAGGGCTTGTTCATTTCAGCCACTTTCAGGTAAAAGAGGTCCATTAGCTCCTGGGCATATTCGGGAGTAATGCGCCCGGCGGCAATATCAGCCTCATAGAAATCACCCAGGTACTGATCAACCCGGCCGAAGCTGATGCCATGCATGTTGGAATCCAGGCACATGCAGGTCTGGTACAGGAAAAGGGTTTGCACTGCATCGTGGAAAGTGCGGCAGGGCTTTTCCATCACCCAGTTCAAGGTATCGGCCATGGCTTCAAGTTCCTTTTTCCGCACGGGATCCTTTTCCACTTCAGCCATTTCAGCCACCAGCCTGGCATACCGCTTGGTATAAGTAATCATGGCTTCGCAGACAATGGAAACGGCGCGGTAGAAATTGTACTTGTCAATGGAATCCCCGAAAATCCCCTTTTCTTCAATTTCGGCAACCTTGGCGTCGGCTTCCGCTTTAATGGCGCCGAAGCCCTTGCGGATGGCAGCATTGTAATCGGCGCAGAAATGGCCCACCGGCGCCTGGGCCCAGCCGTCGGGCCCCAGCATAATAACGCCGTTGTACATATGCTTGAAGTAGCCCGGGGGAATATACGGGTTCATCTTGGCGCTCATGCATTCTTTTCTCCAAAAATCGCCCGTTTGCAGGATATACTCCCTGTCTTCCTCGGAAACAATATAGGGGTCAATATCTCGAGTGGAGATAAAACCGCTTTCCAGCTCTTCCAAAAGCCAGTCAATGGAGTTTTCCGGGTAAAGGGCGCAGGCGCGATATTTGGAAGACTGGGCGCCGACAATAACTTCCCCTTCATCAATCCGGATGGCGATATTCTCACAAATGTGCTTGAAGTTTAAAGCCCGTTTCAAAATACCCGTCAGTTCCGGATGTTCCATGTAAAACTCTGTTATCAACCGGTAGCGCGACGTACAAATCTCCGGCTGGGTGTTGCGGTACCTTTCCCTCATTTTTTTAACCCGCTCGGAGACCGGTTTCCAGGTGTGCATAAAATTCCTCCTCCGCTTGGTATCTCTCTGTCTTTGTTAAATAAAATTATACTACAAGAAGACAAAATACGCACCATAATTAAAACGTTTTTTTTGTTTCTCCATTGACGGTACTCATTGACTGCACGGCGGAAATTCACTATGATTGAGTAAAGCAACCTGGAAAAGGGAGAGTGGGAAAAAGATGGGAAAGTACAGGAATTTTAAAATCGCCGTCTACTGCACGACGCAGAATATGGCAAACATCACCGTGCCCGCACTGCAAAAACAGCTTGCTTTTTTCCGGCACTACTGCGGCTGCGACAAGGTTTACCTGGAGCCGTACCGGGACGGGCTGCTGCTGCCTGCAGAACAGCTGGAGATGTTAATCCGCTTCTTTCAGGACAACGGCATTGAAGTGGCGGGAGCCCTCACAACCACCTGCCCGGACCTGTCGCCGGAGGACAGCGTAAAGCAGCGCCTTGCCGGGACTTACTGCTATGTCAATGAGAGAATGCGCGCCCACCTGGTGGAAAAAGTGGAATACACGGCCGCCCATTTTGATGAAATCATGCTTGACGACTGGTTTTTCACCAACTGCACCTGCTGGGAATGCCGCACCGCCAAAGGCAGCAGGAGCTGGGAAGATTTCCGAACGGAGCTTCTGGCGGAAGTCAGCAGGGAACTTATTGTTAAACCAGCCAAAAGAGTTAATCCCAACTGCCGAGTTATCATCAAATACCCCAACTGGTCGGAGGCCTACCAGGAAGCCGGCTATGACCCGGCAGCGCAGCGGCATATTTTTGACGGGATTTATACGGGCACTGAAACACGCGATACGGCCAACTCCGACCAGCACCTGCCGCGCTACGCCAGCTACTCCCTGGTGCGCCTTTTGGAAAATTACGCCCCGGGACGCAACGGCGGCAGCTGGTTTGACCCCTACGGCTGCACCCCCATAGATATTTACCTGGAACAGGCCTACCTTTCAGCCTTTGCCCGCTCCAGGGAGCTTACCCTTTTCTGCTGGGGCTCCCTTTACAAAAACCGGGTTGTCACTCCCCTGGGGCTGCAGCTGCAAATTATTGACGATTTCCTGGATAAGGCGGGTGTCTGCCTGGGTACGCCCTGCTACCTGCCGCCGGGAGCCCAGGGCGAAGACCACCTGGAAGATTTCCTGGGCATGGCGGGTATTCCGTTGGAACACACACCGGACTTCCCCCGCGGGGCGGAAGCAATGTTTTTAACAATCCAGGCCCACAAGGACCCGGCCATCATCCCCAAACTGGAGAAATTTGTGGCCTCGGGCGGCAAAGCCGTTATTACCTCCGGCTTTGTCATTGCCGGCTTGGGCAAAGGAATAGAACAGCTGACTTCCATCCGCTACCGCGGCCGCCGCTTCCGCACAAACCGCTTCCGCAGCGGCGGCGTTGTCTCGCTCAAGGACTCCTTTTCTCAAAAGGAGATGTCTTTCCCGCTCCTCGAACACCGCAACAATACCACCTGGACGCTGGCCAAGGGAGTAGTGGGCGAAGAAAACTACCCCATTGTTCTCCGCGATACCTACGGCAAAGGGCAGCTGATTACCGTCACCGCCCCGGATGAATACGGCCTCATCTACAATTTGCCGCAGGAAATACTGGAAATAATCCGCTCCTGCTTCAGCACCGTGGTCCCCTACTACCTGCTCGGCCCCGGCCAGGCCTCTCTCTTTGCCTATGACAACGATACCTTTGCCGTCTATGCCTATACAGGCGGCCTGACGAAAGGAGCTTTTGGCCTTGCCGTGCAGGGAGAAGCGGAAGCGCTCCGCAGCCTGCAGCCGCCTTACAATGTCATTTACCCCTCCCGCACCGGCAGGCAGATTGATTACTTCAACCCGGCGGAAAACCGGCTTTACACAGTCTTTGACCTGCCCGTTCAGCCGGGTGATCTGAATTTTTACACCATTGTCAAAGGCAAAAGCGGTGAAAAAAAAGAGGCGCCAAAAAAAGAGCTTTTTTCAGCACCTCATGATTTCATTACAGATGTAGAATAATTATAGGGGGACTACCTGAATCCAGGTGTTGCCCACCCGCAAGTCAACTTCCTTTCCGTCGGCAAAACAGTAAACTGTTTTGCCGTCCTGCTTTTCCCAGGTAAGATCATATTTCCGCCCGCCTTCGTAAAGCACGGCCGTTCCCGACCCGTCAAGATCTATATCAACCAGGTAGTTGTCCACGGGAGTATGGCGGTTTTTGCGGACTATCACCCTGGTTGCCGTATACTGCTCTCCCGTTTCCCTGTCGGTGTGCGCCGCACCGTTCTGGTAGCGCAGGTAGGCATTCTTTTCGGCATCATAGCAGTACCTGACAATATTGCCCCCGTTGTATACCACCTCAAATTCCGTTACTTCCTCACCGGCCGGCAGTTCCAATGGCTCAAGCACCTCCCGCCTTACACCGGACTCGCCCCGTGCCTCGTAAAGCTTCTCAATATCCGTATATAGGTTGTGGGGCGCCACACGGCTCCTGTCCCGCCAGTAGTACTTTTCGCTGATTATTCCCTTCAAGGGCAGGTGCCTGATCATCCTGGCCGTCCGTTCGGACATCCCGGAGTAGGCCACCACTCCCCCGTACTCCATGGCCGTCTCGGCAAAATAGGGCCGCAGACTGCGCACCGGACCGACAATAAAGTTTTCCCCGGCCGGCTTGTTAAAGACGGCCAGCAGCCTTGTAATACCGCCCTCCACCAAAAATTCATAGACAATGCCGGCATTCTGCAGGCCCGACTGGGGCCTGGCCGCATCTATATTATTCACGGACACACACACCGGGTCCACAAATTCCACCGTAATCCTCTCATCAACAACCGGTTCCGGCTCGGGCGGCTCGTTTTCCTCATCGTTTTCGGTTTGCGGCTCCGGCGCGTTTTTTGAGCCGCAGCCTACAACCGGCAGGCAGAGCAGCAAAACCATTAATAAAAACAGTGCAGCTTTTTTTCTCACAACATACTCCCCCTAATGCTACCTCTTTTTTCTCTACCGTTCCTTGGCACCGGAAACAGCCCGGCGCGGGTATGCTTTAGCTTTCGACATAACTTTTTTGTTATCCTGCCGCAAAAAGGCTGCCGGGGCGCAAAAGCCCGGCACCTCCGGGGAAGCTACTTGTCCGATTTGTTTTTGGCGCTGAAATCTTCCCAGGAGATAAATGTATTGTCCTTTGGCTTCTCATGCCTGATTATCCGGGGCTTTGGCATCACCACAGTACAGTTGTCCGGGACATCTTCCACAACTACACAGCCCGCCCCTATCCCTGTCTCTTATACACATCTGACGCTGCCGACGATATACAC
>CZCB01014258.1_pt1 | contig 11089 bp, 9 predicted proteins | sample 591991 | NCBI WGS metagenome assembly CZCB01 (sample SAMEA3556809, study PRJEB10932) | anaerobic digester metagenome | reverse complement strand
CCCGGTATCTGCCCTATCCTCTTCGTCGGCAGCGTCAGATGTGTATAAGAGACAGCCGCCGGGCCGTGGGACGCGCTCAGCCTGTACCTTGGCCTGCCGGATGCGCCGCGCTCTACGGAACTTCTTCCGGCAGCTCGCCCGGAATCCGGCCGGCTGGGGGATGGGGACTCGTGGGCGATCCTGCGGGCGGTGAAGTTCCACCACCGCCCGGCCCACGCTGACCAGCTGCATGTGGACCTGTGGTGGCGCGGGCAGAACGTGCTGCTGGATGCGGGTACATACCGCTACAACGCCGCTCCCCCCTGGGAGAACGCCCTGGCCGGCACGGATGTGCACAACACCGTGTGCGTGGAGGACAGCGACCAGATGCTCCGGGCGGGCAAGTTCCTCTGGCTGGACTGGGCTCAGGCCCGTTGGGTGACCGCAGAGCCGCAGCCGGGAGAACGGCTGACCGCCGAACACGATGGGTACCGCCGAATGGGGATTATTCACCGGCGCAGCCTGGAACGGGTAAGCGCCGGTCACTGGCGGGTGGCAGACTGGCTACTGCCCCTGGATGCCGGAAAACAGCCGGGCGGGTCGATTTCCTGCAGCCTGCAGTGGCTGCTGCCAGACGGGGAATGGCTGTGGCTGGGGGAGGCGCTGCGAGTGACCCTGCCGCCGGGCCCGGTTCAGGTGAAGGTGACCGTGGTCAGCGGAAAGCGGGAGGAAGATCTGCTGGTCCGCGGCGGGGAGCGCCTGATGGGCATCAGCCCGATTAAACCCTGCCGGGGCTGGTACAGCCCGACCTACAGCGTGAAGCTGCCGGCCCTGTCCTACCGCGTGCGGGTCAGCGGAACGCTGCCCATCCAGCTACAGACCGATATTCTGCTGGGCGAGTCGTAAAGGGAAGCCCGTTTTCATCGCCCATGGATTAGAATGACTGCATGCACATCCTGCTGATTCACCAGGCCTTCGCCGCTCTCGACGAAGCCGGGGGCACCCGGCACATTGAAATTGCCCGGCATCTAGCCAGCCAGGGCCACCGGGTGACTGTGCTGGCCAGCCCGGTCAGCTATCTGACCGGCAGGGTCCGTTCCGGGCGGCAGGCCTGGGTGCAGAAAGAATATGTCGAGACGGGCATCACGGTCCTGCGCACCTACACTTATTCCGCCCTGCACCGCAGTTTCCTGCACCGGCTGCTGAGCTTTTTCAGCTTCATGCTGTCCTCGTTCCTGGTGGGGCTGCGTGTCAAGCAGGTGGATCTGGTCTGGGGGACCTCGCCGCCGATTTTCCAGGGCGTCACCGCCTGGCTGCTGGCCCGGCTGAAAGGCGCGCGATTTCTGTTTGAGGTCCGTGACCTGTGGCCGGCCTTCGCCATCGCCGTCGGTGTGCTGCGCAATCCGGTGCTGATCCGCCTGTCGCTGTGGCTGGAAAGCTTCCTCTACCGCCGCGCGGACCGGCTGGTGGTGAACTCGCCCGGGTTTATCCCGCACGTCTCCGGGCGGGGCGCAAACTGGGTGGAGCTGGTGGCCAACGGCGCCGACCCGGAGATGTTTGCTCCGGACTGCCGTGGGGAGACCTTCCGCCGGGATCACGGGCTGGAGAATGCCTTTGTGGCCCTGTATGCCGGGGCGCATGGTTTATCCAACGACCTGGGCGTGGTGCTCGACGCGGCGGACCGGCTGCGCGGGCGGCAGGACATCCGCTTCGTCTTCGTCGGTGACGGCAAGGAGAAGGCGGCGCTGCAGTCAAAGGCTGAACAGAAAGGCCTGGAAAACGTGCTTTTTGTGCCCTCCCAGCCCAAGAACCGGATGAGCGCTGTGCTGGCCGCCGCTGATGCCTGCATTGCTATCCTGAAGCCGCTGGAGATGTACAAGACCACCTATCCCAACAAGGTGTTCGACTACATGGCCGCCGGGCGGCCCGTTGTGCTGGCCATCGACGGCGTGATCCGCCAGGTGGTCGAGCAGGCGGGGGCAGGGGTGGCAGTGCCGCCGGGCGATGCGCAGGCCCTGGCGGATGCGGTCGCCTTTCTTGCGGATAATCCGCAGAAGGCCCGGGAAATGGGCGCGGCCGGCCGCCTGGCGGTGGAGCGGAGCTTTAACAGGTGGCAGCAGGCGGCTCAGATGGGTGCGATCATGGAAGAGATGGTGGCGAAGGGACGCTGAACCGGCCGGGAAACCGGCCCTTTGCAGAAAAAGTCTGATACCTCGCTGTCGCTGTCTTGTAATACGTGAATTTTCACCCCTTTTTTCCAAAATTCAGTACAATTGGTGCAGGTGGGTTCTTATTCTTTCAGCAGCCCTTGTTTCTGTAGACATCCTCATACGTCTCGCAGCATAACTGATCCAACCTGGAGGCCCGCATGGATGAATTGATGATCTCTCTGTCACGCTGGCAGTTCGGCGTCACGACGGTATATCATTTTTTCTTTGTCCCGCTGACGATCGGTCTGTCAGTCCTGGTGGCCATCATGGAGACGCTGTATGTGCGCACCCGCCAGGCGCACTACCGCACCATGGCGAAGTTCTGGGGGAAGCTGTTCGTGATCAACTTCACCCTGGGGGTGGTCACCGGCATCGTGCTTGAGTTTCAGTTCGGCATGAACTGGTCGGAGTATGCGCGCTTTGTCGGTGATATCTTCGGCGCGCCGCTGGCCATCGAGGCCCTGCTGGCCTTTTTCCTCGAGTCCGTGTTCCTGGGGCTGTGGATTTTCGGCTGGGACCGCCTGCCGCGAGGGCTGCACCTGCTGTCCATCTGGCTGGTAGCGCTGGGGTCCTCCATCTCCGCCTTCTGGATCCTGGCGGCCAACTCCTTCATGCAGCACCCGGTCGGCTTCGTTGAGGAAGGCGGCCGGCTGGTGATGCAGCGTTTCTCTGATCTGATCACCAATCCCTACCTGTGGGGCCAGTTCCCGCACACCATTTTCTCCGGCTTTACCACGGCAGCGTTCTTCGTGATGGGCATCAGTGCCTATCACCTGATCCGGAAGAGCAGGATCGACGTTTTCCGCCCGTCCTTTTCCATAGCTGCCGTGTTTGGCGTGATATCCGTTGCCATGGTAATCCTGATCGGGCACAACCAGGCCCAGCGGATGGTTCGCCTGCAGCCGATGAAAATGGCCGCGGCCGAAGCCCTGTGGGAGACAGAGAACCCGGCTTCCTTCTCGCTTATCTCCATTGTGGATGAAGAGAACCAGCGGGATGTGTTCTCGATCCGCATACCCCGCCTGCTCAGCGTGATGGCCTACAACCGGCTGGAGGGCGAGGTGCGCGGCATCCGCGACCTGCAGCAGGAGGCGGAGGAGCTGCACGGGCCGGGACGCTACTATCCCAGCGTCACCGTGTCCTACTGGACTTTCCGTATCATGGTGGGGTCGGGGATGGCCATGTTGGCGCTGGTGCTGTACGCCCTCTACCGGGTGATGCGCGGGCACCTGCCGGATAAGTTCACCCTGCTTAAGTACTTTACCCCGGCGCTTCTCCTGCCATATCTGGCTAACACCTCTGGATGGATTCTGACCGAGTTCGGCCGCCAGCCCTGGGTGGTGTACGGCTACCTGAAGACCGTTGACGCCGCCTCGCCGGCGGTCTCCGCGCCCATGGTGGCGGTTTCGCTGGCGGTGTTTACCCTGATCTACGGGCTGCTGATGGGCGTGGACGTGTACCTGCTGGCGAAGTACACCAAAATTGTCCCCGCGCCGGAAAAGGGCCTCAACGGCAAGGAAAAAAAGACTGAGTCCCTTGAGATGCAATTGATGTAGGAGCCGCCATGGACCTCAACACACTCTGGTTTATCTTGATCGCCGTCCTGTTCACCGGCTATTTCGTCCTCGAAGGGTTTGATTTTGGCGTCGGGATCCTGCTGCCGTTCCTGGGGAAAAACGATACACAGCGCAGGATGATCATCAACACCATCGGGCCGCACTGGGACGGCAACGAGGTGTGGCTGCTGACCGCCGGCGGAGCCATGTTTGCGGCCTTCCCCGGCTGGTACGCCACCATGTTCAGCGGCTACTACCTTCCGCTGCTGTTGATCCTGCTGGCGCTGATTGTTCGCGGCGTGGCTTTCGAGTTCCGCAGTCTGGAGGAAAGCCCGAAGTGGCGCAGCTTCTGGGACTGGATGATCTTCACTGGCAGCTTTCTGCCGGCGCTGCTGTGGGGTGTGGCCTTTGCCAGCTTCGTCCAGGGCGTGCCCATTGACGCCAGCCACAATTTCGCCGGGAGCTTCTTTGATATCCTCACCCCATACTCCCTGCTTGGCGGGCTGGTCTCACTGTGCGGGCTGACTGCGCACGGCGCGGTTTTTCTGTCGCTGAAGACCGTCGAGCCGATCTGTGACCGCGCCCGCGAATGGGCGTTCAAAGCCTGGATCCCGGCGGCTGTGTTCCTCGGTCTGTTCACCGTCCTGACCTACCTGGTGACAGATATCTACTCTCGTGTGGGCATCAATCCTGGCCCGATCCCGATCGGAGCGCTGGCGACGTTCCTGGCGGCGGGCTACTTCATCCGCAAGCAGCAGGACGGCTGGGCGTTCGGCATGACCGCGGCGGCTATTCTCTTCGCCGTGGCCACCATCTTCCTGTTCAACTACCCCAATGTGCTCTACAGTACGCTGGACCCGGCCAACCATCTGACCATTTACAACAGCGCTTCGGGTCAGGTGACGCTGCGGACAATGACCATCATCGCCCTGATCTTTGTGCCCATCGTGCTGGCATATCAGGGATGGACCTACTGGATCTTCCGCAAACGGGTGACGGCTGACAGGGAAAGTCTTCACTACTGATCCGGGCAAGCCTGTGGTATGGTTAGGGGCGGCAGCGGCTTCCCCATCCGCCGGGCCAATCTCTGACAGGAGTGAAACCCATGGAAAAAGCAGTGGAAAAGATCGTAGTGACAGCTGAAAAAGCGCCCGTGGCTATCGGTCCCTATTCGGCGGCCATCCGGGTGGGTGATTTCGTCTACACCTCCGGCCAGCTGGGGCTGGACCCGGCCAGCGGGAACCTGGTGGAAGGCGGCGTGGAGGCGGAAACCCGTCAGGCGCTCGAGAACCTGAAAGCGGTGCTCGAAGCGGCTGGCGCCGGGCTGAAGGATGTGGTCAAGACCACCGTGTTCCTGCGGGATATGGGCGACTTCGCAAAAATGAACGCCATTTATGCCGGGTTCTTTATTGAAAAACCGCCGGCCCGTTCGGCCGTCCAGGTCGCGGCGCTGCCCAAAGGTGGCGCGGTCGAGATCGAGGCCGTGGCCTTCGCGCCGGTGAAAGACTAGACTCGATTGATCCAAAGACAGCCCCGACCGGGATTCGCAGCGCAGAGTCCGGGTCGGGGCTTCGGCGTGTCTCGTCGAGGGAAGGTGCAGAGAAACCCGTTTTGTGGTAAATTTAGCCTTAATTAACGCCCGACGCGCTGACCAGATAATTTTCATGCCACTGACTTCGATCATTATCCCCTGTTACAACGAGGCGGCGACCATTCGCCTCTTGCTGGAGGCCATTCGCTGCCAGACCTATCCGCTGGCCGACCTGGAGGTGATCATCGCCGACGGGATGTCCAGCGATGGGACGAAGCAGATTGTCAGTGAGTACCAGCGGCAGTTTCCCGAGATGACCATTCGCTGGGTGGAAAACCCGAAGCGGATCATCCCCGCAGCACTGAACGCTGCGCTGCGCGCCGCCCGCGGCGAGTGGGTGGTCCGGCTGGACGCGCATTCAGTGCCCGCGCCGGATTATGTAGAGCGCTGCGTGAATGGCCTGCGCAGCGGCATCGGAGACAACGTCGGCGGCGTGTGGGATATTCGCCCGGGCGGTCCGGGCTGGATCGCGCAGTCCATCGCGGTGGCGGCGGCGCACCCGCTGGGCGCGGGTGATGCCCGCTACCGCTACACCAGCCAGGCCGGAGAGGTGGACACGGTCCCCTTCGGCAGCTACCGGCGCGACCTGTTTGAGCGGATCGGCTTTTTTGACGAGACGCTGCTGACCAACGAGGATTACGAGCTCAACGTGCGGCTGCGTAAGAGCGGCGGGCGGATCTATCTGGACCCGGCGATCCGCACGGTCTATTTTGCCCGGCCCAACCTGTCTGCGCTGGCGAAGCAGTACTGGCGCTACGGTTTCTGGAAGCAGCGCATGCTCAGGCGCTACGCCGAAACCCTCCGCTGGCGGCAGGCACTGCCGCCCCTTTTTGTGCTCAGCCTGGTGGTTCTGCTGGCGCTGGGCATCTTCTTCCCGGTTTTCCGGTGGCTGCTGGCGGCGGAACTTGCCGTGTATCTGACCGTGTTACTCGCGGCGGGATTGGCCGCAGCGGTGCGAAAAAAGCAGGCATTTCTGATGATTGGCCTGCCACTTGCACTGATTACCATGCATATTTCCTGGGGAGCAGGCTTCCTGGCAAGCCTGCTGGTTTCCAGGTAGACCTGTAATCTGGTTCGGACGGCATCATGGCAACACTCCAAATGCCCCAAAAGCCCACGTGGCGGCTGCGTACGCCTGAGCGAAGAGCGCTGCTCTTCATCGGGGATTCGGTCGCGTCGCTGCTGGCGCTGCTCATCGCTCTGTATATCTGGGGCAGCAGCGATTACCTGAAATTCTCCCTGGAATTCCTGCGGGTGCGCACCGATTTCTGGATCTACTTGCTGCCGTTCCTCTGGATTCTGATGATGACCGAGCTGTACGATGTGCGAAGGGCGGGGAACCGCAAAGAAACCTTCCAGGGAATCGCCACAGCGGCGGCAGTCTGGTTCATCCTGTACATGATTGTCTTCTTCATCGCCACCAAGGGCACGCTGCCCCGCAGAAGCGTGGCGGCCTTCATCATCGCAGCTTCCTCGCTGACGCTGGCCTGGCGCTTGATCTACATCAACGTGTTCACCGCACCGGCCTTCATGCGCCGGGTGATCATTGTTGGCGCCGGGCGGGCCGGCTGCGAGATGGTCAGGGTGGTCAAAGGCATCTGGCCGCCGCCGTTTTTCCTGGTGGGCCTGGTGGATGATGACCCGGAGAAAATCGGAACCCGGGTGGAAGACGTGCCCGTGCTGGGCGGCGGGGACAAACTGTTTGACCTGATCCGCCAGTATCAGGTGACTGACCTGGTCTTCGCCATATCGGGCCCCATGAACCCGGACATGTTCCAGGCGCTGCTGGACGCGGAGGAGCAGGGGATTGAGGTCACCTCGATGCCGGCGCTGTATGAGGAGCTGCTCGGCCGGGTGCCCATCTTCCTGCTGCACTCCGACTGGGTGCTGCGCTCCTTCATCGACCAGTCCCACACCAACGGCATGTACGAAGTGGCCAAACGGCTGATGGACATTGTCGGCGGGCTGGTGGGCGTGCTGCTGCTTCTGCCCCTGCTGCCGTTCATCACCATCGGTATTCTGCTGGACAGCGGCCGGCCGGTGTTCTACACGCAGGAGCGGCTTGGGAAGAACAACCGCCTGTACCGCATCCTCAAGTTCCGCACCATGTATCAGGACGCCGAGAAGGACGGCAAACCCCGACCGGCTGTGGAAAACGACGAGCGTGTGACCCGCATGGGCCGCTTCCTGCGCAAGAGCCATCTGGACGAACTGCCGCAGTTCCTGAACGTGCTGCGCGGCGACATGAGCCTGGTCGGCCCGAGGGCGGAACGGCCTTCGCTGGTGGCTGAGCTGCAGCACAGCATTCCCTTTTACCGTGCCCGCCTGTTCGTCAAGCCCGGACTGACCGGTTGGGCGCAGGTCAACTTTGGCTACGCCTCTGACGCCGCCGCCAACGCGGTCAAGCTGGAGTACGACCTGTATTACATCAAGCACCGCAACCTGCTGCTGGATCTGGTCATCCTGATCCGCACCGTGGGAACGGTGGTCGGGCTGCGAGGACAATGAGATGAAAGTGCATCCGACGATGCGCAACCGGTACGTGCTGCTGGGCGACATGCTGCTGATCATTGTCGCCGTGCTGGGCAGTTACGCGCTCTATATTGAGTGGGGCGCGCGCTTCTTTGACAACCTGCCTTCGGCACTGTACATGGTGGGCGTATCCCTGGTTATCAAGCCGGTGGTCTATTACCTGTTCGGCCTGTATCGGCGCATCTGGATCTATGCCAGCATGCAGGAGGTCAAGCTGATCGTCGCGGCGGTCACGGCCGCCTCGGTGTTTGTGTCGCTGGCCATGGTGCTGCTGCGAATCGCCAACGCCTTCGCGGGCTTCCCCCGGGCGGTCCTGGTGATCGACTGGCTGCTGTCACTGTTCATGGTCGGCGGGCTGCGCTTCTCCCTGCGCCTGCTGGCCGAAACCCGCAACCAGCCGGTATACAACGGGCAGTCCAAACGGGTGCTGGTCATCGGCGCCGGCGATGCCGGCGCGCTGGTGGTCCGCGAGCTGGAAAAGAACCCCCAGCTGAACATGACCCCGGTCGGGTTCCTCGATGACAACCCCTCTAAAATCAAGCAAATCATCCACGGCATCCCGGTCATTGGCCCGGTCAGCCAGCTGGCCGCAGTTCTGGATAAGCACCACATTCAGGAGGTGATTATCGCCATCCCGAGCGCGCCGGGGCGGGTGGTGCGCCTGGTCACAGACGTATGCCGGGTGAAGGGCGTGCCCTTCCGCACCATTCCGGGCATCTACGAGCTGCTGGGCGGCAAGGTGTCGGTCAGCCGGCTGCGCGAAGTGGACATCACCGACCTGCTGCGGCGGCAGCCGGCCCAGATCCAGGACGATCTGGTCGGGGCCACGCTGAGCGGCCGTGTGGTGCTGGTCACCGGCGCGGGTGGGTCGATTGGCCGCGAGCTGTGCCGCCAGATTGCCCGCTGGGGTCCTTCCGAGCTGATCCTGCTGGGACACGGGGAGAACAGCATCTTCGAATCGCTGCTGGAGCTGAGGGAGAGCTTCCCGCTGCTGCCCATGCACCCGGTGATTGCCGACGTGCGCGACGAGCCAAGGCTGCGCAATGTGTTCAAGGCGCACCGGCCGGAGGTTGTCTTCCACGCCGCCGCGCACAAGCACGTCCCCATGATGGAAATGAACGTCGAGGAGGCCATCACCAACAACATCCTCGGCACGCGAAATCTGGTGGAGGTCGCGCTCGAGACCGGCGTGCAGCGGCTGGTGATGATCTCGTCCGACAAGGCCATCCGCCCGGTGAACATTATGGGCGCCACAAAGCGCATGGCCGAGATGATCGTGCTGGACGGCGCGCGCCGCTCCGGGCGGGCTTTTTCAGTGGTGAGGTTCGGCAATGTGCTGGGCAGCCGCGGCAGCGTGGTGCCCATCTTTAAGCGCCAGATCGCTGCCGGCGGACCGATCACCATCACCCATCCGGACATGCGACGCTATTTCATGACCATTCCCGAGGCCGTCTATCTGGTGCTGCAGGCGGCCAGTATGGGGAAGGGCATGGAGACCTTTGTGTTGAACATGGGCGAGCAGGTTCGCATCCTCGACCTGGCCGAGGACCTGATCCGTCTTTCCGGCCTGGAGCCGGGCAAGGATATTGAAATTGTCTTCACCGGCGTGCGGCCGGGAGAGAAGCTGAGCGAAGACCTGTTCGAAGAGGGCAACTTCGAGAAGACCGATCACCCCGACGTGTTCCGCCTGGAAAACCAGGCCGTTTTGCAGGGTGAGGAGCTGCAGAACGCGATTGACGAACTGGTCAAACTGGCCCGGCAGGGGGAGGGGCAGGTGGCCGTCAACCTGCTGGATTCGCTCATCCCGGGGTCCGCGGTGCGCAGCACGCCCCCGCCCGGCATCACCTCCATCGACTAGCCATGCCCATTCTGACCGAATCCCAGTGGGATGATTTTGTCTGCTCCCGGCCGGAAGCGCACCTGCTCCAATCGGCGGCCTGGGGAGAGACCAAGGCTGCTTTCGGCTGGCAGCCGGCGCGGGTGTGCGCCGGATCAACCGGGGCGCAGATCCTGTTCCGGCGTCTGCCGCTCGGGTTCACCATTGCTTATTTGCCCCGCGGGCCGATCGGCCTGGACTGGGCTGGCCTGTGGCCGGAGGTGCACGCTCTCTGCCGCCGCATGCGGGCCATTTTCCTCAAGGTGGAGCCGGACCTGTGGGAGCCGGACGCTCCCGCGATGGACCGGATGCCCGGCTTTATCCCCGCGGACCCCATCCAGCCGCGCAGCACGGTGCTGATCTCGCTCGATGGCGGGGAGGAAGACTGGCTGGCGCGCATGAAGCAGAAGACGCGCTACAACATTCGCCTGGCGGAGCGAAAAGGCGTGCAGGTACGCGAATCGACGGACACAGCCGCGTTTTACCGGCTGATGCAGCTCACCGGTGAGCGGGACGGCTTCGGTATTCACTCACAGGCCTACTACCAGAAAGCGCTCGACACTTTCCGCCCGCGCGGGCAGGCAGCGCTGATGATGGCCTACTATGAAGACCAGCCGCTGGCCGGGTTGATGGTCTTCGCGCATGGAGAGCGGGCCTATTACCTGTACGGAGCCTCCAGCGACGCGGAGCGCAACCGCATGCCCACCTACCTGCTGCAGTTTGAAGCCATGCGCTGGGCCGCCGCGAAGGGCTGCCGCAGCTACGACTTGTACGGCATCCCGGACGGGGACGAGGAGGAGCTGGAGCGCAGCTTTACCGAACGCAATGACGGGCTGTGGGGCGTGTACCGCTTCAAGCGCGGGTTTGGCGGTCAGGTGGCGCGCTCGGTGGGCGCCTGGGATTATGTCTACCAGCCGCTGCTGTACCGCCTGTACCGGCTGTACATGCGCCGCCGGAGGGAGGCTGCCTGATGCTCGACGCGGAGCGCTGGAACGCCTTCGTCAGCGAGCTGCCGGGAGCGCACCTGCTGCAGTCCTGGCAGTGGGGCCAGGTCAAGAGCGCCCACGGCTGGACGCCGATACCGCGGATTTGGGACACGGACGGCCGCAGGGCGGCTGCGCTGGTGCTGGAGCGGACGGTGCGCCCGGCCGGGCTTCCGCTGGCGCTGCGGGTGCTGTATGTGCCGCGCGGTCCGCTGCTGGACTGGTCCGACGCGGACCTGCGCCGGACGGTGCTGGAGGATATGATCGACCTGGCTCGCCAGCGCAGGGCCATCTTCATTAAGATGGACCCGGAGCTGGTGCTGAGGACGGGCGTCCCCGGTTCTCCGGACGACTGCCCCAAT
>CZCB01011300.1_pt1 | contig 11107 bp, 9 predicted proteins | sample 591991 | NCBI WGS metagenome assembly CZCB01 (sample SAMEA3556809, study PRJEB10932) | anaerobic digester metagenome | reverse complement strand
TAGAAAAACATGTTGCCTCAAAAGACAAAGGGGACTGGAACAACTATGTGGATAGCTTGAAACAGAATGCGACATATAGTGCAGATAGCAAGGGCTTAAACCCTGTTGAAGTAATCCGCCATCTTTCGGACAAAACCAAGGGCAAGGCCATTATTACAACGGAAGTTGGCTGCCATCAGATGTGGACTGCACAACACTATAAGTTTATTGAGCCCCGCAGCTTCATTTCATCAGGCGGCCTCGGCACCATGGGCTACGGCCTTCCGGCAGCAATCGGAGCTCAATTTGCAAACGGGGAAAAGATGGTAATCAATATTTGCGGCGATGGAAGTTTTCAAATGAACTTGCAAGAAATGGCCACCGCCGTGGAGAATAATCTTCCCATAAAAATAATTCTTTTTAACAATCAGGGTTTAGGGCTGGTTCGTCAACTGCAGGAGTTTTACTGCGATAAACGCTACAACCAGGTGCACTTTAGATTTGCGCCTGACTTCATAAAGCTTGCAGCAAGTTATGGGATCGAAGGTTTGAGGATTCAAAAGCAGGAGGAAATATCGGCTGCTATAGATAAGCTGATAGAGCATAAGGGTCCCTTCCTGCTTGAATGTGTAATAGACATCAATGAAAATGTATATCCCATGGTATTAAACGGTTCTCCCATCAATGAGATGATAGGAGGGTAAGGCATGAAAACGACACTTTCAGTACTTGTAGAGAATCATCCAGGTGTACTATCTAGAATAGCAGGGCTTTTTAGCCGAAGGGGCTATAACATCGACAGCCTGGCTGTTGGAACCACCGAGAATCCGGAAGTCTCCAGGATGACCATAGTGGTTGAAGGCGACGAATATGTAGTTGAACAGGTAAAAAAACAGCTGAACAAGCTGGTGGATGTCATCAAAGTGAGTAAGATCATTCCCGAAGATTCGGTTACGAGGGAACTGGTCTTGGTCAAGGTGGATGCCGAACCTCAAATGAGGGCAGGAATTATCCAAATTGCCGAGATCTTCAGGGCCAATATCGTAGATGTGAGCCGCAAGACAATGACGATAGAGCTCACGGGAGATAAAGATAAGGTCCAAGCCTTTGAAGAACTCTTAAAGCCCTTTGGCATAAAAGAACTGGTCAGAACTGGCATTATTGCCATAAATAGAGGAACAAATTGTATAAAAGTTGAGGAGGAATGATGACATGGCAAAGATGTATTATGACAACGATGCTGATTTACAGTTACTTGAGGGAAAGAAGGTTGCAATTATCGGCTACGGCAGCCAGGGCCACGGCCACGCCCTTAACTTGAAAGAGAGCGGCATTGATGTGGTTGTAGGCCTCTATGAAGGCAGCAAATCCTGGGAAGTTGCCGAAAATGATGGCCTCCAGGTAAAGACCGTCAGCGAGGCAGCAGAGGAAGCAGATATTATAATGATCCTAATTCCGGACCACCTGCAGGGCAAGGTTTATGAAAAAGAAATAAAGCCCCATCTCAAGGAGGGGGATGCACTGGCCTTTGCACACGGCTTTGCAATTGTCTACAGCCAAATCGTGCCGCCGGAATATGTTGATGTCTTCATGATAGCACCGAAGGGGCCCGGCCACCTTGTCAGGCGGACATACGTAGAGGGCGGCGGCGTTCCATGCCTCCTAGCGGTTGAACAGGACTATTCGGGCAGAGCCAAGGATATTGCCCTGGCTTACGCAAAGGGCATAGGAGGCACAAGAGCAGGAGTAATAGAGACTAGCTTTACCGAGGAAACCCAGACGGATCTATTCGGAGAGCAGTGCGTCCTCTGCGGCGGCGTATCGGAGCTCATAAAGGCAGGGTTTGAAACTTTAGTTGAAGCGGGTTTTCAGCCCGAGATAGCGTATTTTGAATGCCTCCATGAAATGAAGTTAATCGTTGACCTGATATATGAAGGCGGTCTCAGCCTTATGAGATACTCTGTTAGCGACACTGCCAAGTACGGAGACTTTACCGTAGGCAAGCGGATCATTACCGAAGAGACCCGCAAGGAAATGAAGAAAGTCCTTGATGAAATTGTCAGCGGAAAATTCGCCAAGGACTGGATTTTAGAGAACCAGGCCGGCAGGCCGGTGTTCAGGGCCATCTATGCGAGTGAAGCAGAACACCAGATAGAAAAGGTAGGCAAGGAACTCAGAAGCATGATGCCCTGGCTCAAAAAGAAGAAATAAGTTAATAACATAGGTGCCAGGCATCGGAAAAGAGGTGAGGATAGTGTCTAGAAGGATTGAAATTTTCGATACGACACTTCGCGATGGGGAACAGACCCCCGGCATTTCATTAAATGTAAAGGAAAAGCTGGAAGTGGCCAGGCAACTTGAAAAACTTTCGGTGGATGTAATAGAAGCAGGCTTTCCCATAGCTTCCAAGGGCGACTTCAATGCAGTAAAAACCATTGCTGAAAACGTAAGAGGGCCCGTAATAGCGGGCCTGGCCAGGGCCAACTTCAAAGATATAGATTGCGCCGCCGAGGCTTTAAAGGCAGCGGCAAGGCCAAGGATTCATACATTTATAGCTTCATCTCCCATCCATATGAAATATAAACTGAAAATGACTGAAGAAGAGGTTCTTGAAGCGGCGGTAGCCGCCGTAAAGAGGGCCAAATCCTATGTGGAAGATGTGGAGTTTTCTGCAGAGGACGCATCAAGGTCAGATGTGGAGTTTCTCTGCAGGCTCTACGAGGCTGCCATAAAAGCCGGAGCTACGGTCATAAACGTTCCTGATACGGTGGGATACACAACGCCCAGGGAGTTCGGTAAGCTGATCAGGGCTTTAATGGAAAGGGTGCCCGGGATTGAAAATGTAAAGCTTAGTGTTCACTGTCACAATGATTTGGGCATGGCCGTTGCCAATTCCCTGGAAGCCGTAGCTTGCGGTGCAACCCAGATAGAATGTGCAGTAAACGGCCTCGGGGAACGGGCCGGCAATGCCGCCCTGGAGGAAGTGGTAATGGCACTGGATACCCGCAAGGACTTTTTTGGATTCACCCACAACATAAATACAAAGCAGATATACCGTACCAGCAAACTGGTAAGCACTTTGACGGGTGTAGCTATCCAGCCGAATAAAGCGATCGTGGGGGCGAATGCCTTTGCCCATGAATCGGGGATTCATCAGCACGGCGTGTTGGCTGAAAAATCCACCTATGAAATCATGACACCGGAATCCGTAGGTCTTACCACCAACAGGCTTGTTCTGGGCAAGCATTCCGGCAGGCATGCCTTTGCCCAGAGATTAAAAGAGCTGGGCTATGAGTTGGCCCAGGATGAATTAAATAAGGCCTTTGAGCGCTTTAAGGATCTTGCGGACAAGAAGAAAGAAATCACTGACATGGATATTGAAGCTATAGTCGAGGATCAGGTGTTGAAATGGCCCGAGCATATAGAACTTGAGTACTTCCAAGTTTCTACGGGAAATCAATCCATTGCCACAGCAACGGTTAAAGTTAAGATAGATGAAGAAGTAGTGGAAGAGGCGTCAACGGGCGATGGCCCAATAGATGCTGCATACAAGGCCTTAGAGCGGGCCTGCAATATAAACTGCAAGCTGGTTGACTATTCCATCCGGTCCGTATCAAGCGGCAAAGATGCCCTGGGAGAGGTCACGGTCAAGGTGGAAAAGGACGGCAGGACCTTTTTAGGTCGTGGTCTTAGCACCGATATCATAGAGGCAAGTGTAATTGCATACACCAATGCGTTAAACAAGACAATGTTCAGTAACGGCAATGGCAAAGCACGGGAGGTGATTTAGATGGGGATGACCATTACCCAAAAAATCCTGGCAAAGCACACGGGCAGGAGCTTCGTGGAACCGGGGGAACTCATAATGGTGGATGTAGACCTGGCCCTGGCCAATGACATAACCGGTCCAGTGTCCATAGAAGAGTTTAAAAAAGCCGGTGCAGACAAAGTCTTCGACAGGAGTAAAATCGCACTCATTCCCGACCACTTTGCACCGAATAAGGATATAAAGTCGGCCGAGCTTTGCAAAAACTTAAGGGAGTTTGCAAAGGAGCAGCAGATAGAGCACTACTACGAGGTCGGCCGCATGGGGATAGAACACGCCCTTTTGCCCGAGCAGGGCATAGTGCTCCCGGGAGATGTAGTGATCGGTGCAGATTCCCATACCTGCACGTACGGGGCTTTGGGCGCTTTTTCCACCGGAGTCGGTTCCACCGACTTGGCATTTGCCATGATGACGGGCAAGTGCTGGTTTAAAGTGCCTGAAAGCATGAAATTTATCTTTCACGGCAAATTAAATCCCTGGGTTACCGGAAAGGACTTGATATTGCATACTATCGGCGACATCGGTGTGGACGGTGCCCTTTATAAAGCCATGGAATTTACCGGCGAGGCCCTTTCCCAACTGACTATGGATGAGCGGCTTACCATGACCAATATGGCCATAGAAGCTGGCGGCAAAAATGGAATCATGGAACCCGATGAGGTGACCCTGGAGTACGTCAAAAATAGAGCAAAGCGGCCTTATGAAGTTTTTAAGAGCGACGAAGATGCCAGCTACTCGGAAATAATTGATTATGATGCGACGAAAATCGGGCCTAAGATAGCACTTCCCCACCTTCCGGAAAATGTCGTGGATGTCAAGGAGGCGCAGGGCATTGCGATAGATCAGGTTGTTATTGGCTCCTGTACCAACGGCAGGCTGGAGGACATGAGGATGGCTGCAAAGGTGATAAAAGGCCACAAGGTCCACCCCTATATGAGATTGATAGTTATCCCTGCTACCCAGCAGGTTTACAGGGACATGATAAAAGAAGGAATTACAGAAATCTTTATCGAGGCAGGTGCCGTGGTGAGCACACCCACCTGCGGGCCATGTCTTGGAGGTTACATGGGCATCCTAGCCAAAGGCGAGAGGGCCCTGTCCACCACCAACAGGAATTTTGTAGGCAGGATGGGGCATCCTGAAAGCGAAATATACCTGTCAAATCCTGCGGTGGCAGCAGCTTCAGCTGTAACGGGAAAGATAACCCATCCCGAGGAGGTGGCCAGAGATGATATTTAAGGGCAAAGCCTGGACATTCAAAGATAATATCGACACCGATGTGATCATTCCTGCCCGCTATTTGAATACAACGGATCCAAAGGAGCTGGCAGCTCATTGTATGGAGGATGTGGAACCAGAATTTTCGAAAAAAGTGGCTGAAGGCGATATCATAGTGGCAGGCAAAAACTTTGGCTGCGGCAGCTCCAGGGAGCATGCACCTTTGGCCATAAAATCCTCTGGCGTAAGCTGTGTAGTAGCAAAGTCCTTTGCGAGGATATTTTACAGAAATTCCATCAACATAGGCTTGCCGATACTTGAATGTGAAGAATGCGTAGATGAGGTATCAGCCGGGGACGAACTTGAAATTGACACGGACAAAGGTGTTATATCTAACCTGACAACGGGTAAGACATATAAGGCTAAGGCCTTTCCCGAATTCATAAGTGAAATAATCAACGCCGGAGGCCTTTTAGGTTACGCAAAGAAGGTGGGTAAATAATGAACAAAGTAGCCCTTCTGCCGGGAGACGGCATTGGCCCTGAAATAATCGACGAAGCGGTTAAGGTATTAAAGGCGGTTGAAAAGCGCTTCGGTATCGAATTTGAATTTGTGGAAGGCTTGGTGGGCGGTGCCTCTTTGGATGCCTGCGGCCTTCCCATCAGTGAAGAGGTGCTGGAGCTTTGCATAAGCAGTGATGCCGTTTTATTCGGAGCCGTGGGTGGTCCAAAATGGGATGATATGCCCAAGGAAAAGCGGCCGGAGCAGGCAATTTTAAAGCTGAGAAAGAGCCTCGGACTTTATGCTAATTTAAGACCCGTCGTATTTTTCAATGCATTGATCGATGCCTCCCCTATGAAGGGAGAGATCCTGGGCGATGGCCTTGATATAATGATTGTTCGGGAATTGACAGGCGGCCTATATTTTGGAAAAAAAGGGACGCTAAAGACTCAAGAAACCATACGGGCATTTGACACTATGGAATATACCGAAGAGCAGATTAAGAGGGTAGCCAAAATTGCCTTTGAAATTGCCAGAAACAGGAAGGGGAATCTCGTCTCTGTAGATAAGGCAAATGTCTTGGAGACTTCCAGGCTCTGGAGAAGCATAGTTTCCGAAATGGCAAAAGACTTCCCTGACCTGAAGGTCAGTCACATGTATGTAGACAATTGTGCCATGCAGCTGGTCTTGAACCCAAAGCAGTTCGATGTCATATTGACGGAAAACACCTTTGGGGATATATTGAGCGATGAGGCGTCGGTGCTGACAGGTTCTATAGGCATTTTGCCATCGGCAAGCCTAGGTGAGTCAAAACCGTTTTTGTATGAACCCATACACGGTTCGGCGCCGGACATTGCCGGCACCGGCAAGGCAAATCCGATAGCTTGCATACTGTCAGCTGCGATGATGCTGGAGTATTCTTTCGGTGAAAGAGCAGCCGCGGAAGCCATAAAAAATGCAGTAAAAAGAGCTCTCGATGAGGGGTACAGGACTGCCGATATACAGCTCGGTGCGAAATATACAGTGTCTACATCTGAGATGGGCGACGTTATTGCAGGATACCTTTGACAAAAAATCAAAATAAACTCTTGTAAGTTTATGCAATAAATGATATAATCAACTCTAAATAAATTTAAAAAGGCTGTTAAGAAAAGCTGTGAAGAGAAGAGTAGTGACATTTTTTAAACCACAGAGAGTCGGGTCAGGTGAAAGCCGACGTTTAAAAAGGTCAACGAAAATCGTCTCGGAGCTGCCAGGGTGAAATCGTAGTAATCCTGGCCGGAATCCCAATGTGGAAATTGGCCTCCGTTAAAATGGCCGGGTATCGGGTGAATGCCCTGTACCTACTGAGGTTTATACCGCGAGGTATAAACGAAATAGGGTGGTAACGCGAGATTCTTCGCCCCTTTATATAAGGTTAGGTGAAGAATCTTTTTTTATACCTAAAATTAATTTTGTAAAAAAGAGGTGAAATGATGACTGGAGCAGAATTACTACTAAAAACATTGACTGAATTGGGTGTTGACACTATTTTCGGATATCCCGGTGGTTCAGCCTTACCTATATATGATGCTTTGTACAGCAACAAGAAAATAAGGCATATCAGAACGGTGCACGAGCAGGGAGCAGCCCATGCAGCCGACGGTTATGCGAGGACTTCAGGAAAAGTAGGGGTTGTGTTAAGCACTTCCGGACCTGGAGCTACAAACTTGGTTACTGGAATAGCCAATGCCTACATGGATTCGATACCCATGGTGGCATTTACCGGCCAAGTCTCCCTGGACTTGCTGGGCAGGGACTCCTTTCAGGAGGTAGACATAACAGGCGTAACCCTCCCAATTACAAAGCACAATTTTCTTATTCGGGACAAAAGAGATATCGTAAAAAAAGTAAAGGAAGCTTTTTTCATAGCCAAAAACGGTAGGCCGGGGCCGGTCCTTGTGGATTTGCCTAAAGACGTGATGATGCAGGAAATAATTGAGGATGAGATCAGAAAGGATTTTAACGGCTTTATCGATACATTCTCTTCCAAGCTGAACGCAAACAAAAAGTTCGGAAATCTGACCGAGAAAGCCGCAGAAATGATCATGCAGGCAAAAAGGCCGGTTATTTATGTAGGTGGCGGGATAATAAGTTCAGATGCTTGTGATGAGTTATTGCAGCTTGCAGAGAGGATAAACGCACCGGTAACGACGACGCTTATGGGTATTACCGGCTTTCCGTCAGATAGTCCACTAAGCCTTGGAATGCTCGGGATGCATGGGACCGCCTATGCAAATATGGCGGTGACCCACTGCGATTTGCTGCTGGCATTGGGCGCCAGGTTTGATGACAGGGTTACGGGAAATGTAGCCAGATTTGCGCCGAAAGCCAAAATCATCCATGTTGATATAGATCCTGCAGAACTTGGGAAAAATGTTAATATAGATTTAGGCATAAAAGGTGATGTAAAGCATTTCTTAAAGGAATTGTTAAGCATACTGCCATCAAAACAGCATGATGAGTGGTTAAAAACCGTAATAGACTGGAAAAAGTCTTATCCCCTGAAGTATTGCGATAAGGGTTTAAAACCACAATATGTAGTAGAAGAAATCTGCCGTCAAACAGGTGGCAATGCCGTAATTGCAACGGAAGTTGGCCAGCATCAAATGTGGGCGGCACAGTATTACAAATTCAAAGAAAAGAGGACCTTTGTATCCTCGGGAGGCTTGGGCACAATGGGTTTTGGTCTGCCTGCAGCCTTAGGAGCCAAATTGGGCCGACCGGAAAAACCCGTGTTCAACATTGCCGGAGATGGCAGCTTCGAGATGAACTGCCATGAGCTGATAACTGCCGCCAGGTACAACATCCCGGTCATAACAGTAATATTTAACAATCGGAGTCTCGGAATGGTCAGGCAGTGGCAGGAACTTTTCTTTAGCGAAAGGTACTCCCATTCGCTGATGGATGGGGTAGATGCGGACTACGTAAAGCTGGCCGAGGCTTGCGGAGTAAAGGGATACTGCGTTTCAGAAAAGAGCCAACTGTCAAAAGCAATAGAAGAAGCCATGGCCATTCATGCACCTGCAGTAATTGATGTAAAAATAGATCCCAAAGAAAATGTAATGCCCATGGTCCCGGCGGGTAAAGCCATTGATGAGATGCTGGGCATATAAAGCATATTATCTGCTAACATATATATTTATTTCTAAAGGAGGAAGATTAAAGGATGAGTATCCAGGTATATGTTAACGGTGAATTTTTCCCAAAAGAAGAGGCTAAAATTTCAGTTTTCGACCACGGTTTTTTGTACGGGGATGGAGTATTTGAGGGGATAAGGGCATACGGTGGCAGAGTTTTTAAGCTAAAGGAACACATAGACAGGCTATACGACGGAGCGAGGGGAATTATGCTCGACATCCCTCTTACAAAAGAAGAAATGACAGAAGTGGTACTAGAAACCCTTAGAAGAAATCAGCTCAAAGATGCCTATATAAGGTTGGTTGTATCGCGAGGAAAAGGAGACTTGGGTCTTGACCCGAGAAAGTGTCAAAAACCAACTATTATATGTATCGCGGATAAAATCGTGCTGTACCCGGAAGAACTCTACACAGAAGGAATGGAAATCATAACGGCAGCTACCAGAAGGAACAGGCCAGAAGGTGTAAATGCCCAGATGAAGTCCCTAAATTACCTCAACAACATTATGGCTAAGATAGAGGCAAACCTTGCAGGGGTTCCCGAAGCATTGATGCTCAACACAGAGGATTACGTAGCTGAATGCACGGGCGATAATATTTTTATAGTGAAAAACGGTGTCTTAATTACCCCTCCGCCCTTTGTGGGAATATTAGTGGGTATAACTAGAAATACCATCATAGAACTGGCAAAACAAATGGGAATAAAAGTGGAAGAAAAGGTCTTTACAAGGTATGAAGTCTTTACAGCAGACGAGTGCTTCCTGTCCGGCACTGCTGCCGAGGCAATACCTGTGGTGAAAGTAGATGGCCGGCCTATAGCCGATGGCAAGCCCGGGCCAGTGACGAAGAAAATCATTGAAGCCTTTAAGGAATTGATTAAGACCGAAGGAACTGAAATATACAAAAACTAAAGGGTCTTTGACAAAAGTTTAGAAGCAAAAAAGCAAGTAGTGCAGCGTTTTAACCGGTTATAGTATTAGCAGCAAATAACTACTAAACTTTCCGGGAAAGTAATGGGGGAAGGGCCAAAATTCTTAAAGGATGCTGGACGCATAAAATCCCGCTGCACCTGCAGTTAGGAAAAACTCCTCTTCCTGGTCAAGCCCTCTTCCCATGGTTGACAATTTAAAGTCAAAATGTAAGAGGCTTTCCAGGATTTTGTCCCTCTCCTCAATATAGACAATCTTGTGATTTTTATCGAGTTCATTTTTCACAATCAGTTTTTTTATCAAATCCATCTTGTCTACTTCCATAAGGGGAATGACGACTTCAGCGCGGGTTTTGGCGATTTCTTTGAGAACGGTGACACTGTGGTGACTTATGCCACAGTGTCTTTTTCTGCTGTCTGCAAAGCTTATCCTGGGAATGAATATAGGCCTGCCGCCTAAGGTGTTTACCGCATCTATTATCGGCCCCTGTTCGATGCCGGAAAACCCGTATTTTGTGCCCGTTCCGGTTATGCCGGGCCCCATAGTAACTATTGCAATGTCTGATTTTAAAATTTCGTAAGCCGTTATCAAGGCCGTGTAAATATTGACGGTTTCAAAATCTCCTCCAAAGGCTTGTCCGAAGGTTACGGTGCCTTGAATTAATTCCTTTTCCCTTAAGTAAGCCACCGTTCGGCTAAAGCTTAAAGGCAGTGCGCCGCCATCGGTCATTATGTATGACACCCGCAGCTCGGGCCGATTTTGCTTTATGTTGAAAACTATCGGGGCAAGCATGCTGTGGAGTTCTCCGATTATAACGGGCATACCTTTTAGACTTTCAAAGTCGTCAAATACTTTATGATAAGGGCTTTGCTGCTCATCGGCGCTCAAAACGGCAAACTGTAGGGGAGTGTATCGGAGTTTCATTATGTGCCCTGTTTTTTCAAAAGTAGGAAATACAGTATCTCCATCATTCACGGAAACGACGAAGTGATAGCCGCCGCTGCCGAGTTTCAAGTCCTGGGCCGTTGTATTTAAAAGCACCCGATCGCCGGGCTTTACGGTTCCCGTTATACTGTCATAGTTTACAGCTTTACATTCCTCATTATCTATTACCACAGCAATTTCGGTACAATTCCGTCTTTTGCATAAAATTTCTTTGACCATGCCTTTTGCATAATTGATCATGATAGTTCACGACCTTCCCAGATTGTCAAGATAATTTAAGAGAGAATTTTTCTCTATCAATTTGGTCAGCGAGTACTTCTCCGTAAAGAAATGTATGCCTATTAAAAATGCCAAAACCGCAATCCTTATATGCCAGCTGAGGGAAAGCACAACTAATAATCCCACTGATATCCCAAGCACGTTAGAACCTGCATCCCCCATCATGGAACTTGCTTTTAAATCGTATGGCAAATAGCCGACAACAAATCCCAAAAGAGGGACAAAGGTAAGCAGTATGTCGGTTTTTTCCG
>CZCB01000654.1_pt1 | contig 11117 bp, 11 predicted proteins | sample 591991 | NCBI WGS metagenome assembly CZCB01 (sample SAMEA3556809, study PRJEB10932) | anaerobic digester metagenome | reverse complement strand
GCACCTGGAGGGTGAAAACGCCATTTTCGTCCAGCGGACCCTGCGCTCCGGTTTCAAGGTGGAAACCCGCGGGCATGTGGTTGTGCTGGGCGATGTAAACCCCGGGGCGGAGGTGATCGCCGGCGGAAACGTAATTGTCTGGGGGCGGCTGCGCGGCATGGTCCATGCCGGGGCCGAAGGGGATGAATCCGCGGTGGTGTGCGCGCTGGATTTGAACCCCACCCAGCTTCGCATTGCCGGGCTGGTGGCAGTCTCTCCGCAGAAGACACGCAAGCCGCGCCCGGAAGTTGCCCGTGTGCACGAAGGCCAGGTGATTGCTGAAGCCTGGAATATTAAGGATTAGTCAGGGAGGAACATTGGCCGCAAAAGTCGTTACTGTTACATCGGGTAAAGGTGGCGTAGGTAAGACCACAACAACGGCAAACCTGGCGGTCGCGCTGGCGTGTCAGGGGCAGAAGGTGGTTTGCATTGATGGTGATATCGGCCTGAGAAACCTGGACGTGGTGCTGGGGCTGGAGAACCGGATTGTGTATGACCTGGTGGACTTGGTCGAGGGCCGCTGCCGCCTGCGTCAGGCCATGATCAAGGATAAGCGCATCCCCGAACTGTACCTGATCCCTGCGGCGCAGACGCGCGACAAGAGCGCGGTTTCTCCCAGTGACATGGTGCGCCTGTGCGACGAGATCCGCCCGGAGGTGGACTGGATATTGATCGATTCGCCGGCCGGGATCGAGCGCGGGTTCCGCAACAGCATCGCCCCGGCGGACATCGTACTGGTAGTGACCAATCCGGAGGTTTCCGCCGTGCGCGACGCCGACCGGATCATCGGCCTGGTGGAGGCGGAAGAGAAAGGTCCCGCCCGTCTGATCATCAACCGGGTCAACCCGGTGCTGACCAAGCGCGGCGATATGCTCGACCCGGACGATGTGCTGGAGCTGCTGGCAGTTGAGCTGATCGGCATCATCCCGGAGGATGAAAGTGTGGTGGTGAGCACCAACCGCGGGCAGCCGGTGGCCTTTGAAGGCACGAGCAAGGCAGGTGTTGCCTTCCGCAACGTGGCCCGTCGGCTCCAGGGCGAGCAGGTGCCTTTCCTCAACCTGCAGGAGAACAACAACGGTTTCTTTGGCCGGTTTACCCGGTTGTTGAAGCCAGGAAGGGTGTAAGGTTTCATGGCGAACTGGTTGGACCGAATCTTGAAGACGAACAGCAAAAGCGCAGACGAAGCCAAGGAACGCTTGAAACTGGTGCTGATCCAGGATCGCACCAACCTGACTCCCGGCCAACTGGAAGCGATGAAAAATGAATTATTGGAGGTCATTTCCCGGTACGTGGAGATTGACCCGAAAGCGGTGTCCATCTTCATGGATCAGGAAGGGCGCGAGCAGCGGCTGGTGGCGGACATCCCCCTCAAGCCGGCTGCCAGCCGGAGGAGAACCCGGTAAGTAAGCATCATGAGGCGTGACGTCTGGCGGAATTTTGATTACTGGTTGTTCGGCACTGTGGTGATCCTGATCCTGATCGGGATTGCCATGATCCGTTCCGCCATTGCTGGAAGCCCGGGCCTGGCAGGCATCGAACAGGACCAGGCGGTTTTTGCTGTGCTCGGTTTGATCGGCCTGCTGGTTCTGGCGGCCATCGATTACCGCTACTGGTCTGCTCTGACGCGGGTGATGTACATAGCGGCCGTGGTAGCGCTGATCGGCATTTACATCGTCGGCGAGGCTGTATTCGGGTCATCGCGCTGGTTCAACCTGGGCGGTATCTCCATTCAGCCTTCTGAGCTGGCCAAGATCGTTATGATTCTGGTTCTGGCGGACTATTTTGCCCGCTCGAAGGATAAGGAGCACGACCTCGCCTGGATCGGCAAGAGCCTGCTGCTCACCATGGGCGTGGTGGTGTGGATTCTGCTGCAGCCAAACCTGAGCACATCGATTCTGCTGATCGTAATCTGGGCGGCGATGCTGTGGATTTCCGGCCTGAAGATCAAGTATATTCTGACCTTTGGACTGGTCGGGACCGTTCTGGTGCTGGGCTCGTTCCAGTTCTGGCCGGAATACCAGCAGGAGCGCGTGTTCAACTTCCTTACCTCCGGAGATGAGGAAGATGCCCGCTACGGTGAGACCTACAATGTGGAACAGGCCTTGATCAGTATCGGCTCCGGCGGGCTGACCGGACAGGGGTACGGGCAGGGCACGCAAATTCAGCTGCGCTTCCTCAAAGTGCGCCACACAGACTTTATCTTCTCGGTTATGGCGCACGAGTTTGGTTTTGTGGGCACAGCCGTGGTTATCCTGATGCTGATCTTTGTGGTTCTGCGATGCTTTTACATTGCCAGGACAGCCAGCGACATGTTCGGCGCGCTCATCGCCTACGGGTTCGGGTTCCTGATATTCTTCCAGATGAGCGTGAACATCGGGGTGAACTTGCGTCTTCTGCCGGTCACTGGCTTGACACTGCCGTTTATCAGCTACGGAGGCAGCTCGCTGTTCTCGCTGCTGGTGGGTATCGGCCTGGTCGAAAGCGTTGCCGCCCACCGATATTCGACGGATTAATTTGGAGTGTTATGACTGATATTAAGAAACCTGCTCGTGTTCGTTTTGCGCCTTCTCCCACGGGCCATATGCACCTGGGGAGCGCGCGCACAGCCTTATACGACTATTTGCTGGCCCGGCAGACGGGCGGGCAGTTCATCCTGCGGATCGAGGACACCGACCGCAAGCGGTACGTCCCCGGGGCGGAGCAGGAGCTGATGGACGGCCTGCGCTGGCTGGGGCTGGAATGGGATGAAGGCCCGGACAAGGGCGGCCCGTATGGTCCTTACCGCCAGTCAGAGCGGAAAGAGATCTACCTGAAATATGCCAACCAGCTGATCGAGAGCGGCCATGCCTACTACTGCTTCTGCACGCCGGAAGAGCTTGCCAAGGTGCGCGAAGAGCAGCAGAAGCGCAAGGAACCGCCTCACTATCCCGGCACCTGCCGCAACCTGGACCCCGCGGAAGCCGCCCGGCGTGTGGCCGCGGGCGAACCGCACGTGATTCGCTTCAAGACCCCGAAGGAGGGGCAGACCACTGTCAAGGACCTGCTGCGGGGCGAAATTACGGTGGATAACCGCACGCTGGACGATTACATCATCGTCAAGTCCGACGGCTGGGCGCTGTACCACCTGGCAGCGATGGTGGACGATTTTCTGATGAAGATCACCCACGTCATTCGCGGGTCCGAGTGGCTGCCAACCCTGCCGCTGCATGCGCTGATCATCCGCGCGCTGGGCTGGGAGGAGCCGGAGTGGGTGCACCTTTCGGTGTTCCTCAAGCCTTCCGGCAAGGGGAAGATGAGCAAGCGCGAGGCAACCGACCTGGTTAAAAGCGGGCACTCGATCTTTGTCAAGGACCTGCAGGAACTCGGGTATACCCCGGAAGGCGTGGTCAACTGGGTGGCGCTGATGGGCTGGAGCTATGACGATCACACCGAGTTCTTCACGATGGAGGACCTGATCGAGAAGTTCAGCCTGGAGCACCTGAACCCCTCCCCGGCGGCGATCAACTTCACCAAGCTGGACCACTTCAATGGGCTGCACATCCGCGCTCTGCCGCTGGACGAGCTGGCCTCGCGCCTGAAAGTGTATTTTGAGAAGGCCGGCCTGGCCGCCGATGACGCGACACTGCGCAAGATCGCCCCGATCATCCAGGAGCGCATGGTCACGCTGGATGAATCGGTCGAACTGGCGGGCTTCTTCTTCCGCGACACGGTGGAGGTGAACCCCGAGGAGCTGGTGGCCAAGGGACTGACCCCGGAGGAGTCCCTTCTGGCTGCGCGGCGGTCGCTGGAGGTGCTTTCCAGCCTGACAGAGATCACCCCGGAGACGGCGGAACCGCCCATGCGCGCGCTGGTGGAGGAACTGGGTATGAAGCCCGGGCAGGTGTTCGGTATCCTGCGGGTTGCGGTCACCGGGCAGCGGGTCAGCCCGCCGCTGTTTGAGAGCATGGAGATCATCGGCCGCGAGAAGGTGCTCGAGCGGGTGCAGCTGGCCATCGGTATGCTGGCGGAAATGGTGGCTTCGTAAAGAGCGGACCGCGAAATATTACTGTTTCATTACTGCCAGGGTGAGGTCTTTACTTATCGCAAAAACGCGAGTATAATATGCGCCGTTGGTTGAGTTGGGGGCTCGTCTAATGGCAGGACAGCAGACTCTGGATCTGTTTGTAGAGGTTCGAATCCTTTGCCCCCAGCCATGAAGCAGGAACCGCTCTGGAAAAGCCAGAGCGGTTCTTCTTTTTCGCCCTATAGAATCAACGGCCCCAAAGCGTCGCTTTGGGGCCGGGTAAAGCCGGGTGATTTCACACCGGGCGTATTCAACTCACGCAAGAGGACCTAGTAGGACTCTTCTTCGTCCTCGTCCAGCCACAGATCGTCCTCTTCCTCCTCCTCTTCGAGGTCTTCCCATTCTTCCAATTCGTCCTCGTCCCAATCGTCCTCATGGACCACCTCGGCGGTGGGGGAATAGGTCTGGCAGCCGTGATCGGGATCCAGCTCGATCAGCGCAGCGCTGCAGTAACCCTCGTCCAAAAAGGCACAATCGAGATAATGGCAACGAATTTTCGGCATAATGATACCCTCCTACCAGAATGGTATTAAGATGATCTGGCGCTAGCCCTGAATAGATGTTTGATAAACCATTCGCTGGAATATATCACAGAATAATAATATTGACGGGTTCTGGAACCCGATCAACGGGTATGCGCCGGTAATCAATTCGAAATGGAGCTTCCCGGGTGATAACTATTCGTCCAGCAACCAGGCGACTAGCTCTGCTCCAATCGGGAGCGATTTTACCCCACTAGGGACAATCAGTAAAGCATTTGCCTGGATTAAAGAAAAGAGATTTCCCGATCCCTGATGCCCGCTGAGCACAGCCCGGTATATTCCCCCCTCGACGGTCACCCGGGCGCGCAGGTAGCTTTCCCGGCCGTCGGTACGGATCGGTTCGCCGGTGACGGCTTTGACGGACCGCCGCTGGAGGGCTGGCAGTCCGCGCAGCTTCTGCAGCACGGGCAGGACAAACACCTGATACCCGACAAATGCCGACACCGGGTTGCCGGCCAGGCCGAGGAATGGAACGTTCTGGTAGCGGCCGAAGGTGAGGGGCTTGCCCGGGCGCATATTTACCCGCCAGAGCGAGAGTTCCCCCTCAGATTCGATCACCTGGCGGACGTAGTCATGCGCTCCAACACTGACTCCAGCCGAGGAGAGGATCAGGTCGGCCTGCTGGCGGACGGCCTCCTCGAATAGCGCTCTCACCTGATCGGGATCGTCTTTGGCGAGGCCCAGATCGATGACCTGGCAGCCGCTCTGTCGAGTCAGGCCGCGCAGCACGTAGCTGTTCGAATCATAGATCTTCCCGGGCGTCAGGTCTTCGCCGGGCTGGACCAGCTCATCGCCGGTGGAGAAAACCGTAATGCGCGGCAGCCGGTGGACTTCGACGGATGTGAAGCCCAGGCTGGCCAGCATGCCGATATCCTGCGGGCGCAGCGCTGTGCCGGCGCTCAGAACCGGCGCGCCGGCGCGCACATCCTGCCCGCGAGGGCGGACATTATCTCCGGGTGAGACGGGCTGGAGGATGCCGACCTTTTCCGGCATGGCCGAGCCGTCGAAGCGTGCGCCTATGTGCGTGCTTTCGACAGGCACGACGGCATCCGCACCTTCCGGCAGGGGGGCGCCGGTCATGATGCGGGCAGCTTCGCCCGGGCGGATGGAGCCGTCAAAATGGCTCCCCGCCGGGATATCGGCCACCGTGCGCAGCCAGACGGGCTTATCCGTGGAGGCGGGCAGCGTGTCAGCGGCGATAACGGCGAACCCGTCCATGCTGGAGTTGGTGAACGGGGGGAAATCAAAAGGCGCGGTTACCGGGCGGCTGAGCACACGCCCGTAGGCCTCCCTCAGAGGGACGGCTTCCGTCTCCACCGGCGAAAAAGCGGTGAGGATCCTCTCCAGGGATTCCTGGACGCTGATCAGATGGCTCAAAGGGGCTCCGGGCGAGGGGTATTATCCGGGTTTCAACCGGTGGGCTTCCATCACATTGGGCAGGTTTTCAATGCGGGTGAGCACCCGGCTGAGCTGGGCGATGTCGCCCACATCGACCACCATGTTGATGGAGGCCAGGTTGTGGTTGACCTTGAGATTGATGTCGACCAGGTTGATGCCCTCGTTGTTAAGCACGTTGGAGATGTCGCCCATCAGGCCCTGGCGGTCATAGGCTTTGATCTGAACCGCGACCGGATAGGTGCGCATCGGCTCGCCCCAGCTAACCTTGACGATGCGCTCGCGCTCGGTGGTGCGGAGTATGTTGGGGCAGTCGGTGCGGTGGATGGTGCAGCCGCGCCCGCGGGTGACGTATCCGACAATCTCATCACCGGGGGCCGGATTGCAGCATCGGGCCAGCGAGGTCAGCAGGCCTTTGAGGCCCAGGACGGTAACGGCGTTCTGGGAGTCTTTTCGGTCGGAGGGCCGCTGGATGAACTGCGGTTCCTGGTCCTTGTTGTCGTCGGAGAGTTTGTTGATGATCCGGCCCAGGGAGATATCCCCGCAGCCCAGGCCGACGTACAGGTCGTCCGTGGAGCGCAGGTCAAATTCCCGCAGCAGGCCGTCGTAATCCACGTCGGTCAGGCCGAGGCGCTTCAGCTCGCGGTCCAGGATGGCCTTGCCGTGAACCAGATTTTGCTCGCGGTCCTGGCGCTTGAACCACTGGCGAATTTTGGACCGGGCGCGCTGAGTACGTACCAGGCCGAGGTTGGGGTTCAGCCAGTCCCGGCTGGGCCCGCCCTGCTTGGCGGTTAGGATCTCCACCTGGTCGCCGGTTTTCAGCTGGTAATCCAGGGTGACCAGCTTGCCGTTGACTTTGGCGCCCCGGCAGCGGTTGCCAATTTCCGTGTGCACGTGGTAGGCGAAGTCAATGGGGGTCGCTCCGGCCGGCAGGTCGATGATGTCTCCGCGGGGGGTGAAGACGTACACCCGGTCCTGGAAGACATCGCTCTTCATACCGTCGACGAACTCTTGAGCGTCCTCCACCTCCTGACGCCATTCCATCAGCTTGCGCAGCCAGTTGATGCGCTGCTCGTACACCATGTCGCGCGGGCTGTTTTTCTCTTTGTAGCGCCAGTGCGCGGCGATGCCGTACTCGGCGTTCTGGTTCATCTCCGGGGTGCGAATTTGAACCTCGAGCGGCTTGCCGTCGTCATAAATGACTGCGGTGTGGATCGACTGGTAGAAGTTGTCCTTCGGGGCGGCGATGTAATCGTCGAACTCGTTGGGGATGGGGCGCCAGTGAGTGTGGATCACACCCAGCGCTGAGTAGCAGGCGGGGATGTCCGGAACGATCAGGCGCACGCCGCGCAGGTCGCGCACCATCTCGAAGTTCTTCCCCTTCTCGATCATCTTGCGGTAGATCGAGTAAATGTGCTTCGGACGGCCTGTGATCTCCGCCTGAATGCCCACTGCGTTGAGCTTGGTTTTCAGGTCCTCGATGATGGCGGCGATCTGCCGCTCGCGGTCCTGACGCCGCTCGGCCAGGTTTTCCGCGATTTCGCGGTAGGCCTCTGGGTTGACGTAGCGGAAGGCCAGGTCTTCCAGCTCCCACTTTACCTGCCAGATACCCAGGCGGTTAGCCAGCGGAGCGAAAATATCCAGCGTTTCCTGAGCGATGCGCTGGCGCTTCGGCTCGGGCATAAAGCCCAGGGTGCGCATGTTGTGCAGGCGGTCGGCCAGCTTGACCAGCACGACGCGAATGTCGTCGCCCATCGCCAGAAAAACCTTCCGCAGTGTCTCCGTGGCCAGATCGCGCCGCCGGGACTTGGCGGTGGTCAGGTCGACGGCTGGCTCAGCCTCAATATGGTCCGCCTCCAGCTCGGCCGGCTGCTGGTCGGCGCGCGAGACCCGGGGCAGGTTGGTTAACTTGGTCACCCCGTCCACCAGCTTGGCGACTTCATCGCCGAACTCCCGGCGCACATCTTCCAGGGTCACACTGGTGTCTTCGACGGTGTCGTGCAGCAGGCCGGCGATTACCACAGCCGGGGGTACGCGCAGTTCAGCCAGGATAGCGGCGACGGCGATGCAGTGCGTGATGTACGGCTCGCCTGAGGCCCGTTTTTGACCCCTGTGAGCCTCGTCAGCAAATCGATAGGCGCGCAGAATCAGGTCGCGGTCGACGACGCTGTAATTATCTGGCAGTACTTCCATTAAGCTATCGATTTTCATCCTGAACTCTCTACCACCTGGTAAGGCCTATACCCTGGCCTGAACGGATCCAATTTTCGATCGGGTGTAGGGATTATTTAAGTATACTCGCCTAGCCCCTTGCCTTTCAAGGGATAGGCCGGTCAATATTCAATTCGCGGGCTGGCTTACCCGCTGCAAGTATCCGGAGGTCAGGCCCGCTGTTTGCCGTTCACGGAGACTGCAGGCCTGGCACCGTTCAGGCGGCTTAAGACCTCCTGGAGGGGCAGATCGGCCAGCGAATCAACGATCAAATCGGCATCTTCGAGCGCCAGATCGCGGGTTAGATCGCTGCGCACCGCCAGCGTGCGCAGCCCTGCCAGCTTCGCCGCGCGGAGACCATTCGGGGAATCTTCCAGCGCCAGCGCATCCTGTGGCTGGACGCCCAGCTTTTGCACGGCTACCTCATACAGCGCGGGGTCCGGCTTGACCCGCTCGACGTACTCTTTGGTTACGATGAATTCAAAATAATGGCGGAGGCCAAGCCGCTCCAGCTTGCCGGTGACCCAGGCGGCATCGGAGCTGGACGCCACCGCCAGCCTCAGCCCCAGTTCGATGGCCTGATCCAGATATTCACGCACACCGGGTAAAGCGCCCAAACCAGCTATGATCTCATTTGCTCTGTCATCCTGCCATCGCCGAACGGCTTCGAGGTCGATCCTACCACCGACCAGATCACGAAGGTATAGCAGCGGATCGAAGGCAGTGTAGTCCGAACCCAGGATCAACATCCATTTTTCCTGTGGAAGAACCTGGTTGTAATGACCGTATACTTCTTGCCAGGCCTCAATTTGAGGGCCTTCCGTGTCCATGATCAGACCGTCAAAGTCAAATACCAGTGCTTGTATCTTCGCCATGATCAATAATTTCCTGATATTCATACGAAAGCGGAGCCTTTTTTCAGCCCCGCCTCGCGGATTCTTCAGTGTGCGCTCTCGATGAGACGTGTTTATTTTACCTTAAATTATCGTAATTTGCACGTTTGTTACCATCCAAATCGGCGGCACGGTGTGTTAGCTTATGAGTAAGCACTTCTCTGAATAGAACTCCAGATCATGGAATGGGTGACAAATCAACTGGAGGTCAGCGCTTCTATACAGGACGAAAGGGCAGTGGAAGAGCTTTTTTGTCCATGAAAAAAGCCTCCTCCATCCCAGGCTGAAAAACACACCTTATACAGGCTGTTAATTGGACCGGCCCGCTCTGTTCCTGGGAGCGGGCCGGTCTCTGTAAAGGAGGCACGAAGGGTTATTTCAGCAGTTCCTGACCGGTGAATTCGCGGTAGGGGTTCATGTAACTCAGAGTCTCTTCGTCGTCTTCGGTGGTCCTGTTCAGCACCAGCCGGGTGATCAGCTCGCCGAGGCCAGGCCCGAGCATGAAGCCCTGCCCGCACATGCCCGCCGCCTGAATCAGGCCGGACACCTCTTTCGCCCAGCCGACCAGCGGGAAGCCATCCGGGGTCATGGGGTACAGGCCGCGCCAGGTTCGCCGTACACGGATGTTCCTCAGCCGGGGCATGATATCCACCATCCGGCGGGCTACCAGTGGCAGGAACTGGCTCGTTTCCCGCATGTCTTCTCCCCAGATGTTGGGACTCGGAGTGATGCAAAAGATGATCTGCCCGGTGATGTGCTGGTAGAAGTAGTAGCTGGAGGAGTCAGCCGCCGGGCGGATATCGACCACCATCGGGCTGAAGAAGCGAGCGACCGGCTCGGTGATGGCTGCTTCATGGCAGTCAGGCCGGACCGGGATGTCCAGCCCCGCCAGCCGGGCCACATTCGCGGCCCAGGGGCCGGCTGCGTTGATGACCACGTCCGCGGAGTAGCGCTCTCGGTCAGTCTCGACGCCGGTGATGCGCCCGCCGGTAGTATCAAGGCCGGTCACTTTCTCGTTGAAGCGGAATGCTGCTCCGGCAGAAACGGCCTGGCGGTACATGGCATGCTGCGCCAGGAGAGAGGAGGCATTACCGTCGTCCGGGGAATAGGTGCCGCCCAGCAGCCCGTCGGGGTTCAGCCCGGGGATGAGGGCCAGCAGGTCCGCTGCCGGAAGCCAGTCGATGTTCAGCCCGTACTGCTTTTGGATGACAAGCAGGTCTTTGAGGATCTTCACCTCTTCTGGCCGGTAAGCGACGAAAACGTAGCCGCCTTTGACCCATTCGATATCGTCCCCGTAGACCTCCTGCCAGGTGGAGAAGATCTCCAGGCTGCGCATGCACAGGCGGATTTTGGCCGGGTCGGAATGCGTGGCGCGGATGCCGCCGATGGCGCGCTTGTTCGAGCCCTGCCCGGGGCTGGCTTCCCGGTCGATGACCAGGGTTTTTACACCGGCGCGGGCCAGGTTCATGGCGATCGGCGTGCCGACAGACCCGGCCCCGATCACGATCACATCATAATGCTGGGGTTTTACTCCGGGCATGGCTTACTCCTCCTGGTCCTGCATACCGGCAAAAACGCCCAGCGGCACTTCAACGAACAGCGGACGCCGGGTGCCTTCCCTGACTTCAGAGAGGGGCACGCCCTCCTCGCGGAACAGACGCTTGATCAGCGAGCTGCAGGTCTTCGAGCCGCAGGCGCCCATGCCCGCACGGGTGACCGCTTTGATTTCGTTTATGTCGCGACAGCCAGCCCGGATCAGCTTGCGTATCTCTTTCGCTGTCACCCGCTCACACCGGCAGACCACCGTGTCGTCGGCCAGGTGATCCACCACTTCATCCAGCGGCTGTGTGACCTCTGGTGGCTGGATCTGCAGGCCGGCGACTTTCGTTGCGTAATCCGCGGGTACGCGCACCAGCACGACCAGGGTGCGGTCGTTCCGCTTGACGGAGTGCACGGCGACCACCCTGTCTCTTA
>CZCB01011264.1_pt1 | contig 11127 bp, 10 predicted proteins | sample 591991 | NCBI WGS metagenome assembly CZCB01 (sample SAMEA3556809, study PRJEB10932) | anaerobic digester metagenome | reverse complement strand
CTCTGCGCAGGGCCGACCTGCTTGTTAGCGGCGGCGGTGGGCTCCTGCAGGATGTTACCGGCCCGCGCTCCATACCGTACTACCTGGGGATCATCGAGCTGGCAAAGCTGATGGGGAAAAAGGTTGCTGTTTACGCACAGGGCGTTGGCCCCTTGCGATACGGGTGGAGCCGTTTGTGGGTAAAAAAGGTCCTTTCCAAGGCGGACTGGATCAGTGTTAGGGATGCAGCCTCTGCACAGTTTCTTGCAGAACTCGGGTTAAGCCGGGAAGTGAATATTACGGCAGACCCTGTTTATTCCCTGGAGCCGGCCAAACCGGAAGAAATCTTATCTTTTTGGGAATCCCACGGGATCCAAAAGTCACGTATGGAACTGTTCGTTGGTATTGCCTTGCGGCCTTACCCCGGGGAAAAGGATATTGACCAGCGGCTTCTACAGGTTATTGCCAACGGCTGTAACTACTTGCAGAGAGAGTTTGGCGCCAGGTTGATTTATCTGCCCTATCACCTGGAGAAGGATTTACCCCTGGCCAGAGCTCTGGCCGCCCTGCCGACAGCAAAGGGCATACTATTTGAGCAGAGCCTTTCCCCCAGGGAAATTTTAAAACTGATGGGAGGCCTGGATCTTCTGATCGGAATGCGCCTGCATGCGCTTATTTTAGCGGCAATTTGCGGGGTCCCTTTTGTAGCGCTTCCCTATGATCCCAAAGTAAATGCTTTTCTCGAATATGTTGGCGAAAATAATTTTTTAGCTCCCGAAAAAGTTACTTTCCAGGAACTGCTCTCCAGTCTCAAGGTGGCCCTGAATCAAAGAAAAGAGCGGCATGAGAGGCTGCGCCTGAAGATTAATGAACAGAAAGACGAAGTGGAGAAAGCGCTTGGGGAACTTCTTTCCCTTGCTTCTGGATAATATAACAAGGAGGTAACGGCTCCTTCGCCGGAAAGAGATGATCCCTGTTAAAGTAAAAGGTGTAGGAATTGATCTATCGCAAAACCCCCTTCTCCTTTTAATGGATCAGGATGAAACCATGGTTCTGCCTATTGGCATCGGGCTCGGCGAGGCACAGGCTATTTCGTTGAAGCTTGATGGATATGTCCTTCCCCGTCCGCTGACTCATGACCTGATTGTGTCCATATGCAGCAGCCTTGGTGCCACCATTAAAAGGATTATCGTGAATGATTTCCGTGAAGGGACATATTATGCCCAAATATTTTTAGAGAAAGACGGCCGTGACATTATTGTGGATTCCCGGCCCAGCGATGCTGTAGCGCTGGCATTAACCAGCGGCTCTCCGCTTTTTATCAGTGAGAAGGTTGCCTCACAGGGCCTGCCTTTTGAGGAAGTGGTGAAAGAAAGCGTGGAACATATTTTTGGAGATGACGATAAGCTTTTGCATTAACCCGGGGCAGTACCTGCTGTCACCTGAATATCATATAATGAACCGGTTAAGTGGTTACACTAAAGGTACATGAGAATGGGTACATAAGTTACATATGTAGTAATGAGCTTCCTGCTTTTTTTCATTCTTTTTAGCGGAGCGAAAAAACGCGTCCTGAGCCGCTTACTGGAGGTATGTGCGCAGTATGTCTTTGTTCAGGCCATATTATCGATACTTATGGCTTTTTCTATCCATCGGATTGGCGCTGGGGAGTATTATATTGCCCTTCAGCATGACAGGCGCTGCCGATTTACAGGAGAACCCGCGTTCGCGCGACATTTATCTGCTGGAGCTTAAAGGGGTTGTTACGGCGGGAAAGGCCGCCTTTATACAGCGAGAGTTGGCCGAAATAAATGCAACCGATACACAGGCGGTTATCATCAGCATTGATACTCCCGGCGGGTTGCTGGATGCCACACTGGATTTAACCAGGGCCTTTGCTACGGCACCTGTCCCTGTCGTGGTATTTGTGCACCCCTCAGGAGCTATTGCCGCTTCGGCCGGAGCTTTTATCCTGGTAAGCGCGGATATTGCCGCCATGGCACCCGGGACTACAGTGGGGGCCGCCATGCCGGTAGCTATCTCTCCCGGTGGTACTGAACAGGCGGATGAAAAAACCGTTAATTTTCTGGCCGGTCATATAAAAAGTATTGCCCGTGAGAAAGGCCGGCCCGGTGAAATCGTAGAAAAATTTGTAACAGAAAACCTTACCCTGAATGCTTACGAGGCTGAAGAAGAGGGCGTGATCGATTTACTGTCGGGAAATATTAACACTTTGCTGGAAGCCCTTGATGGCCGACAAGTTGAAAAAGAGGGCCGCTTTTACTCGCTCAGCAGCCGGGAGGCACGACTGGTCAGGAAAGAGATGAACCTTACGGAGAAGCTCCAGGATAAGATCAGCGACCCCCAGATAGCCTTTCTTCTCCTGGCAGCTGGGGCTCTTGGTCTTTATTTCGGCCTGGGGATGCCGGGAACTCTGGTCCCCGAGGTGCTGGGAGCCATTGCGCTGCTGCTTGGTATCTATGGAATCGGTCTATTTGACACCAGCACAGCCGGAATTATTTTTATTGTTCTGGGACTCTCCTTGTTAGTTGCAGAGATATTTTCAGCCGGCTTCGGGGTGCTGGGCATCGGGGGCGGGATCAGCCTCCTGTTAGGTTCGCTGCTGCTGCCCCGCGAGCCGCTCATGGCACTGGAGTGGTATTCCACCTTCCGTGCCACAGCTATTGGTGTGGCGCTGGCTGTAAGTGCAATCTGTTTTTTAATTGTCACCATGCTGCTCCGCTCCAGGCGACAGTGGAAGGAAGCGGGTGACTTTTTCCGCCCCGCGGCCGTGGCGACAGTAGTAGAAGAGCTTTCACCCTGTGGGACAGTCAAGATGCGCGGGGAACTTTGGAAAGCATGCAGCCATGACAGCTCCACAATTCCTCCGGGCTCCCGGGTGGAGATTATCAGGCAAGAAAGCCTTACCTTGATTGTAAAAAAAATTGATTAGAGCCTTATTCTTATTTCTGTCCGTATAAGCGCGGCATCTTTGGCTAATCGATTTTTTCATACCGGCGGAAAATTTGGGTAAGATAATCTAGAAAAACAAGGAAAAAAGGAAGGAAGTGTAAAGTGTATGGAAACAATACTGGCTTTAATTTTTATTATTATCATTTTTCTTTACTCTGCCTTAAAGGTAGTAAGGGAATATGAGAGACTGGTGGTGTTTCGCCTGGGGCGGTTGGTCGGTTCCAAGGGGCCCGGGCTCGTTGTCCTTATTCCCCTGATCGATCATTTTGTCCGGGTTTCCCTCCGTGTGGTTACCCTGGATGTCCCCACCCAGGATGTAGTTACCAGGGACAACGTTATCTGCAGTGTTAATGCCGTAGTGTATTACCGTGTTGTCGATGCTGCCAATGCCATTGTAAATGTGGAGAATTACAGAGAGGCTACTGCCCAGCTTTCCCAGACAACACTGCGCAGCGTCGCCGGCCAGGCGGAGCTGGACGAGCTGCTGGCTGAGCGAGATAAACTAAACCAACTGATTCAAAAAATCCTGGATGAAGCTACGGACCCCTGGGGAATCAAGGTTACTGCCGTAGAAATCAAAGATGTGGGTATCCCTGAAAACCTGCAAAGAGCAATATCCCGCCAGGCTGCCGCGGAACGTGAAAGGCGGGCCGCCATTATTCAAGCCGAAGGGGAGAAGCAGGCTGCACAAAAATTGGCCGACGCTGCCTCCATACTGGCGAATGAGCCCGGTGGCCTGTTTGTACGTCTATTGCGGACAATTCCGGAAATAGCCGGTCAGCAGGGGAATATTGTTGCCTTTCCCCTCCCTCTGGAACTGCGCTATCTGGCCGAGAACCCTTTTATCTCCAAAATGCTCGGCCGGGAGGGGGATGATGAAAAGGGACAAGGGAAGCCACAGGCAGGTGAAAAATAGAAGGAATGCCAATAACCATTTTAGTCATAACGGAACCAGGTAAACAATAGGCCGGTGAAACCGGCTAACAAACTAGCCTAACAAACTAGCGTAAACCAGCTAACAAATTAGCGTATTAGCATAAAATTTTAACATAACCTAGCGTATTAGCATGATGCGCGTTCCTGCAGCCAGCAGTGCCAGTCCCAGTATTTTCCACCAGGAGAAGGGAATGGCCTTCATACCAAAGATCCCCCAATGGTCAATGATTGTTGCCGTGACAACCTGCGCTGTGACAATAGCCGTCGTAGCATTGGCTACACCTATTCGTGGGATGCTTGCCGCCACCCCATAGGTGATCAGGACAATAAGCACACCACCAAGGAATGTATACCAGGGCGCCTCCATAAACTTACTCAGATTCCCTTTCCCCAAACCCAGTGGATATATTATTAGCAGCGCTGTCACCAGGCCTACTGCCATGACAATAAGTGTTGCTTCCAGCAGGCCGACAATTTTACTCAGGGAGGCATTTAATGTTCCCTGGACAGCCATGGTGGAACCGGCCAGCGCAGCCAGCAGGAAGGCCAGTAAATGCAAGCTCATAAATCTCTGCTCCACTCTTTGTTAAGTTCTTAATTTCTTAGTATCCGCATGCCTTAGCTTTTCAGCTCCGCTGGTTTTATGGCATAGTTTGCTCATATATCTTTCCCCGCTGGGGTTATTATAAACAAACTTCAATTTGGAATTTTTTGACTTATGCCGGCCGAAGAAACCTGTTGCGTAGCCTTTTAATAAAAAGAATGATGTCGATATTTCCCGGGAAATAAACGAAGCAGCTGTCTGATATCTCCGTGAACCTTCGTGCCGGACCGTTGCAGGGCAGAGAATTACTTATTTTTATCGCGTCGCAATTTAATGGCCTGTAAATATAAAAGAAGTCCCTCCTTCTCATCCTCGCTAAGTGGCCCTATCTCTTCCAGGGCTTCCTGCAGGGCAGGATCTTTGATTATTTCCTGCCATGAGGAGGACGCCCCGTTGTCTTCCTTCATTTCTTTATAAAGTGAAGACTTGTCAGGCTCGTTGTTGAGGTAGCCTGCTGCGATCATCATTTGCTGCGGGGTTAAATTTAAAGGAGAGGCCAGTTTTTTTAATAAACGGGCATTGGGGATATTACGTTCTCCCCGTTCAATACGTGAGAGATAGGAAGGGCTGAAACCCGCCAGCTCGGCAAGTTTTTTAATCGTCAACCCCTTTTTTTTACGCAGTTGCTTGAGATACTCTCCAAAAGTCTGATTGCTCTCCATTTTAACACCCCATTTTAGACAATATTTTAAAACAAAAACTGCCTTGTGGCAAACAAAAAATGCGTACACACAGGGGAAAAAACGGTTTTGTATATTGACAAATGGCAATTATCTCGTTAAAATATTGACAGGTGACAAAAAGCAAGCTTGCGCCCGCCAGCAGTAGTCATTTGTGCTCATCTTAAAATCTCGAGGGGGGATAAACTTGTATCTGGGACTCAGGAGGGAGCGCCTGTTAGTATTATTAAAAGAAAAGGGATGGGGTAAAACTGAATTTGCCAGAAAGCTTGAAATCCACTATTCCTATTTTCACCGTTTGTTAAAAGGAGAACGGAACCCGGGTAGCAAGTTTTTTAACAACTTTTCAAGGTTTTGCCAAGAGCAGGGCCTGAAGTTTGAAGACTATGTCTACATAAAGATAAAAAGTCAATGAGGGAAGATATGGTTTTCCCAGGTATAAGGCTCAAGCTGGTGCCCCTCAAGGGCTGCAGCACAGGTTTCTGTAAGGAGATCCAGCCTGCTGAGAAGGAGGGTATGCTTCTCCTGCTTATGGTCAACGGGCCCAAAAGGAACAAAAAAAATACCTTTTTTCTTCATCAGCGACGAAATATAATTCAGTGAAGGAGTGGGCTCATTTTCCAGGGCCGGGACCAGTACCAGGGGGAGATAGCTCTGGTCCTCCGATACTATTTGTTCTAGAAAGACCAAAAACCGTTCTGAATCGGGAATGACAACAAGAAGGTCCAGAAAGGGATAATTAAGGTTCCCGGGCATTTTATCGGCAGTTGCGGGCGAATTTTCTTTTGCACTTCGTTTTTTGATCACTTCCAGATGTATCTGGCGAAAAAGGCTTTGGAATTTGTTTTTAATACCTTCCTTCTTTTCCGGAGGCTCCAACAGAATTATATAAAGCTCTGCTCCCGCGAGCATAATTTTTTCTATTTCTCTGAGAATAGAAGTATCGCTTATCTGTTTAATTGTTAAGGCAAACCCTATTTTTTTGCCCTGTAACAACAATTTAAACACCTCCAAGGGACACTTTATTTATATGCGTTTTGTCCCGTGATGGTGCTTGTTTGTGGAACCCGGGCAAGAAAAGAAAAGTGAGATTATCCGGTTAACCGGTGAAAAAATTTTATGGAATAAGATTTTCCAGGCCGTAAACCAGGCCCTTAAGCTTGGAGACACTTTTAATGGCCAGAATTACACCGGGCATGAATGAACTTCGGTCCAGGGAATCGTGGCGGATGGTTAAAGTCTGGCCCTGCCCTCCGAAAATTACCTCTTGATGGGCGACAAGACCGCTCAGCCTGATACTGTGAATATGGATCTTGTCCTGCAGGGCGCCCCTGGCTCCCGGCAATTTCAATAGCTCATCTTTGTCCGGGGGGTCGGTGGAGCGTGCTGCAGCGATCATTTCTGCTGTCTTTAAAGCTGTCCCTGAAGGAGCGTCAATTTTTTTATCATGATGCAGTTCGATAATTTCAACCTGAGGAAAATAACGGGCGGCAATGGAGGCAAATTTCATCATCAGCACGGCACCGAGGGCGAAGTTGGGAGCCACTACAGCGCTGAGTTCAGATTGTTCCACCCACTGGTTGATATGTGAGAGGTCTATGTTGGTAATGCCGGTAGTGCCGACTACAGGACGAACACCGCACTGCAGGGCGATTTCAATATTATGCATAACGGCCATGGGAGTTGTAAAATCTACGAGGACCGCCGGGCTAATTTCTTTTAGTGACTCTTTTGTTAATTTTTTTATGACAATGTCCAGATCCGGTCTCCCCAGTACTTCGCCCATGCTTTTGCCGGTTCCATGAAGGTCAAAAGCGCCTGTAAGCTCCAGGCTTTCCTCTTCAAGGACTGCGCGGCATACTTCCCGTCCCATGCGTCCATACGCGCCACTGACGGCAACGCTAATTTTTTCCATAGCGAAACCTCCTCCTGTTCATAAAACCTGTATCAAGCAAACCCCTAAGCTCCGCCACCGGCAAATTTCTATCCCGTTTTTTAATTTTAACAGCCATGATTTTTCAAGTTATATAGTATTCAATTTTTTTATAATTATTGTTCACTATATTCTCCTATATCAGCCAGAAGATGTCAAGAATCCCCCTGAGAAAAGCGGGGTAAGTTAATTGTACTAAAAAAGGGGGAATAAGAATATGGTATTAAAGATAGGAATTAATGGCTTCGGCCGCATCGGCCGGGTTACATACCGTGCACTGCTGGAAAAGAAAGGCGCACAGGTTGTTGCCGTTAATGATCTGACGGACAGTAAGACACTCGCTCATTTGCTGCGTTATGATTCTCTTTACGACAAGTTGCCTTTTGAAGTGAAGGCCACGGATCACACCCTTAAGGTAAACGGATACGAAATCCGTACTTTTTGGGAAAGGGAACCGGAAAAAATTCCCTGGGGTGAAATGGGGGTTGAGGTGGTAATTGAATCCTCCGGAGTTTTCAGGAGCCGCGAGGCGGCGGGGCGCCACCTAAAAGCAGGCGCTTCCCGCGTGATTGTTACCGCGCCGATGAAGGATCCCGACCTGACTGTAGTCATGGGTGTGAACGAAGACAAGTACGAACCAGCCAAGCACCGCATAATTTCCAACGCTTCATGCACGACAAACGCCCTGGCGCCGGTGGTAAAAGTACTGCACCGCCATTTCGGCCTGCAAAAAGCACTCATTAATACTACGCATGCCTATACCAATGACCAGCGCTTACTTGATTATCCCCATGGCGACCTGCGCAGGGCCAGGGCCGCTTTCCTCTCCCTGATTCCCACTACTACCGGGGCGGCACGGGCGGTAGGGGATGTTATCCCGGAACTTAAAGGGCGGATTGACGGATTGGCTGTGCGCGTGCCTGTTCCTACTGTCTCCCTGCTGGATGTGGTGGCGCTGTTGGACAGAGAGGTTACCCTGGAGGAGTTAAAGGCTTCCTTTCAGCAAGCGGCCGATGAGCTTCCGGAGATAATATCCTTTAACCAGGAACCCCTTGTTTCCGTTGATTACCGGCGCAGCCCCTTTTCAAGTGTTATCGACGGCCTCAGCACCATGGTTGTCGGGGGGAATATGGTCCGTGTGGTCTCCTGGTATGACAATGAATGGAGTTATTCCTGCCGTGTGGCGGATCTGGCCCTTTACATTAAACGGCGCGAAAGCGAAGCGAAAGAGGCCGTTACGGCAGGGGATTTATATGGTAAAATGGAATAAATATAAAATGGAATAAATAACTGTATCTGCCAAGCAGTACACGGTCATTAAAGGAAGGGGGTGAGTCCTGGTTCCTCGCGGAGCCGGGCCCTTTATTGCCTGAGATAAAGTTTGGTACCGACGGATGGCGTGCCGTAATTGCCGATGAATTTACCTTCGACAATGTAAGTGCGGTTACACGTGCTATTGCCCGCTATTTAGCTGAGCAAAAGAAGGAGGTAGACGGAGTGGTGGTCGGTTTCGACAATCGCTTCCTCTCGGAGGAATTTGCCGCCCTGGCTTCCGCCGTCCTCCTGGAGGAAAAGATTAAAGTCTATCTCTGTCACCGCCCAACGCCCACCCCTGCCGTAGCTTTTGCCGTCAAACATTACAGGGCTGCAGGGGCAATCATGTTTACCGCCAGCCACAATCCTTCCCGATACCACGGTATAAAGTTCATTCCGCACTATGCCGGTCCTGCTTTACCGGCGGAGACGGATCGTATCGGCGAGCTTGTACGCATAGCCCTTCAAGAAAGAGAACCGGAAAAAGAGGGGGCGAAAGAGCGCTACCTTTTTATTCTCCAAAAAATGCTGGAAGATGAAATAAAAACAGGCAGCAGCCCTGCTCCCTCCGGCCCTGCCCTTCACGCCGGAGAAGCAGGCAAAAGTGAAGAGCTGCCGGAGGAATTACTGGTGATTATACATCCCCGGGAACCTTACCTGGAACATCTAAAGCAGGTGATCGATCTCAATGCTATTAAAGCTGCTCCCCCCCATGTTGTTATTGATCCCATGTTTGGGGCGGCAATAGGTTACCTGGATTCTTTTCTTCTCCCGCTCGGCTGCCGGGTGGAGATCATCAGGGGGTGTCGTGATCCTCTCTTCGGGGGCGGCCTCCCCGATCCTTCGCGCCACAACCTGGAAAAACTGCGCACCCTGGTATTGGAGCTGGAAGCTGAGGCGGGGTTGGCCTTAGACGGTGACGGGGACCGCTTGGGCGTTATTGCCCCCGACGGGAAATACCTGGGGGCTAATGATATTCTTTTACTCCTGCTGGAACATCTGGTCGAGAGCCGGGGCTGGAGCGGAGTTGTGGCCCGCACCGTGGCCACCACGCATAATCTCGATCGCCTGGCCCGTTTTTACGGACTGACAACGCTGGAGACCCCGGTGGGCTTTAAGTACATCGGCCAGGCAATCCGTGAACAGGATGCTTTTCTGGGCGGGGAGGAAAGCGGCGGAATAAGCATCAGGGGGCATATTCCTGAAAAAGACGGGATCCTGGCGGCACTCCTCTTTATTGAAATGCTGGCCGCCAGTAGAAGCGACCCGGCGGAGCTGTTCCGGAAAATCAGCACAAAGATCAATATTTTAAATTTTAACCGCTGGGATATACATACATCTTCCGCCCGGAAAAAAGAAATACTGGAAAAGCTGCCGGCCTGGCACCCGCAGGAGATAGCAGGGCTGAAGGTGAAGAAAATAAGCCGTGTGGACGGCGTTAAAGTATTGCTGGAAGATGAAAGCTGGTGCCTGATACGCTCTTCGGGAACAGAGGATCTCTTCCGCCTGTATGTGGAGGCGCTTGATGAAGGCATGCTGGAAGAAATAAGACACGGGATACGCTGGGAACTGGGGCTTTAATTACACAGAGGGGAGGCGGACTGGTTTAAAACCAGACCCTTAAAAATGATTAAATTGTCTTTAGACGGCCTGACTGTTAAATGGGATCCCGGAGAGAGAGCTCTTTATTTCGGAGCAGCAGAAAAGGCAGCTAAACCGGACATACGCTACCTGAAGGATATGCAAGAGGTTCTGTATCCCGTTGACGGGGAGACGACAGATGACGGGGATCCCCGGCGGGAACTTTACTTTATGTTCCGTGATCTCCACCTGCCTGAACACAGAGCTCTTTTCCGGGAAAAAGGCATACGCTTTGACATTACCGTTCTGGTTCCGGGTACAATCGGCAAGGAATTTGTTAAAACAGCCGGGCACTATCATCCCTTTAAACCGGGAACATCTTTTACCTACCCGGAGCTATATGAAGTACTTTACGGCAAAGCTGACTATCTTCTACAAAAACCGTCAAATTTCGACAAACCGGAAGAAGGCCTGGAAGAGGTAATCGCTGTCGCCGCAGAGCCGGGCGACAAGGTCCTTATTCCTTCCGGCTTCGGGCATATCACCATAAATACCGGTAACGATTTTCTGATCATGAGCAATCTGGTCGCCGATAATTTTGCTTCCATCTACGAGCCTCTGCGCCGGATGAGAGGAGCAGGTTATTGCTGTCTTTCCGGCCCGGCAAACACACAGGCGCCTCTTTTTGTAAGCAATCCCTGCTATTCTTCCTGTCCGCCGCTGCACTATTCCCGCCCGGTCGAAGCGGTGCCGCTTCTGCCCGAAAAAGGTATCTCCCAATACCAGGCTTTTGTCAGGCATCCGCAAAGTTTTACTTTCCTAACCCATCCCGAGGACTTCCAGGAAGAGTTTGCCCGCTACCTTGAAGCCCTGAGACAAAATTCTTATAACCCAGAGGTTACGCGTTAAAAGCTAAAAATTATTCCGGGAATTAAAAGGGTTTTCTACATTTTTTGCTGAAGAATTCCATCACTGAACAGGCCTTTAAAAATTTTTTTCCCCCTCTTTACTTTTGGCGTTTTCCAGTCGATAAGTAATTTGAGTAAATAAATTAGTAAAGTATAAGGGTGAACAGCATGAAAGTAAACCGCCCGGAAATCATTAACATGATTAATAAAATTTACAAG
>CZCB01014084.1_pt1 | contig 11133 bp, 8 predicted proteins | sample 591991 | NCBI WGS metagenome assembly CZCB01 (sample SAMEA3556809, study PRJEB10932) | anaerobic digester metagenome | reverse complement strand
AGTTTCTTCGCCTGCTTCTGAAGTTCACGCGCTCTGCGTTCCAGCGCTTCCTCCTGGGAACCGAACGGGCTGGCACCGGACGCTTGTCGTTCCCAAACGGCCCGAACCCAGGTTCCCAGCCGGAAATTCGTGAGGATCAGAATGCTGATCAGGGCCAGCGTGGAATAAGCGATGATGGCGCCGATCGGCCCGAGCATCCAGAACGCCCATTCGTACGTGACATAGCCGAACCAGCCGCCGATGCTGATCGAGCCAAGGCCCTCACTCATCCGCTTCGCAAAATCGCTTCCGTTGGCCAGATGCAGCAGTCCCGTCAGCGAGAGCAGCAGAACAAAGGCGCAGAGATTCGACCAGAGCCGTCGCCGGGTGAGGTAATCCAGCCAGCCGAACAGGTAGGCCACGCCAAAGACGGCCAGCAGCCCGGGCAACAGATAGGCCGCCATCCCGAGTAGAGAGAAAAACCACCAGGCAAAATAGGCGCCGAAAGGTCCGATCCAGTTGTGGATCGGCCGTTCCGGGCCCCTTCGGAGGTAGGCGATGTCCTCGTGGCTGAAGGACAGTTGGCACAGCAACAGAAGCAACGCCGCCGCCAGCAATGCGACACCGATGATGTCGTCAAAGCCGTGCGTGGACTCAGAATCCGATGCCTTCCGTGCCATGGCCGGAGATTAGCAACCTGCACAGGCACTTCAAAGGCCATTTTGGATTTACGACTTGCGATTTACGATGGACGCGGGCGCCGGTTATGCACGCAAAGCGGAGCACGGTCTCTATGAACCGCAGCAACGTAAACCGCTCTGCACACACAAGGATCAGACCTCGCATGGAATCCCACGCTCGCATGGTCGCACACTGCTTCGGGTCGCAGACGTCGCAGACCCGCGATCAAAAAAATGGACCGGCCAGCGATTCTTCCGCCGTGCAACCTTTTGTTGCATATGCAACAAAAGTTCGTCGATGCCCGGGCGAGCCATCCTGCCTGGAATTTGGAACCTGGCTTCCCCGCCCTCCTCACCGCCCGAGCAACGAGTGGTGACGCACCGTGTCGCTCCCAAGCCCGTACTTGGGCCGCGCCTTCAGCGAGAAATTGAACGTGATGATGAAATCCTCCGGGCCGTTGCCGTCGTCCCGCAATCCCGCCGTCAGCGCCGCCGTCCAGCTCCGCATGTCCCGATACACCGTGTAATACTGCTCCTGCAACCGGTCGTTGCGCAGATCGTAGTGATGCGACGCGCGAAATGCCCAGTTCTCATTCGCCCGATAGAACAGGCTGCTGGTAATCAGATCATTGCCCAGCCCCAGCGACGTCGGTGTTCCCGAGAAATCGTCGCGCAGATAGAAATGCCCGATCGTCCAGTTCCACACGTTGTTCGGTTCGATGGTCGCCGTGTGCAGCGTCATGCGCATCTGCTCGTTGTTGATGTCGAACCGCGTTTGCGAATGTAGCGTCAGCCATGAACGCGGGCGCAGGATCGCGTCCGAATACAGGTCCGAATACGTCCCCTGGTCGGCTCTCGGGCGCAGGCGCCAGTCCGTGAACACTTCCCAGCGCAGCAGGTCTTCCACGCGCCCGTCGCGCCTGGTCTGGAGTTTGTTGCGCAACCCGAACCGCACCGCGTTCTGCGTGTCGATGGAATCAATCGCGTTGTAATCCGGGAACGTGATCGGCAGGAGCCGCAGGCTGGGCAGTTCGTAATCGAACTGCGGGAGTTCGAACGGCCTTTCGTTCGGCCGGGGCACGTAAACGTAGTTGGCCGATGGCTCGATGATGTGGCGCAGGCCATCCAGCTCGAGCAGGCTGCTTTGCGCGTTGCGCCACAACCGCGACGCCTTGAACGACACTTCAACCCCGGTGTTGAACACGCCGCGATACACTTCCTCGGTCACGGCGCCCGGACCATCGGCTTCGCTGTAATAAGTGAACCGCCCGCCGGCGCGCGGCCGCACATTGAGCCAGCCGAAGAACGTGTGCGGCAGCACGACCTGGTGGTACGTGTCCGCGCGCGCCGCCTCGAAGTTCAGCCCCGGCGGAGCGTCGTTCGTTTCCGCGAAGCGCCGCCGATAGTAGCCGGCCGAGCTTTCGCTCTCGTAATACAGCGGCAGCGAACCGATCTGTTGCCGGTATCCGGTGAGCCGGATGTCCGGCAGCCGTTCCACGGTTTCGTAGAAATCGTTGATCCGCGGCTGCGCCAGCACGATCAAGCTGAAGTTGTCCCAGAACTTGTTCGCCTCCACGAACGTGTTCGGCTGCGGGTTGCGACGGTATTCGCCTTCGAAGAAGTCGCGAACAACTCCGATGTCGCTCTGGTAGCGGGCCAGCGCCTTCAGCGTGAAATTCGTGACCGGGCTGGCCTGGTAATCGAAATAGAAGCGTTGCCGGTTGTCGTGCACCGGCGCTGTCAGGCCATTCGTCGAAGAATCTTCGTCGTAGGCGTAGTAATAGCGGATCGATCCGTCGCCCCAGCGGCCCAGGTGAAAACCGAGGTCCGGTCCGCCCGCAAAACCGCGTTTCTGCCGATAATCCAGGTGAACAGCGCCGTCCAGGTGCTCGTTCCAGATCCAGTCGTACGTCGTGAGCAGGAACCCGCCGAACCGGCTTCGATACCCGGGCGTGAAGTTGAACTGGTTCGCCTCCTCATCCAGACGCCGCGAGTAATACGGGAAATAGAACACCGGCACCGGCCCCAGCCACACCGTTGCGTGCGTGGCCCGAATCCGCTCGTCCGGATCGATCTCCTAGCCACACCGTTGCGTGCGTGGCCCGAATCCGCTCGTCCGGATCGATCTCGATTCGCCTCGCCCGGATCTTGATCGCCGGCTTCGAAACATCGTCGGTCGTGATCAGCGCATTGGTGGCGTAATAGACCTGGTTCGTCAGATCTGTTGTGAGCCCTCGACCGGACGCGAACACCGGCGGTTTCCCGGTCCGGAACTGCTCCGCCACCAGCCGGCCGTTCCTGCGATCGTAAACGATGTGCTCGCCTACCCAGACCTGTGCGCCCTGCTGGATCCGCACATTGCCAGTACCAATCAGCACGTCGTCGCGTTCGTAATACTCAACACGGTCGGCGGTGATGACGGCCTCCTCGCTCGTGATCACGACGTCATTGGAATAGATCGCGACGCGATTCCTGAGGTCGTAATACAGGGTTCCCTGGGGGGCGAGCACCTGAACGGTGTTGGTCTGCTGTTGTTCGGCGGCCGATGAAAGGAGACAGGCGATCACACACATGGCGAAAACCGTGAGTGTGACGCGATTGGATGTCATCTGCGGTGGAGGCTAAGCAAAAGGCCTTCGGACTGCCAAGCGGGATTTGCCTGTGGCACGTGACCTGCAGTTGGTCATGCGCAATTCAAGCAATGGCCAGCAAAATCAAATTGATGAAGATGTTGCAGGAGATCCAGGGGATCTCCGATCTCGGCCGTATGCAGCTCCCGCCCAAACCGTCGCTCTACCTCATGCAACTCCGGTCGCGGGTGAACGAAGCCAACCGTTCGCGGCGCCGGATCATCATCAGCGTGGATCTGAAGGATGAGCAAGGTTTGCCCGACCCCGTGCACATCCGGCACGTCCGCCCGTCCGCTCAGAGCTAAGCCTGTCCGTCCGAAAAACGCCTCTGCGATAGACCCCGTTCCAACGCTGCGCGTGCAGCCTTTCTCTTCGGCATCATGCTCGAAAAGTGGGCAGTGTCCTGTTCCACCGCCTCGCCCCATGCCATTCCGCGACGTTTCTCAAAGACGACAAAGGGTGCAACCCGATAATCCTCGCCTGCTCACAAGAACTTGCGTCCCCATGACTCTCATCGTTCAAGCTCGTTGTTAATGTGAACGAAGGTCATTCACAAGGTGCTTTCGTCGTTCATCCCGACACGCGGATTGAAGGCAACGTCCACGGCGAGATCACCACAGAGACACCGAGGCACAGAGAAAGGCCTTTCTCCTGGATTCGCGTCCATTCGTGTTCATTCGCGGTTAAAGCCTTTCTCTGCGACGTTCTTCTTCGCGCCTTCGCGTGAGACAAAATCTTTTTCGTGTGTTTCGTGTCTTTCGTGGTCACCGCCGTGTCGTCGACCGTTCTCTGCACCTCCGTGTCTCTGTGGTGAAAACCATGTGACGCGCTTACAGCGTGTCCGTCAATTTCGTGCCAATTCGCGCCATTCGTGTCACGCCTTTGACTTCGCCTTTCCAACCCGTGTTCATCCGTGTCCATCCGTGGTTAAACCGCCGCCGTTGCCGTTCGTTGGATGTTGGATGTTCTCCTGGTTGATCTCCCGCATGCGAATGCACGCGGCTTCCTGTCCCCGGTCGAACGGCTCCAGCCTGGGAACGATGCGCGCGCAGTCCGCAACCGCAAAGGGGCAGCGCGGATGAAACGGGCAGCCACTCGGGGGCGAAATGGGCGACGGCGGATCGCCCGTGAGCACGATGCGCTGGCGCAGACGCTCGCGCTGCGGGTCTGGAATCGGCACCGCGCTCACCAGCGACTTCGTGTAGGGATGCAGCGGCCGCTCGAACACGTCCGCCGCAGCGCCCAGCTCCACGATCCGCCCGAGATACATCACCGCGATCCGATGGCAGATGTGTTTCACCACCGACAGATCGTGCGAGATGAAGATCATCGTCAGATGCATCTCCCGCGACAGCTTCGCCAGCAGGTTGATGATCTGCGCCTGGATCGACACGTCCAGCGCCGAAACCGGTTCATCGGCGATCAAGAGTTCGGGTTCGACCGCGAGCGCGCGCGCGATGGCGATGCGCTGCCGCTGTCCGCCCGAGAATTCGTGCGGGTACTTGTTCACGAAGCGCGGCGACAGGCCCACGCGCGCCATCAGCTCGCCCACGCGCTCCGGCATCTGCCGGGGCGTCACCGGCTGATGCGTGCGAATGGCTTCGGCCAGCGCGTCGAACACCGTCATGCGCGGGTTCAACGACGCATACGGATCCTGGAAAATCATCTGAAACCGCGATCGGGCCGCGCGCAGTTCCGTTCTCGAGAGCCGCGTGAGGTTCACCCCTCCGAGGACGACCTCGCCGCTCGTGGCAGGGATCAGTTGCATGATCGTGCGGCCCAGGGTCGATTTGCCGCAGCCGGATTCGCCGACCAGTCCCAGGATTTCGCCCTTCGGCAGCGCCAGCGAAACGCCGTCCACGGCCTTCACTGTTCCGAGCCGGCGGCGGAAGAGGATCCCCTGTTCCACCGGGAAGTGGGTTTTGACATCGCGCAGTTCAAGGAAGGCTTCGGCCATGTTCAAAGCTGGATTTCGCCGCGCTGCACGCGCAGGCAGGCGCTGTGATGCGAAGGTTCCACTTCCATCAATTCAACGGGCTGTTTGCAGTGTTCCTCCGCAAAGGCGCACCGCGGCACGAACGGGCAGCCCGGCAACGGTTTCGACAGGTCGGGCGGCAGGCCCGGGATCGTGTACAGCTCGGCGCCCTTGCTCTGCAGCGCCGGGATCGAACTCTGCAACGCGCGCGTATAGGGATGTTTCGGCCGGGCGAACAGGCGCTCGGTCGAAGCGCTCTCGACAATGCGGCCGGCATACATCACGAGCACGCGCTGGCAAAAGCCCGCAACCACCCCGAGGTCGTGCGTGATCCAGATCACCGCCATGCCCAGTTCCTGCTGGAGGCGCTTGACCAGTTCCAGGATCTGCGCCTGCACCGTCACATCCAGCGCGGTGGTGGGTTCGTCCGCGATCAACAGTTCCGGCCGTGTGATCAACGCCATCGCAATCATCACGCGCTGCCGCATGCCGCCCGAGAATTCGTGCGGATAACCGCGAATCCGCCGCGCCGCGTCCGGCACGCCCACCTCCTCGAGCGCGCGAATCCCGCGCTTCACCGCCTCCGCCCGCGGCATGCGCTCGTGGATCAACAGCGGCTCAATCAACTGATCCTCGATCCGCAGATACGGATTCAACGACGTCATCGGATCCTGGAAGATCATCGAAATCCGTTTCCCGCGGATGCGGCGCAACAGTTCCTCCGGCGCCGTCAGCAGGTCGATGCCGTCAAACAACGCTGAACCGCTTTCGATCTTTCCCGGCGGCTGCGGAATCAGGCGCATCAGCGAGTAACACGTGACCGACTTGCCCGAGCCGGACTCGCCGACAATGCCGAGTGTTTCGCCTTTGCCGAGCGAAAACGAGACGCCGTTCACGGCGCGCACCACGCCGTTGCGCGTGTAGAAGCTGGTTCTGAGATTGGAGACGCTCAGGAGTGCGGAGGAAGGGCTGGCATTCATTGGCGGTTAATCCTTTGATGCCCTCACGTCGAGCGCGTCCCGCAGGCCGTCGCCGAGAAAGTTCAGCGCGAACAATGTCAGGCCCAGCGTTCCGCCCGGGAACAGGAGCAGCCAGGGATATTCCTCCATGACCTCCGCGCCTTCCTTGATCAACAGGCCCCACGAGCTCATTGGCGGCTGCACGCCCAGCCCGAGAAAGCTCAGGAACGCCTCCAGCAACATCACCGCCGGAATCGTCAGTGTCGTGTAAACGATCACCGGCCCGAGAATGTTCGGGATCATGTGGCGGAAGATGATCCGGCGCCGGCGCAACCCGAGCGCGTGGGCGGCCTCGATGAATTCCTGTTTGCGGAGCGACATCACCTGGCCGCGCACGATGCGGGCCATGGTCAACCATTCCACCACACCGATCGCGCCGAACAGAAGCAGCAGGTTGAATGGAATCCCGTAGTCCTCCAGCCAGCGGAACCGCGCTTCGAAGTCCTTGAACAGCACCATGAGGAGGATGACGAAGATCGTGAACGGCAGCGAGTAGAGGATGTCCACAATCCGCATCATCACGGCGTCCAGCTTGCCGCCCACAAATCCCGCAATCGCTCCCCAGGTCACGCCGATCGTCAGCGACACGAACGTCGCGCACAGCGCGACCATGATGGAAACGCGCCCGCCGATCAGGATGCGCACAAACTGGTCCCGTCCCAGTTTGTCGGTGCCGAGCCAGTGCCGTGCGCTCGGCGGCGTCGCGCCCAGCGCCAGGTTCTGCTCGTAATACGTGTTCGTCACGACCAGCGGGCCGATGAAGCACGCGCCGGCCAACAGGATAAGAAGGATCGCGCTGATGAGCGCCAGGCGGTTCTTCGCAAGCCGATGCCACGCGTCCAGCCACAAGGACGAGCCGGGCTCCGCCTCGATCGCGTCGGGCGGCGTCAGGTTCGGCAGTTCAGCAGCGACAGACATTTATTCGAACTTCAGTTTCGGGTTGAGCCAGACGAGGATGACATCGACGACGAGATTCAGCAGGACGATGAGCGTTGCGTAGAACAGCACCGTCCCGAGCACCATGGTGTAGTCGCGATTGAACGCGGACATGACGAAGAACCGGCCGAGGCCCGGGATATTGAAGATCGTTTCCACGACGAACGATCCGGTCAGCAGGCCGGCGGCGGCCGGGCCCATGAAGGAGACGACCGGGAGCAACCCGCCCTTGAGTGCGTGCCGGACCACGACGCGGCTTTCGGAAGCGCCCTTGGCGCGGGCGGTGCGGATGTAATCCTGGTTCAACACTTCCAGCATGCCGCCGCGTGTCAGGCGCGAAATGTAGGCCGCGTAATAGAATCCCAGCGTCAGCGCCGGCAGCACGCGATCCTCGGGGAAGAACCACCCGCCCGGATTGAACCAGCCGAGCTGCAGGCCGAAGTAATTGCTCAATAACGGGCCCGTCACAAACGTCGGGAAACATATGCCGATCATCGCCAGCGCCATCGGAACGTAGTCCGACGCCGTGTTCGGCCGGAGCGACGCGATCACTCCGGCGACAATGCCCAGCGTGAGGGCGACGAGCAACGCGTAGCACCCCAGTTCGAGCGACACCGGGAAGGCGTCGGCGATCAACTCGTTCACGGTGCGCTTGGGATACTTGAACGACGGCCCGAAATCGCCGCGCAGCAGGTTCTTCATCTGGATGAGGTACTGCTGCCACAGCGGCTTATCGAGGCCGTAGTGCGCTTCGAGTTTGCGCACGATTTCCTCCGGAATGCGCTTTTCCTCGTCAAACGGCCCGCCCGGCGCCACGCGCAGCATGAAAAACGTCACCGTGGCGACCACGAACAATACCGGGATGGTCTGCAACAGCCGTCTGAGAATGAAGCGCAGCATGTCAGGAGGACGGTGGTTCCAGATACACGTACTTCCACGGGTGCAGATCCAGCAGCGTCGGGTAGAAGTTCCGCACGGCCGGGTGAATGAGCGTCGGGCGCGTGTAGAAATAGAGCGGGATGATCGGCATCTCGTCCATCAGGATGTCCTCGGCTTTCTGGAACAGCTCAAAACGCTTCTTCATGTCGCCCGTGCGCGCCGCCTCCTGGATGAGGCGATCGTATTCCGCATGGGACCAGCCGGTCTCGTTGTTGCCGCCGTCCGTGATGAACAGATCGAGGAAGGTTCCTGGATCGATGTAATCGCCGCCCCAGCCGGCGCGCGCGACCTCATAATCCATGCTCTGCGTCGTGTTCAGGTACACCTTCCATTCCTCGTTGCGCAGGGTGACGCGGATATTGAGATGCTTCATCCACATCTGCTGGATGGCCTCGGCCACGGCGCGGTGTCCTTCGTGTGTGTTGAACAGAATGTTCACGCCGGGGAAGTTGTTCCCGTTGGGATAACCCGCTTCCGCCATGAGCCGTTGCGCGAGGGCGACGTCCTCGGAGAACCGCGCGCGCGGCTCGTAACCGGGAATGCCCGGCGGCGTCAACTGGTAGGCCGGCACCTGGCCCCCTCGTGTGACGTGTTTGACCAGCAGTTCGCGATCGATCACCAGCGCCAGCGCCCGCCGGACGCGTTTGTCTCTCAGCGGCGGCGAGGTGACGTTCAGACGGTAGAAGTACACGCTCAGGATCGGTTCGCAACGGATCAGGTGCGGCTGGTTCTGCTGGTACACCTGGATCTTGGTCTGGGGCACGTCTTTCGTGAGATGCAGCATGCCGGCCCGGAACGCGCGTTCCTCCGCATCGACGTTCTCGGTGGAGTAGAAGTAGATCGCGTTCAGCTTCACGTTGTCCCGGTCCCAGTAGGTGGGGCTTTTCTCCACCAGCACGTGGCTGTTCACCTTCCATTCCTTCAGCACGAACGGGCCGTTGCCCACGAAGTTGCCCGGCAACGACCAGCGATTCGCGCGTTCGGCAATGTCCCCGTGCTTCAGAATGGTGGGCAGATGCACCGGGAACCAGGAATTGTGCATGATCAACGACAGGAAATACGGCACCGGACTGTGCAACGTGATTTCGAGCGTGTGCGGATCCAGCGCCTTTGCGCCCACTTCGTTGAAATCGGTGATCCTGCCCGTGCTGAACGCTTCGGCATTGCGAATCGGATACAACATCTCCCGATAACGCGCCCCCAGTTCCGGCAGCAGCATGCGGTGATAGGAATTCACGAAGTCCTGCGCGGTGACCGGATCGCCGTTGGACCAGAGCGCATTGGTGCGCAGGTGAAAGGTATAGACCAAGCCGTCTTCGGAGATGTCCCAGCGCTCGGCCACACCCGGCAGCGGGCGCAGATCGTCGGGCGCTTCCGTCACCAGTCCCTCGAACAGCGCCATGAGAATCTTGTGCTCGGGCTCGCCCGTGGTGATGTGCGGATCGAGGTCCTGCGGATCCGTGCCGTTGCCGGCATGGAGAATCTGATCGCGAATGCCGGTTTCAACGCGCGTGTGCCGCTTGCCACATCCGGTGAGAAAGGGGAACGCGCAGAGCACAACCGCCAGGAGGACGCAAAGGCGGCACTGGACTGTTCTGCAGCGTAACAACGACATTCGGTATGGTTCTCAAGAAAGTCGAACGCATGCCGCAAGTCAACAGGCGTTCAAGGAGGAACAGAACGAACGTTCCACATTCAACGCTCAACGTTCAACGCCCAATGCAATTGCGATTTGCGACTGACGATTGACGCGGGTGCGCAGTCATCGGTCGTTTTACCGGTGGAACGAACGCCGCTCCTCTTCTCCGGGCGTTGGATGTTGGATGTTGGATCTTCCCACTCCCCTACTTCCCCATTGCCGCCGCGGCGTCGCGATAGCGATAGAACGACGCCGCAATGCTGAACAGAACAGCAACGACCGCTGTCATGCCCGCATACAGGAGAAAGCGCTCGGTGCTCACAGCGGCATCCTCGCCCCCTCCGCCGGCAAGCGCCGATGTCAACACGCTGACAAAGAGGTTCCCAAGGCACACCGTCAGCCACCAGATGCCGGTGATCGTGCTCTTCATTGAAGCCGCCGCCTCGCGAAAGGCAAATTCAAGGCCGGTGGTCGAGAACAACACCTCCGCCACGGTAATAATCACGTAAGGCAGAAGCTGCCAGAGAATGCTGAGCTGTTCACCGGCCTCGATCCGCGTCTGCATCACCGCCACCACCACAAACGAAAAAGCGGCAAGGAACATTCCCAATGCCATGCGCCGCAGCGGCGTCGCGAACCGTCCCATGGCGGGATAAACCAGCCACGTCAGAATCGGCACGAAGATCATGACCAGGATCGGATTCGCCGCGAGCATTGTCTCCGGGCCGACGGTGAACCGGCCAATGGAATACGGCACCATTCTGGCCCCTTGCAGCACCCACGTTGAAAACGTCTGGTCGAACAGCGACCAGAAGATCGGCGCAAAAGCGAAGATGGACAGAATGGGCGCCACCGACCGGGCCGCGTCCACTTCGGCATCGGAGAACCGCGAGCGCGCCCCGTCCCAGAACGACTCGCCGGGCTTTCGCTCGTTCCGCCGGGACAGCGCGTGGAAAAAGATCCGGAAGAAACCCGCCGTTCTGGTCTTCCTTGCCGGCGGCACCATCACGTAACGCTTGCGTCCCAGCCAGAGAACGAACGTGGCCAGCGCCATGGCAATCCCGGGGACACCGAACGCCCAGCCATAACCGTATTCCTTGCGAATGATCGGCGTTGCCAGCAGTCCCGCCGTGGACCCCACGTTGATTGCCCAATAAAAGCCCGCAAACGCCTTCCGAAGCAGGTGATTCTGGTCCGTTCGAAACTGGTCTCCCATCAGGGCGGACACGCACGGCTTGATCGCGCCGGCCCCGAACGCGATCAGCGCGAGGCCCGCATACAGGCAGGCGATCTTCGCATCCACACCCTGGAACGTGTCGCCCAGGGCCATGACGCC
>CZCB01000449.1_pt1 | contig 11152 bp, 6 predicted proteins | sample 591991 | NCBI WGS metagenome assembly CZCB01 (sample SAMEA3556809, study PRJEB10932) | anaerobic digester metagenome | reverse complement strand
GCATTTCCGTATATCACTGTTCACGGTGATCCACGGCTGCTGTTCATCGAAGTATTTGTTGGCCTTGCGGACATATGCAAATATCGTTTCCAGCGCAGCCTTGAAACAGCACTGTTCGATCAGTGCGCCGACGGACGGGAAGAGGGCGTGCAGTTCTTTAAGCATTTCAGCAGACCGACTGGAAATACCGGCCGCCTGGCTGCCATCGGGATGTCCGGCCGAAGCCTGACAGTCTTCATCGGAAAAGTTGTCTGCAAATGCTTCGGATGCCGGATCCGCCGGTGAAAAGCCCGGAACTGTCCCGCCAAAAAATTTCTGTATGAATTTGAGGCTCCGGTTCACAAAGTTGCCGTATGCCCCGAGCAGTTCACCGTTATGGCTGTTGATGAACTCGGTCCACGTGAAGTCGGTGTCCCTCTGCTCCGGGCCGTTGGCGACGAGGAAATACCTGATGGAGTCCGGATCGTAGCGCTCCAGCATATCCTTTATCCAGACAGCCCAGTTGTTGCTCGTGGAGATCTTCTTTCCTTCGAGGGTCAGGTATTCGCTGGATACGATCACGTCAGGGAGTTTCAGCGCGCAGTCGGTGCGGCCGAGAAGCAGCGACGGCAGTATGATGGTATGGAACGGTATGTTGTCCTTGCCGTGTGCGTAATATTGCCTGCTGGTATTCCAGAATTCCAGGAAGTCCAGTCCCTTCTGCTGGCACAGAGTGTAGCACAGTGATACATATCCGAGCACGTTCTCAGCCCAGATGTAGATTTTCTTGTTTTCGAAGCCTTCCTTCGGCACATCGATGCCCCAGTCGAGGTCCCTGGTCAGGCTCCTGTCCCTCAGACCTTCGTTCAGGTACCGCCTTGACATCTCGTAAGCGTTTTTTCGCCAGTCTTTGTGACTTTCTATATAGTTTTCGAGTTTTTCCTTCATCCTGGTCAGGGCCAGGTACAGGTGTGCAGAAGGCTTTAGCTCAGGTGTACTGCCGCATACAGTGCATTCAGGTTCCAGCAGGCTTTCGGGATCGAGCACGCTGCCGCAGGCCTCGCACTGGTCGCCGCGGGCTTTTTCGCCGCAGTTGGGACAAACGCCCCTGACAAAGCGGTCTGGCAGGAACTGCCCGCAGGTCCCGCAGTATGTCTGCAGCGTGGTTTTCTCATAGACATAACCGCCTTCATACAGTTTCCTGTGGTACTCCCTGACGAACTCCCTGTGCTCCGGGCCTGATGTCTTTGAGTAAAGATCGTATGAGAACCCGAGCTTATTGAAGCACTTCACGAATTCCTCATGGTACTCGTCGCTGATCTCCTGCGGCGTCTTGTTTTCCTGCCTTGCCCTGATCGAGACAGGCGTGCCGTGGCAGTCGCTGCCGGATACGAACATCACAGTGTCGCCCTTTGCCCTGTGGTACCTTGCCAGTATGTCGCCCGGCAGAAGGCAGGCAATGTGGCCTATGTGCAGCGATCCGTTGGCATATGGCCATGCGTTTCCGATAAGGACATTCATATATTCCACTTCCTTTCCCGATTTTTATGGTTTTTCATGTCCGATGACTAATAAAAAAGCTCCCGTCCCAGGACATTATCCTGGGGACGAGAGCATAACACTCCGTGGTACCACCCCGGTTCACCGAAGCTTCGCAGCTTCAGCCTCAGCAGGAACTTATACGCACCGAGTATGCGGCCGTATGCCATTCCCCGGCGCGGTAACGGGCGCACCCGTCGGCGGCTGAGCGGATTTGAAAGCCGGTTCGCCGCGAACAGCTCCAAGACCATCTTCGGTCATCCGTGCCATACTCCTTCTCAGCCATCCCGGAGCTCTCTGTAATGGCCGTCAATGACTTACTCTTCTCTTCATCGCTGATTACCTGTTTTTGTCGTTCCATTTATAGTAATATGAAAAGGGATGCCTGTCAAGGTACCGCAGCCGGTTTGCCGCAACCAATACGCATCATGCGTTGAACCTTTTCGATGATACCCCGTGAGCAGGCGAAGGTATCGGAGCGGAGAAGATACGCGTAATGTCCATTGACTGCTCCGAAGACCTGGATGGTGACGGAAAAGCTGAGAATATCGAACTTGTCTATGAGAGGTATAAAAGCGACAACAGCAAAGGTGACCTGGTCCTGAGCGTCAATGGCAGCAAAATCGCAGTTGTGGAGGGATATGCCACCGGTATGTTCACCAGGCCGTACCGTACTGTTCTACAAATGCCTGAAATAAGGTTCCTTCCGGAACGGGACGGTAAAAGTAAAGCGATGCTGGTGATCTATACATGGGCTACCAACGGTATCGGTTCCACCGGAGTCGCAAATGCCTACAGGTACGAAAACGGTGGTATTATGGAAATCGGGATCGCTGATACGGAAAGGGTCCTGAAATACAAGGGCGATAAAACGGTGAGCATAGAATATCCGGCATTTGGCGTGAGCATGGATCTGAAGATCGATGACGGGTATTACGCCGGTTATTTCGGAGATGAGGACTCCTTCAGGCAGCGCCTGGAGTCAAAGGGTGCTTTCGCTCCTCATCCGCTCTGGTACCTGGTGAACGATTTCAACGGGGATGGCCGCGATGAGCTTTGCTGCGTTTCAGTTCTGAGCGAGTATCCGTTTGCTTTGTGCACGCAGTACAGCTATTACGTATATGAAGGCGGAGAAATGAAGCCTGTCCGGGCGTATGCCGCCGCATCAGGTATTGATGACGGGAAGATGGCGTATCTGAAGGGGTACATATTTGAACTGATCCATTACAAGGGTTACCTGGACATCGGAGACAGCGGCATCACAGATGAGAACTTCCAGCCGTTCCAGGGATGCACTCCGGGTGAGATCACAATGGCACTGGAAGAACTTCAGAAGGACGGGATACTTGTACGCAGGGGAGACAGGCTGTACGTCAGTTACTAGAGAGATTACAGCCATCCCGGATGTGGCATCTGCTGCGAAGACGCATACTGATCACTTCGTTCCCGCACCGGCAGGAATGCCTGCACCAGATCATGACTGGCCTCAAAAATGTGCTATAATTTCAAATGGGGCAATGGACATCATCTGCTTCCATTCCAGGTTATGCTGCTCCAGCTGCACGGCAGGAGATGCCGGGGTATAGCAACAGATACTAATGCTAAAAATAGTAAAACACACAGTTCCGGGAGGTTGTGACAGGTGACGGAAAAATCGCTGATTTACAGGGATGGACATAGGATCGTTATCAGAAACTATTACATAAATCTGCTGGCAGTTCTCATTTTTTCACTGGGCTTGTCTGTTCTGGGCATACTGCTTTCCGACGTTGTGGATATCCGCAACATCCTCAGGTATGTCCGTTCTCCGCTGCTGTTCCTGCTGAACATGCTGCCGCTGCTGCTCCTGATGATGCTGCTGTATCACGTGAGCTCAAGGCACTGGGTGGCGTTCGGCGTTGCAGGCGGAGTGTATATCATCGCCCATATCGTCAACCGGTTCATGATGGAACTGAGGGAGGAACCTTTCACACCGGCAGACGTGCTGCTGGGCACGGAAGCCGCCACGGTGGTCAGGATAACCGAACTGCCTTTTGACAGGGTAACGGTAGCGAGCCTGGTTTTCTGGATCGTTTTCACAGTGCTGCTGTTCATTTTCGTCAGGTCTGAAAAGCTGAAATGGTCCGTGAGGACGGCGGGAGCCTTTGCCGTCGTCGTGCTGTTCCTGCTGTCGTTTTTCGGCATTTACAAGAAGACGTCGCTGTATGACAGCTTCCAGGTGGACGGCTCCATATACTCCAGGGTCAACCTCTACAAATCCAGGGGGTTCATGTACTCGTTCCTCGTACGCACCGGCGCTTACCGGTCGATCAAGCCCGAAGACTATGACAGGGAACAGGTGATCCGGGAACTGGCCAAATACGCCGAGCCCGACCGGCCGCTGGTCAGCGGCAGGCTGCCCCATATCATGGCAGTCATGGGAGAGGCGTTCTACGATATCGACAGGATACCAGGCATCGAGTTCAACGAGGGGTATGACCCGCTTTCCAACTTCAACAGGATAAAGAGGATGGCCTACCACGGAAGGATAGTGACGAACGTTTTCGGAGGAGGTACTGCAAATACTGAATTCTCGTTCCTTACAGGCCATTCGATGCCCGTCATGCCTGAACTGACGAGCCCGTACTCATACTACATCAGGCATGACACGTTTTCGCTGGCAAGGGTGCTGGAGAAGCTCGGGTATGCCACGATGGCGTTCCACCCCGGCGAATCATGGTTCTACAACCGGGTCAACGTTTATAAGTTTTTCGGTTTTGACAGCATCTATTTCAAAAAGGACATGGACCTGGAGAAGGTCGAGATAAACCACGGGTATATTTCTGACCAGGATACTGCGGAGTTCATGCTTGAGAAATTCAAAGAACACCTGGACAGGGAACCTGGCAGGCCGTTTTTCCAGTTCGTGGTCGACATAGACAACCACGGTCCCTACTCGAAGAGGGACCTTGGCTATCCGCAGATACTTAAAAAGAACGAATACATGGACGAGCCGACATACAATATCCTCAACAACTACCTGAACGGACTCATGCGCTGCGACAGGGCCCTCGGTTGGCTCGCCGATTCGGTGATGGAAATGGAGGAGCCGGTGGTGCTCATTTATTTCTCGGACCACCTGCCGTGGCTGGGAGAGAACGACAGCGGGTACAGGGCGCTGGGTTTCAAAACGGATGCGGATGGGTCCCTGCAGGAGTATCTGAACAAGTACGAAACGCCCTATTTCATACTGATCAACGGATCCGCCGAAAAGCTGCTGCTTGAAAACGGGATAACGGTGAAAAAAGGCCAGGGCCCGCAGATAAGCGTCAATTATCTTGCGGTCGAACTGCTCGAGGCAGTCGGCATCAACGGCGGGAATTACTTCAATTACCTGTCGGAACTGAGGAAGGAAGTCCCGGTCATAACCAGCCGCTTCATTAAGGAAAAGGACAGGTTCACCGAAAAACCTTCGAAGGAGACGAAGGAACTGCTCAGGATGTACGGCATGATCCAGTACTATATGCTGATGGACAAGGAAGCGGCGCAGTGACCGTGCCGTTCCTGAAAGGCGTTCCGGGAGTATTTTACGCGGATGGCAGCAATGCCCGCCGGGAAATTTTACCCGTGCGGGAAACTTTCCCCTGAATATTGCGTTATAATGCGTTATAATTGGATATGAAGGAGGCGATATCGGTGAAGAATCCGGGAAATGAAGATGCTTTGCTCAAGGGCGTAAGCCTGATGAAAAACGCGACGATCCGCATCCAGCGGGACAAAGTATTTTATTTCGATCCCTTTAAGATCGAGGGAGACCCGAAAGACGCAGATCTCATATTCGTTACACATGACCATTTCGATCATCTTTCTGTGGAGGATATCAGGAAGCTGGCCAGGGAAGATACGGCCTTCATCGCTCCTGAAAGCAGCGCTGCGATGCTTGCCGATGCGGGTTTTGGAAACGTGACGGCAGTAAAGCCCTCGGAAAGTTATGAGGTGGGCGGAGTAAAATTTTCCACTGTCCCGATGTACAACGTGGGCAAGAAGTTCCACGAAAAGGACAGAAACTGGGTCGGCTACATCGTGAACATCGACGGCGCGGACTATTACTTTGCGGGAGATACGGACCTGATCCCTGAAATGGAGGATGTCAGGGCAGACGTAGTGTTCCTGCCTGTCGGCGGTACATACACGATGGATGCAGATGAAGCTGCCAGGGCTGCCAACATCATAAAACCGGCAGTCGCAGTGCCTATGCACTACGGTGATGTTGCAGGCACCGCTGAAGACGGGGAAACTTTCATCCGCGGACTGGACAAGCAGATAAAGGGCGTCCTGCTCAAGTAATCGGATACCCGGGCAACCGAACCATGCAGATGACCCGGTCACCGGGCACCCTCATGCCTGGATATCCGGACCATGCAGACGGCGCAGGCCGGCAGGCAGCCGGATCACGCGAGTGGTAAAACCGGACGTTATTTACCGCCGGTATGTTATCTAAATAATAAAGTCAGGAGGGGCGATCATGGCGGAAGTGCACAATGATCCACTGAAACATCGCAAAGGATCCAGGAAGGTAACGATCAGGAGGAAGGACGGAACACCGGTCAAAAACCAGGAAGTTGCCGCAAAACAGGTCAGCCACGAGTTCCTGTTCGGGTGCACCGAGTTCAGCGTAATACCGTATGTCAACGGCTGGCTGCAGGGCAGGGACAGGGAGCTGGCTGAAGAGAGGTTCAGGCTGTTCCTCGATGTTTTCAACTACACGACCCTTCCGTTCTACTGGGGAAGGTTCGAACCTGTAAGGGGCAACCCGGAAACCGAAAGCTACAAAAAAGCATCGAATTGGCTGATCGAGCGGGGAGTCGTGCTGAAAGGTCATCCGCTCTGCTGGCACACCGCGACAGCGCCCTGGCTGCTGGAACTTAGCAACAGGGACATCCTCGCAGTCCAGTTGAACAGGATACGCCGCGACGTGACCAATTTTGCCGGCATAGTCGATATATGGGACGTTATAAACGAGGTCGTGATAATGCCCATATTCGACAAGTACGACAACGGCATCACACGCATATGCAAGGAACTCGGCCGCATACGCCTGGTGAGGGAAGTGTTTGCCGCGGCGAAGAAGGCGAATCCTGACGCAGTGCTTCTTATAAACGATTTTGAAACTTCCGAGTCGTACGAGATACTGATCGAAGGGTGCCTCGAGGCCGGCGTGCCCATTGACGCCATAGGCATACAGTCGCACATGCACCAGGGCTACTGGGGCGTGGAAAAGACGCAGAGGGTCCTGGAACGGTACTCCAGGTTCAACCTTCCGCTCCATTTCACCGAAAACACGCTCGTGTCGGGCCACCTGATGCCGCCGCACATAATAGACCTGAACGATTATGTCGTGGATGAATGGCCTTCGACGCCGGAAGGACTGGAAAGACAGGCATCTGAACTCGAGACCCATTACAGGACGCTGTTTGCCGATCCGCATGTCGAATCCATCACGTGGTGGGGATTTACCGACGGAGGATGGCTGAAAGCGCCTTCAGGCCTCGTGACGACCGACAGCAAGGCAAAGCCTGCTTATGAGGCCCTGCGCCGCCTCGTTAAGGATGAATGGTGGACAAAGCCGGCGAAACTCGTGACCGATGAAACGGGATCAATTGTAGTAAGCGGCTTCAGGGGCGATTATGAGATCGAAGTGATGGGAGAGAAGGCAAAGGTCACGGTTGGTAAGGATATATTCCCTGCCGAGATAGTATTGTGATTTTACACCCGGTATCATGGACTGCCGGCATATCGGCCGGTTAAGGCCGGAATATCGGGACCTGGATTTGAAAGGCGGGAGAGCATGAGCATACGTCATTCCGGTGCTTCTGCTCTCCCGCCGGAAGCTTTTCAGCATCCGTTCATCAGCAGATTTTCAGCGTTTCCGTAAAGGATGGCCTTCCGCTCCTCTTCTGTCAGGTCGAGGGCCATGAACCTTTCGAGTTCTTCCCGATGGTCCCACATCGGGTAGTCGGAACCGAACAGCATCTTATCCGCACCGTGCTTCCTGATCATGTCCGCAGCATGATCCGTGCTGATGAAAGCCAGTGTGCTTGAAGTATCCATGTAGACATTCCTGCCAATGAGGTATTTGCATGAAAGATCCCACATCCTGTATCCCCCGAAATGCGCCGCAATGACGACGAGGCGGGGAAACCTGGTGAGAACCCTGGAAAGCCTTGCCGGACTCGAAGAGTCCACGTTTTCATCTCCCATGTGCATCAGTACGGGAAGCCTTCCCTCCACGGCTTCATATATGGGCATCATATCGTCATCGTCGATGGAGAAATGCTGGAATTCCGGGTGCAGCTTGATCCCTTTGAGACCGAGCCCGATTATCCTGTCCACTTCGGCAGACACGTTCCCAAGACCCGGATGCAGCGTTGCGAACCCTATGAGTTCAGGATGGGCCGATTGCATTTCGGCAATAAAGTCGTTGATCGGCCTGACCTGTTCCACGACAGTTGCGGACGAATGCACCACGTATTTCCTGACATTTATCCTGCCCCCGCTTTCGAGCAGGTCCTCTACTGTGCCTTTACGGCTCATTTCTACGCCATAGTATCTTCCGATGGAACTGACGGCTTTTTCCGCGATTTTCCCCGGGAAGATGTGGGCATGTATGTCTATGATACCGTTCATCTGCAGGACTCCCTTGCTGTTTATGGCGACAGGATGCCGTCGGATCGGATCGATCGCCTGTCATATAACTTATATCATTCTTTTCTGTAAATTGCAAAAACTGGCCGCAAAAGTGATGCTGAAGGGATATGGATTCCGGAAATACTAATGACTGACCGGGTGAGCGGCCGCATGTGCCGGGGCCGGCATGCTTATTTTGTTGCCGCTGACCTGCAAAACTGATAAAATATATCTTTAGTTGAAATAATACCTGCGCGGTACGACCGGTTCCCATCCGGGCGGTCGTGCTGCAGAAAGAAGATGTTTTATGACGTCCGGAATAAGAGACAAGATAATAAACAGGCTAAATGGTGCAAAACTGAAGGCGATTTTTTCAAAAGCGACAGGCTCTGTCGCAAAATTCGTTTCGGGATCGCTGAAGACCGTAAGGGATTTCTGGGAAAATGACGAAAGGGCAGTAAAGTTCAGGACTTCATGGGGTGTCAGGAACTTATGCAGGACCATTTCCGACTACTGGCTGCTATGCTTTTTCGTGATGCTTATAATATACCTTGAGACCGTGTACAGGTTCTGGCTTTTCCGGGAACCGTCTTCCGGCTATTTTTTCTCGGTCATATTCGCCATTTCAGGCGGTACGGCCATTTACCTGGCAGTTCGGGCATTTTCCGCGAAACTGGTCAAAACGGTATCCATCATCGTGACGATCCTCGTTACGGTAGTATACGGCGTGCAACTGGTGTATTACATCATATTCCGGACTCCGCTTTCGCTGGTATCCGTTGGGGGAGCCGGCGATGCGATGCAGTTCTGGGATATCGCGCTGGAAGCCATACTGAAAAATATAGCGGGTATCCTGCTCCTTTTTGTCCCGCTCGTATTCCTGGCCATATTCGGGAAACAGATGGATGTGCCTGAAAAGGGAGTCCGCGAACTGAGCATGGTACTTGCATTATGTGTAATGAGCTATTCGGGCTCGATCGCCTGTGTCGTGGCTACTGGCGATGATCCTTCTTCTCAGAACACGCTGTATTTCGATACATTTTCACTGGACCTCTCTGTCGACAGGCTGGGGCTGTTCACCACCATGCGCCTGGATATGGAACGCATGGTGTCGGATGCATTGCAGGAGTCACTGCTTAACAGGCTGTATGCGAAATCGAGGGGAGATGACGGCACGGGCACAGGTATTACTGGACCGGACGGCGAAACGGGAGATACAGGACCGTCCGGCGAAATGCCGGACGAGACTCCGGCAGGGGACAGGGGACCGGAAAGCCAGGAAGACCTGCCTGCACAGGAAACAGGCTCTCCAGTGGAGGAGCCCGGAGATCCGGACGAGCCCGTAAAGCCCTACAACGTGATGGATATAGATTTTGAAGCACTGATGGCAGCGGGAGAGAGCGATCCGCTGTACCAGATGCACAAATACTTCTCTTCCGTCGAACCGACTCCGACCAATGAATATACCGGGATATTCAAGGGATGCAACCTGATCATGTTCACTGCGGAAGGTTTTTCGCCGTATGCTGTGAGTCCGGAACTGACTCCAACGTTGTATAAGATGATAAACGAGGGATTCGTGTTCAGGAATTTCTATACCCCGGTATGGTGGGTGAGCACGTCCGACGGAGAATACGTGGCATGCACGGGGTTGATACCCAAGGGCGGAGTCTGGAGCTTCTCAAAGTCGGGCAGCAACTACATGCCGTTTGCCCTGGGCAACCAGTTCAGGAAACTGGGGTACCTTACAAAGGCATACCACAACCACACGTACACCTATTACAACAGGCACTTATCGCATCCAAACATGGGATATGACTACAAGGGAGTGGGGAACGGCCTCGAGGTCAAAAAGACATGGCCCGAATCGGACCTTGAGATGATCGAGGTCACGGTAGACGAATATATAGACCACCAGCCGTTCCACGCATACTACATGACCGTTAGCGGGCACATGAACTACAATTTCTACGGGAACCAGATGGCTGCGAAGAACAGGAAGTATGTCGACCATCTCCCGTATTCAGACGCATCCAAGGCATACATCGCCTGCAACCTTGAACTGGAGTTCGCTATGAAAGCGCTGATGGACCGGCTCGAAGAGGCCGGCATCGCTGAAAACACGGTCATAGTACTGAGCGCCGACCACTATCCCTATGGCCTTCCGAAGGAAAACATCGACGAACTGGCAGGCCACGAGGTGGAGACCAACTTCGAGATCTACAGGAACCATCTCATAATATACAAAAAGGGCATGGATCCTGTCGTAGTGGATAAACCCTGCGACAGCCTGGACATAATACCCACGCTTTCCAACCTGTTCGGGCTTGAATACGATTCGAGGCTGCTGATGGGGGAAGACATCCTTTCATCGGCGCCGCCGCTCGTCATATTCTCGAACAGGAGCTGGATCACGGACAGGGCGATGTATGACTCCACCAGGAGAAAGGTAACATTCTTCGACGGTACTGAAAAGGACGATGAATACGTTAAACAGATCAACAAAAAGGTTGCAGACAAGTTCAAGTATTCAGCGAAGATACTGGAGACTGACTATTACGGCAAGATATTCAAAGCCTCCGGACTGTTGGACGCAGAGGAGGACTGATGCAGTCAGACCGGTGCGTGATACCGGCGCGTGGAAAATCTGAAGCGCCGGCGGTGACAGGCCCTCAACGGACAGTAGTTCCTGTGGTGATGAATGACTGATGCCATGCGGCCACGGAACAGGTTCGTGGCGCAGCAGCTGCCGCGTATTGACGTCGCTTGCTTTTGAGGCTAAAATATAATAGGTTTGAGATAATATAAAATTCAAAGAGCAAACTCAATATTAAAATATTCTGAAAGGGCAAGGTATTACGGGATGAGGGATCACTGATCCGGCAAAAAAGCAAACGATTTGGAATAACCGGGCAAAAATTGCTCCGGTCGGTGCCGGATCGGCTTTTATATACCTTGCCGCCAATAG
>CZCB01008572.1_pt1 | contig 11156 bp, 6 predicted proteins | sample 591991 | NCBI WGS metagenome assembly CZCB01 (sample SAMEA3556809, study PRJEB10932) | anaerobic digester metagenome | reverse complement strand
CCCAACAATACCGGCTCGGGAACACTCACCGTCGTCAACCTCGGCCCGGCCCTCGCCGCCGGCGACACGTTCACGCTGTTCAACCAGCCTCTGAACGGCGGCTCGACGCTTACCATCACCGGAGGCGGCCCCGGCGTCACCTGGGCCAACAACCTGGAAACCGACGGCAGCATCACGGTCGTGACCGCGCCCCCGCCGTCGCCGACACTGGACTTCACTCGCACCGGTGACAATACCCTGCGGTTCGAATGGACCGGCAGCTTCAAACTCCAGGCCCAGACCAACAGCCTGAGCGGCGGGCTCGGCTCCCAGTGGTTTGACTATCCGGGCGGCAGCGTAAGCCCGGTCAATGTCACCGTTGACCCGACAAAAGGCACGGTGTTCTTCCGCCTGGTGAATACGCCGTAAGCGGGAACGTCTCCAAAGCAAGCGCCGGTGCCCTTGGGCACCGGCGCATTTTCTTTACTACTCTACTCGTCCTCTCCCTTGGACGTTGGATGTTGGGCGTCCGATGCTTCCAACCTCACCGCGCCCTGATCAACACCGTCTCTCCCTTCAGTCCATCCGCAGTCGCCCTCAGCCGAATCCTCCCCGTCTCGCCCGGCCTCGCGCGAACAACGACCAGGCAAAGCCCGTTGAATGCCTTCCGGTCACGCGATTGGAAAGATTCGAAACTCGTCGGATCCCCATTGTCCGTCGCCACAATCTCGCCCGGACCTTCGATCTCAAAGTGAACACGGTTGTCGGCGCGCGGACACGTCAGGCCGGCCTGATCCGTCACCGTAACCGTGACAAAAGACAGGTCCCGCCCGTCGGCGCGGATCTCATCGCGGTCCGCCGACAGCCTCAGCTTCGCCGGCCGCCCCGCCGTTTTCGTCTCCGTCGTCGCCCATCTCCGCCCGTTCCGGTAGGCAACCGCTCGCAATGTGCCCGGCTGATACACGACGTCATCCCAGCGCAGGCGGTACTCGTACTGCCCCTTCTTCTTCCGTCCGAGTGATTGACCGTTCAAAAACAATTCCACTTCATCGCCCGAGGTGAAGACGTGCACCGGCGTGATCTGCCCCACCCGCTCCGGCCAGGTCCAGTGCGGCAGAATGTGAACCATCCGATGCTCCGGCCGCCACCGGGATTGATAGAGATAAAACCGGTCCTTTCTGAAGCCCGCAAGGTCGATAATCCCGAAATACGAACTCCGCGACGCATAATACGGCGTCGGCTCCCCCAGATAATCCCAGCCGCTCCAGACAAACTCACCCGCCACAAACGGATTCCTGTCCTGCGCCGCAAACACCTTGTCCGCCGACGAACCGAAATCCGCCGTGTACAGCTCATAGGCGCTCACCTGGCGAATGCGAGAATCGCCGCCCGCGCCGTACCGCGTCGGGTTGCTGATGGCGTCTGCCACCGGAAACAGATACACGCCGCGGCTGCTCAACGCGGCGGCGCTCTCGGAACTGAAGATCATCCGGTCCGGAAACATCCTGTGAAAGGCGTCATACAGCGGCGGCGTGCGAATGCCCTGGAAATTCGCGAACTCCGGCGTGTCGCGAATGCCTTCCCCCTGGTAGTTCAGACAGATCACGTCCATCACCGCCGCAAACGCCGAATCCGGCTTCGCGTAATTCATCGAGGCCGTCGCCAGTCTCGATGGATCCTCTTCCCGCGCCATTTCGATCAGCTTTCGCGCCAGGTTCGCCCCCTCTTCGCCGGTATACTGCTCGCCCACCTCGTTGCCCACGCTCCACAGGATCACCGACGGATGATTGCGATCCCGCCGGATGAACGCCCGCAAATCCTGCTCGTGCCACTCAGGAAAAATCAGGTGAAAATCAAACAACGTCTTCCGCCGCACCCAGGCGTCGAAAATTTCGTCCACCACAAGAAAGCCCATCCGGTCGGCCAGCTCCAAAAACTCCGGCGCGGGCGGGTTGTGCGCAGTGCGGATGGCGTTGCAACCCATCTCCCGCAGGATCTCAAGCTGGCGTTCCGCCGCGCGCTCATTGAACGCCGCCCCGAGCGCGCCCAGATCATGATGGAGGTTCACTCCCCGGATCGGTATGCGTTCCCCGTTCACATACAACCCGTCCGGCCGGCACTCAATCGAACGAATCCCGAATCGCGTCTCATACCGGTCCACCACCCCGCCCGCCTGCCGAATCGTCGTCACCGCCACATAACGATTCGGCTCCTGATGCGGCGGCGGCCCCCAAAGCCTCGGCCTCTCGATCGTTGTCGAATCCCGGACCACCGCTCGATCCCCGGCCGCGATCAAAACGCCGGCCGAATGCATTCGAGCCAGCGATCTCCCTCCAATCCTTCCCTCCCCGTCCAGCGCAAAAATTTCCGTCGTAACATCCACGGCCGCATCCGATGCCGAATCGTTCTCCACCGTGACTTCCATCTGAATCGTCGCGGCAGCCGCCGATACCTTCGGCGTCGTCACATAAGTTCCCCACTGCCCGACGTGAATCGGTTCCACGCGGGTGAGCCAGACGTTGCGATACAACCCCGCCCCGGGATACCAGCGCGAGAAGTCCGGCGGATTGTCCAGTCGAATGGCAAGCTGATTCTCCCCGCCGGGCACGATGTGCGGCGTCAGGTCCAATTGCCATGACGCGTATCCGTACGGCCAGCCGCCTATCAGCTTTCCATCCAACCACACCACGGCGCACGACATCGCGCCGTCCACCTCAAGAAAAAAACGTCGGCCCGCCTCCGTCGCCGGGATGCGGAGCTTCTTGCGATACCAGCCCACGCCCGGGCTGGGCAGGCGCCCCATCGAACCGCCTACACCGCCTGAATTGAATGGGCCTTCGATCGCCCAATCGTGCGGCAGATTCACCACCCGCCAGCCGCTGTCGTCAAAGTCGCGCTGCACACAGGCCGCGTCGCTTCCCGGATCGCCGTCCGGCCGAACAAACCGCTTCGCCGGATCCTTGATAAACGGATTGCCCGTCGGAAGGATCCACGGCTTGAGCACGCGATTCGTGCCGGCCGCGCGTTCGGACGGATCGGCCGTCGCCTCTGCCGGCCGTTCCTGCTGGTCCTCGCCGCGCGCCACAGGCCGGACATCGTACAGCAGACTCTCGGAATGAATATTCGTGGGATCGCCCTTCGCGAAACGCCAGTTGTCGTTGATCAGCGTTCGTTCTCTCGGCCGCGCCGGCTCCGATGCGGCGCCTGCTCCCGCCAGGCTGCCAACGGCAACGGCAAGTGCGAGAATCGTCCTGATCCGGAACCGCGCTCTTTGCGGAGTGCCTTTGCCCTTCTGAATGCGTTGTATTGACATGCGATGCGGCGGCCACCGATCCCGTGGAATGGCGTCAGGGAACGAACAGGTTCAAATCAATGGAATCCGCCATCGCCTTGTACCCGGCCGGATTCAGATGCAGCCAGTCGTTCGCGTTCGCGCCGGGAAAGAACTCCGCCTGAAAGTTCGTCAGCGTCACCGGGTCCCGCACCGCAGCGTCAAAATCAATGACGCCGTCGAACACTGTGTTGGTTCGAAGCCAGGCATTGACATATTGGCGTTCCTGTTCGTGCAGCGGACTGTAGTAGCCGCTTCCGCCAAACGGCGTGATCGTCGCGCCGTACGCGCGGATGTTGCGGGCATGCGCCTTGTTGGCGAACTCGGTGTAGGCCTTGACCAGATTGGTGGCGGTGGCCATGCTGCTGCTTCGGCTGCCGATGTCGTTGACCCCTTCAAACACGATCAGGTAGCGCACGCCGCTCTGGCCGAGCACGTCCCGGTCAAACCGGTCCACCGCAGCCGGGCCCAGGCCGCCGAAGATGGCATTCCCGCCAATGCCCATGTTCACCACCGCCACGTCCGCCGTCGGAGGATTCGTCGCCAGCCGCTGCGCCAGCACATCCGGCCACCGATTGTTGCCGTCCGTCGTCGAGCCTCGCCCGTCCGTAAGCGAATCGCCCAATACCACGATCGCGCGCGCGGAAGGCCCGGCCAGAACGTCGATTCCCGTAATGATGTACCAATGCTGCGTCTTGCTCGCTCCAGGCAGGCTCGGCGCCGAAACCGCGTTGCTGGAAACAATGAACGATGTCGTCCGCGAACCCGGATGGCCATTAACGATCGAGGCCGAGATGTTCCCGAAATAAATGCTGATGGCGACGTTCGTGATGGCCGGCAGATCGAATTCTACCGGGTCGGACAACACGGCCTCGCCCGGCGGAATCACAACGCCCGGCGCCCCGCGGAACGTCAGCGCCCGGTCGGTGTCGGGCTGGATGTCGCCGTCGCCCGCGCTGCCCGCGCCCGCGGACAACGCCACGTGCGCGGCGTTGATGGTCACGGGATCGGTGCCATAGGCGTTCGAAAAACGCACCCGAATCAGCTTGCCGCCCAGGGTCGTGCGCACGAACTGCCGCAGCGTGCTGTGGGCCAGCGGCACCGGCGGCGAATTGTGCGGTTCCGTCAACTGCGGACCGCACCCCCAGGTGGTCACCCAGCGGCCGTCCGCGGCGGAGGCAGCGCGCAACGCGCAGCCGGCAACCGCCAACAACAACAAGAACGAGACGGCACACCACGCAACAGTGCGCGGCCGCCGGACAAACAGGATCAGTTTCTTAGCGTGCATAGGAACGATAAAACTGCGTTGGAATCGGCAGAATGGAATTCGTGATCCGCCATGCACCGCCGGGATCGGCGATGTTGGTCGATATGTCCTGCCACACAACCGGCGGCGACAGGCTCGTTGTCGCCTGGATCACGTTGGTCGAGTCGGGCGCTCCGCGAAAATGGATCACCACTGTGTTTTCAGTGTCCCTGAAAATCCCGGCGGTCGCCGGTGTCATCATGAGCGGAAGCCGGAAGACCGTTCCAGCGGCGCCCGGGCCACCGGTAAACGCGGTGCCATAAAGGGAATCGCCCAATCGCAACAACGGCGCAACCGGACAGGCGCCATCGGCATTCGTCCCATCCGTCGCCGCAGCCGAAAAGCTGTGAAGCGTGGTGAATGGACCGCCGCCGAGGCGCAACCCAAAGACAGTGCCTGCTCCCCCGGCGCCCCCGGCAGCGGCGGTTCCATAAAGAACGTTCCCCGAGAGAACCAGACCCGCGGCAGGCAAAGCACCGTCCGCATTCGTCCTTCTCGCCGTGTCCATCTTCGAAAAATGATACAGCACCTCGAATCCCGACCCGTCCAGCCCGACGGAAAAAACCGTGCCGGCGCCTCCGTGTCCGCCGTGCGAGGCCGTTCCATAAAGCGTGTTGTCCGACAACACAAGCCCGCCGCAGGGAAGCGCGCCGTCCGCGTTCGCGCCGCTGGCAACATCCATCGCCCCAAAACTGTGGAGCGTGGTGAAGCCGGTCCCGTTCGTGCGAATGGAAAACACCACACCGTTGCCGCCTGCCCCGCCGAGAGAAGCCGTGCCATACAGGGTGTCGCCCGACAGCACCAAACCGCCCCGCGGAACTGCGCCGTCCACGTTCGTGCCGGTCTGAACATCGAGCGGACTGAAATGGTGCAGCACAACGAAGCCTGTGCCGTTCGTGTTCAGCGAAAAAATCACGCCGTTCCCATGCGCTCCGCCGGCCGCTGTCGCTCCATAAAGAGCCTGCCCCATCAACACCAGCGATCCGCTCGGACTGGCTCCGCTCGCATTCGTCCCCCGATGCGCATCCAGCGCCGCAAAACTGTGAAGCACAGCAACCGTTCCGTTCGTCCCGCCGACGAACACCGCGCCCGTGCCATTGGCGCCTCCAGTGAGCGAAGTCCCGAAGAACCCGCCTGCGGGGATCAGACCGGCTTCCGGATGGCCCGCGTCCGCCGCACTGCCGAACGCGTGAAACACCATGAAATTCGAACCGTCGTCGGACACGAAAAAGGCCGTGCCCTTTCCGTGTAATCCGCCGTTGAGCGTGGTTCCAAACAACAGACCTCCGGCAGACGAAAGCCCGGCGGCCGGGTTCGCGCCATCGGCATTCACACCGCTGCTGATCGGGCTGAACCGATGCAACGCCGTCCCCTCCGGACCGGGAAAGGCATTCGTGAGCGAAACGGACGGCGGAAGCGTTCCCGCATCCAGGTTCGACACGGCAAAAGCCGTTTCCACCGTGCCAAAGGCCAGGCGATCAATGGCCAATCCATCCTCCCGCGCGCCGATCTGAAACGTTTGCTCGAGATTGCCCGGCGTCACCGAAAAGGTTCGCGGAGTCTCGCCAACGCCGTTGGTGAATTGCGAGAGATTCACCCACTTCCAGACCTGGCTGCCCGCGGCCCCAACCCCTGCAACGATCTCGCCCGGCGCCGTGTACCCGCCCGCGGCCAGATTGTTGACGAACAGCCAATCGTCGTTCGACGTCGGCGATTTCGCGCCAAAACCGTTTCCGACAAAAAGACTGTCGTCGTTGAAAGCATCGGAACCCACGCGTATTCGCGCAAAGAGGTTGTACGTGCCGCTCTCGGGAAAGAGCACGGTGTACGTGGCCACGCGATCGACGTTGCCCGGGTTCCCGCTGTTGACGCTGTCCGTTGAAATCGAAATGTATTCGATCCCGCCATCGCTGCCGTTGGTAAAGCCGGCCCCGAGAATCCCCGACTCTGCCTCCATCGTCACCAGCGCGGCCGCCAGCGACACACTCCGGACCGATGAAACCAGAAGAATGACAAGCAGGCAGAGGAGGGATCGCTTGGATGCCATGGGACTCACCGGGCCGGGTCATCTGAAGAGTGCTTCCGCCTTTTCGCGGCCCCGAGTATTCCAGGACGCTCCCAGTGATCGACATGATTCGGATCGCGCAATCCCACCATGGTTTGTCCGATATCGTTGCTGGTCATTGCCGGGGTCACAGAGGAACGCCGCGCGATTATGGCACAACGGACCTGGCCTGGCGATAGAGACCAATACTCATTATTCTCTCCGCAACTCATCGGACCGCCAGGTGTTGAATAGGCGGGCCCGTGAACGAGTCCATTGTTCTGAACCCCGAGCCTTTGTTGCTCGCAATCGAGGTCACATGAGAAGCGAACGGAACGTCGCCCTGCTCGCCGGTTGCATCACCGCAGCCCTCCTGCTCTCCCCATCAGCGCCAAAGGTATCGGCACAGGAGGTCCCGTTCTTCTACACAAACCCGCCCGCCGCCTCGGTGCCACCCGAACCGGAGGACCCCTCCGACGCCGCGAAAAACGCCAGGCCGTCCTTCTGGGCCGCCGAAATGCTCAAGCTCACTGAGGCCGGAATCGACGACAGCCTCAAATACGCCTTCATCGACAATACCGCCGGTTCGTTCAACCTGGGCGCGGACGAGATCATCCTGCTCAGCAAGGCCGGCCTTTCCCCGGACGTCATCAGCGCCATGCTCCAGCACGACTATGAGCTGGCAATGGGATTGCGCGAACCGCCGCCGGTCACTTCGCCGGGCCGGCCCCGACCTATTCAGATTGTGCTGGTCCCAAAAGAGCAACTCACCAACACCACCACAACCTCGGCGGTAACCGCGTCCAGGACTCCGAAACCGAAGGAAGAGCCCCTTGACCCGGTAATGGCGTTGGCAACAGAGATCGCTGCCACCTACGAATACCCGCCGCCTCCCGAAAAGCAGAGCAAGGGCTACGCAATCCGCGAACCGCATCCCGAAAAGCTGCTGCCGCCTATCATCGTCATTCGCAGCGAAGGCCGGGTCGCCAGCATCCGCGAATACCAGATCGAGTTGGAGCCGGAATCCCGGCATCCCACCCGGGAGTAGAACACCGCCCTCCGGCCTCCATCCGCCATTGGCCTTTCGCAACGTGGGGCGAGCAGCCTGCCACGCCGAAGCTCAGCGAAGGCGGGTCCCCGCGAGCCGTCATCCGACACCCCTGATCGTCCGGATCACAGCGTTGAATGGTGAATGTTCACTCCGTTGGATATTCGCTGTTAGGTGTTGCACTGAATGTTGAGCGTTGAGTCATTGGATGTTGATGTTTTCCCTCAAGTTTTCCCCTCCGCTGCCGATAGAACCCCCTGTGAACGCCGTTGGAAGGCGTTCCCAGGACTCTATGGAACGGATCTTTCATTTGATCGCATCACAACCGCTTGCGGTGGGTGTCATCGGCCTGTGCCTTCTTCTTGTGGTCAGCCTGCTCCTCAGCGACTGGGCCGAGAAACGGCGCGAACGCGAGCTCCTTCTGCTCCGCGCGCGCCTGCGGCGCTCACAACGCCCCGACCCGGCATTGCACCGGGCGCTTCAAGCCAACCGCCCCGTCTTCCGCCTGTTTCGATGGGAATTTCTCTTCCTGTCCATCGCCTTCGCCGGCCTGTGGATACCCGGAGAGTCCGACAGGAAAGCATTGCGCGTTGCAGCCAGGGAATCCCTGTCCATGCAAGGACACGAACCGTACCGGGTTCCGACGCCTGCCGATTCCGGGTTCCGACGCCTGCCGATTCGTCCCTGCAACTGCCGTCGCTGACCCTAGCCCTGCCGACCGGGGACGCCGACGATGCCAACGAACCATCGCTGGCGCCGTTCGCGCACGCCGCTCAACCGTCCGAGCCCGAACTCCTGCTGCTTTCATTGCCCGACCCGGACACCGGTGAGCCAATAATCCGGAACAGCAGCCCCGGAACATCATTGGCCACGGACATACCGGCGCTGCGCTCCCGGTCGTGGTCTCCGATGTGATGCGCACCCCGGGCGCTCACAGGTCGTAACGGCCTGAAGCCTCCGGCTGATACAGCACTTCCTCAACGCGCAATCGCACCGGACCGGCAGGGGCCTGCCACTCGAACTCGTCCCCGACCTCGTCCCCGACGCGCTGCCCGAGCATGGCGGTGCCCACCGGCGCCACCACCGAGATCCTGCCCTCGTCGATGTTCGCCTGGTCGGGGAACACCAGCGTGTACGTGAGCTCTTCGTTGTCCTCGAGATCGCGCAGACGAACCTTCGAGTTCATCGTGACGACGTCCGCGGGCACTTCCTCAGGCCGCACCACGTGGGCGTGCTCCAGCTCCGCTTCCAGGGCCCGCAGGTCGTCCCGCGAGTTTTTCATGGACTCAACGAGCGGGCGCAGGCGTTTCATGTCGGTTTCCGTTATGTAAATAACCCGTTTGTTCGATACTGTTTTCATGATTCTCTGCCTTGGTTGTCGATAGTTGCCGCCGGCGCTCAGGTGGACAACCAGAACGCCATCTCGTTGACGCGTTCCGGCGCTCCCAGCACCAGCAACTGGTCGTTAGGCTGCAACGTTTCGCGACCGCCCGGCCCCAGCAGAGCCCGGTGATCGCGCTGGATCCCCACCACCTGCACGCCAAACAGGCTGTTGACCCCCAGCTCGCCCAGCGTCTTCCCCACGTGGCGCGAACCCGCGGGCACCGTCAGGTGCTCGAGCCTCAATTCCGCAAGCCCCGGTTCTCCCGGCGGCATGTCGCTCGCCGCGTCCAGCCGGTTCTCCCGGCGGCATGTCGCTCGCCGCGTCCAGCCACGCTCCCGCCGCGCGCACGCCCTCCTCCGGCCCAAGCAGCAATACCTTGTCGTTCGGATACAGCACCGTGTCGGAAGGCGGACTGTGCACAGGCACGCCCTGGCGCTCGATACTGACAATCGTGCACGAAAACAAACTGCGCAATGGGAGTTCCGCAATCGCCCGGGCAACGGCCCGCGTGCCGTCCTTCACCACGTGCTCCACAAGGATCAGTTCCCACCGGCCGTTCGCCGACGAAGGCATCCCCACCAGCGGCGGCTTCGCGTTCCCGAATGGCGAATCCGTCAATTGCCGGCGAAGCTCGATCTCAAACCGACTCTGGAAGCGAATCCACTTCCGCCAGAAAACCGCGGCCGCCCCGACGAATGCCAGAGCCAGAAGGATCATCCCCCACCCGGGCAGCAACGTGTAGGGCACCAGCGCAGCCAGCCACACCACCATCGACGCAAGGGCCGACGCCTTCAGCAGATTCTCGAAGAGCGGCCTCAGCTTCGAGCGCTTCGGATGACCCTGCGTCGCCGCCTCCGCGCATATCATCGCCAGCGCCTCCACACTCCGCCACACCGCAATCAACGGCGCCAGCAGCAGAATCCCGAACACCAGCCAGAACGTCACCGCCAGCCCCCCCGGCACCGGCCAATCCGGCCCCAGCCACTTCGCCACCACCGCGTACAACGGCCGCGCGAAGATCAGCAGACCCGAAACAAACAACACCAACAACCCCACCTGGATCAGCCGCGGCGCCGTCAGAGTCCACAACAGGCTCGCCTTGCGCCGCTGCTTCAAGCTCTCGATCCAGTCGTGGTACAGCCCGATCCATTGCGCCAGCCGCTCGGGCTGCCTGCGCACCACCCACTCGCCGATGCCCCGCGACCGCTGGATCAAGAACGGCGTCGTGAACGACGTCAGCAGACACACGCCGATCGCCACCGCATAAAACGTCTCCGGCACCAGCCCGCCCTGCACGCCCGTCAACGCAATGATCAGCGAGAACTCGCCTATCGGCGTCAGGCTCACGCCGGCGCGCGCGGCATCCCCCATCGAATGCCCCACCATCAACAACGCCACCGTCGCCGACAGCGCCCGCCACACCACGGCCATTGCGAAAACGCCCAGCGCCAAAGGCCACGCCTCGGCAAACAGCCGATAGTCAAACAACATCCCCATCGCCACAAAGAACACCGGCGCGAACACCTCCGTCAGCCCGCTCAGCGTCCGATCCACCTGATCGCTGCTCCCCGTGCTCGACACAATCGTGCCCAGCAGAAACGCCCCCAGCGCGGCCGAAAAACCCGCCTTCGCCGATAACAGCGCCATCGCCAGCAACAGGCCCACGATAACCAGCGAGCGCACTTCGGAGGACACCGTCCGAACCCGGCTCAGCAACGCGGGAACCGAAAGCAGCGCCACGATCACCATCGTGACCACCACGGCATTCAGACGGACCACACTGCCAAAGACCGTCGTCGAATCCGCATGCCCCACGTGAATCAGCGACGTCAGCACCGTCAGCGTGATCACCGCCACCAGGTCGTCCAGCGCCGTCACCGTCAACGCCGTCTGCCCGAACCGGCTGTGCGTCAACCCCGAATCCCGCAACGTCTTTCCCAGAACCGCCGTGCTCGACACCATCAGGATCCCGGCCAGCACCAGGCTGTGTTCGGCCGGCCAGCCAAGAACCGTTCCCAGCCTGTCTCTTATACACATCTGACGCTGCCGACGAAGAGGATAGTG
>CZCB01001888.1_pt1 | contig 11174 bp, 10 predicted proteins | sample 591991 | NCBI WGS metagenome assembly CZCB01 (sample SAMEA3556809, study PRJEB10932) | anaerobic digester metagenome | reverse complement strand
CCCAAAGTGGAAGAAATGTTGTGCAAGCAAGGACTGCTAAAACTGGCTTAGTTGAATGCGCACGAATGACGAACATCGGAAAGCCGTATTAGGGAAAACCTCACGTACGGTTTGATGAGGAGGGGCTGGTGACCCCAGCCTCTCACTCTACGGAAGGGCCAACCATAATAGTGAGCTCCGAAGGAACGAACATCGGGAGTGCCGGAACGGCCAATGACACGTTTGGAAGGTTCCCTTTATCCTATTATGATGATGTTAACGCTTTTTCTTTTTCCGCCTTCTATCTTCAAAATACATTCTATGGGCGGGAATATTTTTAGGCCCAGAGCCTTCAAGCTCGTTAGAGTCTTCGTTTGTTTGTGAATTATCCAGGTATTGCTCAGAATCCAGGTCTTCCTCTACTATATCTGTCTCGGTTTCTTCTGGTACCGTAATCTGGGTTGATTCTGGTGATACTGATTCTTCAGATTCCTCTGGTAAAACATTTGAAGGGTTTTCCTCAATGTTTGCCGTTTCGTTAGTCGACAATGAACCGGCAAGTTCAATTTTTTCTTCGTATTCTTCTGGGCTTTCTGGTATCTGGTTGGCATTTGGGGTTGTACTCACTTCATCTCTTGGTTCTTTAATCTGGGCTGATTCAGGTGTTGGGAATACCTCAGGTTCCTGGGGTGACTCATTGTCCAACTGCCTTTCCTCTGTGGTTTCCGTTGTTCGGTTTGTCATCGAAGTCTCAAGAGTGACAGGAGCGGCTTGTGCATCATTTTTTTTCAGGGGAGTTTCTATTACCTTTGGCTCTAAGTTATGTGAGATGGTAATCTTTATTGGAGGGGGATCCTGAATATCTGATTGTTCATGCAAAGGTAGGTCTGATTTCTCCACTGACCGTTCCGATTCTTCGGGCACATCATCTGTTGCAGTAGTTTCGTCAACATCAGATGACTCTTGAGATACTTCTATTTCCGAATCCTCCGCGGCTTCATCAGGAGTTTTGTCAGACATTGGTGCTTCTGATTCAGCAGTGTTTTCATTTACCGGTTCTGGGGTAATTTCCTGTGATTCGGATGGTGAAGATGGAGCGGTTTTTTCTAAAGGTTCGTCGGGGGTAGGGGGGATTTCAGTTATTACTGGTTCTTCTGATATTGATGGTATTTCCGACTGGCTAGTAATCTCTGATGCCTCAGTTGTTGCCGGTTCTTCTGTCAGGCTGGACTTTTCTGGTTCTACAGGTGCTACGTCATGGTCTGGTCTTTCGGATACAATAGCGGCCTTGTCATTAGCGGCTTCCTCTGGAATCGTGGGTATTTCACGAGTTTCAATGATTTCGGCTTCAGCATTATCTGAGGTTGTGTCGCCAGTAGTCATTGGTGGTTTATTCTGCAGATTTTTCAACTTACTTATTACTTCATGATCTGCATGAGAGCTATTAAAGTGCTTCGACTTTGTATACTGATTATTGCAGAAGGGGCATGTTTTTTCATCTGATAAGGGGGTAGGAAATCTGCTCCACTGGTTACATACCTGGCAAAAAAGCCAATAAGCCATAAGTATTATCTCCTTCCTGAAAATAATAACCATAGACAGCAAAAAGCTGGTTTTTAATAAACATAGTATCGAGTCGTCTACATTTTATGAATATAAAATCATAATGTGACTATTAATATGGAGGTAAAAATGGAGCCAGGTGGTGGGAAGCGCAAAAAACAAGATATAGATAAATAGTGGAAAATATTAGGAACTCATTAGGCTTGCGACTGAAAGAAGGTGGTTGTTAACTGTCCATTTAAGTTTTATAATTTTCAGTAGTGTGTACTGCTTTTATGGTAGTATGGTCTATTATCTATTATTATTTATTATTGGTTAGGTAGGACGGGAGGAAGGAAAGAAAATGCCTATTACAGAGTTTTTGGTACGCAATGCACAAATGTACGGACAGGAAAAATGCCTCACCGAGATTAACATGGATCTGCAGGAAAGGCACAACGTAACCTGGCTGGAATATGAACTGATTGAGAACAATCCGGCTGGAGAATACCGGCGGGATATGACCTGGCGAGTGTTCGACGAAAAAGCAAATCGACTGGCCAATTTGTTAATCAAGAGAGGAATTAAAAAAGGTGATAAGGTGGCTATTCTGTTGATGAATTGCTTGGAATGGCTGCCTATTTATTTTGGCATATTAAAAACTGGAGCTATTGCTGTTCCTTTGAATTTCCGTTATACAGCTGAGGAAATCAAATACTGCCTGGATTTGTCAGACAGTGTGGCTTTAATATTCGGTCCGGAGTTTATTGACCGGATGGAAACAATTATCGATCAAATCCCCAAAGTGAAAATTTTATTCTATGCCGGGGAAAATCGTCCTCTTTTTGCCGAAAGTTATGATCGCCTTACCGCCAATTGTTCTTCAGAAGATCCTGGTATTCATTTATCTGATGATGATGATGCGGTTATCTACTTTTCTTCTGGGACCACTGGGTTCCCCAAAGCTATTTTGCATACTCACCGCAGCTTGATGTCAGCGGCTTATACCGAACAGGCTCATCACAGGCAAACCCGTGAAGACAACTTTTTATGTATTCCACCGCTTTACCATACCGGTGCTAAGATGCACTGGTTTGGCAGTCTTATATCAGGCAGCAAAGCCGTATTACTAAGAGGGGTTAAGCCGGAATGGATACTCAAAACGGTGTCCGAAGAAAAAATAACTATTGTCTGGCTTTTGGTTCCCTGGGCCCAAGACATTTTGGATGCTATTGAAAGAGGAGATGTTAATCTGGATGATTATGAGCTGTCCCAGTGGCGGCTAATGCATATAGGTGCGCAACCGGTGCCACCCAGCTTGATTCGCCGGTGGAAAAAGTATTTTCCCGGTCATCTCTATGATACAAATTATGGCCTTAGTGAATCAATTGGCCCTGGATGTGTACATTTGGGATTAGAAAACATACACAAAGTTGGGGCTATAGGGATTCCCGGCCACAACTGGCAAGCTAAGATTGTTGATCACAATGGAGTTGCTATTTCTAACGGGGAGGTTGGGGAATTAGTAGTAAATGGGCCGGGAGTCATGAAAGGCTATTATAAGGACCCTGAAGCAACTGCAGCAGTACTCAGGGATGGCTGGTTGTATACCGGTGATATGGCCCGTATGGATGAAGACGGTTTTATTTATTTGGTTGACCGGAAAAAAGACGTGATAATAAGTGGGGGAGAAAACCTGTATCCCGTGCAGATTGAAGATTTTCTCCGCTCTCATGAAGCTATAAAAGATGTAGCCGTAATAGGATTACCCGATAAACGCTTAGGTGAAATAGCAGCGGCTATTATCGAATTAAAACCGGGCTATAGCTGTACGGAGGAGGAAATAAGACAGTTTTGTGCCCCTATGCCGCGCTACAAACGCCCCCGGGTGATAATTTTTGATAATGTGCCTCGTAATCCAACCGGTAAGATTGAAAAACCGCGTTTACGTGACAAGTATGGGGCGACACGCTTGGTAGCAGCTCAAACCCAAAGTTAACGGTTATTTAATGGGAAGGCATTCTTTTCAGGGTACCTCTTATTTGCTTAAGAGACAGATGAGAAGAAGGCCTTCTTTTTTATATGCCAGTTTTCGCCCCGCAAATCCGGTTTGCCTGTGCCAACATCACTGGATATAATGACCATAAACTGCTAATAGCGAACAGCGAGGAGGTTAACTATCTCATGGCGGTTAAAATTTGTCCACATGTTTACCAGGTGGGTGGAAGCAACCTGTCACATCCAGATGATTGCTGCATATATTTAGTGGAGTCGGAGCAGGAATGCGCCCTTATTGACGCTGGGGCAGGCAAGGGAACCGAGCGGGTACTGGGTAATATTGCAAAGTGCGGTTTTTCTGCCAGCAATATACGCTACATAATAGTTACTCATGGTCATATCGACCACATTGGAGGGTTAAAGGAACTTCAGAGTAAAACTGGGGCTCAGGTAGTAGCCCCTGCTTTGGAGCTTGATGCTGTAGAAAAGGGCGACTCCCGGCTTACCGCAGCCTCTTGGTACGGTATTGACTATCAACCTGTAAAGGTAGACCATATCATCAGACAAGACAGTGAAACATTGCAACTGGGGCAAATGGAACTGGTCTTTTTACACACTCCTGGCCATACTCCCGGGAGTATTTCAATTCTTTGCCAATGTGCGGGGGTAAAGGTATTGTTCGGACAAGATATACACGGTCCTTTTAACCGGGAATGGGGATCAGACATTGACCAATGGCGCAGGTCTATGGAGCGACTGCTGGAGTTGGAAGCAGATATATTATGTGAAGGCCACTTTGGCATATTTGAGCCTGCTCACCAAGTGCGCCAATATATAGAATCGTACCTGCGCCGCTATTAGCTGCTGGAGAAGACAACCTTTACAGCGGCAGGTAGTATATAATTAGTGTTAGTGAGCTTCTCTGGTCGCGGGAAGTGATATATTTTTGCCAAGCAAAATACAATAATATTAACCAATTACCTTATTACAGGTTCTTATCATTAAACCAGTGGTTAGTAAAAAGACTGTTTTTCTAAAGAGGGCGAGGAGAATGGTAAAAATAACAGCAGATAGTACCTGCGATCTATCAGAAAACATTATTAAGGCCATGAACATTACTTTGATTCCTTTACATATTATCGCCGGTGAGCAAGTATTCCGTGATGGTGTAGACATAACTCCCCCTGATATTTTTAGATTGGTGGAACAAGAAGAACAATTCTGCAAAACCTCAGCAGTAAATGTGTACCAATATGTCTCGGTATTCCAGGAACTTTCCCCTCAGTATGAGGCGATAATTCATATTTGTATCGGCTCCGAGTTTTCCACCTGTTATCAGAATGCTTGTTTGGCAGCGGGTCAGTTCAATAATGTATATGTGATTGATTCGCGTAATCTTTCCACCGGCAGCGGCCATATTGTTTATGATGCTGCTGTTATGGCTCAACAGGGAAAAGACCCCACCGAAATATGCCGAACTCTGGACATGACTATTCCTAAGGTAGAAGCTAGTTTTGTTATTGACCGCCTCGATTATTTACACAAGGGAGGCCGTTGTTCTGGGTTGGAAGCAGTTGGTGCCAAAATCCTCAATATAAAACCATGTATTGAAGTTGTACACGGAAAAATGAAAGTTGGTAAGAAGTACCGGGGCAGTTTTGAACACTGTCTGGAACATTATGTGAAAGATCGATTGAGTAATCGTACCGATATCGATTATAGCCGGATATTTATAACTCACCCTGTGTGTGCAGATAAAACCGTGGCCAGGGTGAAAGAACTAGTGGATAAGTACGCAGATTTTGAAGAAGTGATTGAAACCAGAGCTGGATGCACGATTTCCAGCCATTGTGGTCCCAATACTCTGGGTATTCTTTTCAAACGTAAATTATAGAGTGGCCTGAGGCGGTTTAGTCAATTATAATTGCTGGCTAACTGCTCATCGAAAGAGACCAAAGCCGTTTCCAAGCGGTGATTTCTAATTTCTGTAACCTTGATTATAAGTCCATACACCTCCAGTTCGGGTGTGCTTCCATCTTCAGGGATACTTCCCAGTAACCCAAATATCAATCCACCAAAAGTATCGTAGCCGTCCTCAGGCAGGTCTACTCCCAGTTGCTGAGAGACTAAATTCAAAGGAGCTGCCCCAGCTATTCTCCAGGTTTGCGGTTCAATTTGCTCAATTAAAGGAGGTTCAGCTGGAACGGTATCATCATCTTCCAGGTCACCAACAATTTCTTCCAAAAGATCATTAATGGTTACGATACCGCTCATGCCCCCGTAATCATCCAAAACAATGGCAAAATGGTTACGGCTGTTTTTCATATTGTTAAACAGTACATCAGCTCGCACGGTTTCGGGTACAAAATAAGCTGGCCTGAGGGCTTGTTCAATAATATTATCACGGGTTTTATCTTTAACTCGAAAGTAATCCATAGCTTTTAATACACCTATAACCTTATCGGGACTCTGCTCGCATACTGGATAAACTGAATGACGATTTTCCAAAATGGTTTGCTCCCACTGCTGGACACTTTCATCCATCCAAAGAATGGCCACTTCAGTTCTATGGGTCATAATATCCTCCGCATTTTTATCGTTGAATTCAAATATATTTTGAATCATATCCTTTTCATTGTGGCTGATAGCACCTTTTTCGCTACCCGCATCCACCATCATACGAATTTCTTCCTCGGTAATATCATTATTATCAGCAAAAGGGTCAATGCTTATAAGACGCAGCAGGGAGTTAGTGGACACCGTCAACAACCAGACAATAGGACTGAATATCCGGGAAACAAAATATACCAGCCCAGACATGGCCAGAGCTATTTCTTCTGCTTTGTGCATGGCCACCCGCTTGGGCACTAATTCACCAAATACTAAAGTAAAGTAAGATAGTATTAAAGTAATGGCTATAACAGATAAAGTATCTAGGGTGGCAGGAGAAATGGCAACGCCTAAACTAACCAACCAGTTTACCAGGAGATCCGAGAAATTATTAGCCGCGAAGGCACTGGCCAGAAATCCGGCTAGTGTGATACCAACTTGAATAGTTGATAGGAAGCGAGCAGGCTGTTCAGTTAATTGGGCCAGACGAACGGCCCGCTTATCACCTATACTAACCAGTTTAGCCAGCTTATTATTATTCATCGCAATTACAGCAATTTCAGCACATGCAAATAAAGCGTTAATTATTATTAGAGTAAGCTGCAAGAGCAACGGCCAAAATAAGTGTTCTCCTGACAAACCAACTACCCCCTAATTATTCCAGCCATATGGGCGGCGATATTATTAATGCACCTGCTAAAATAAAATAAGCGACATGTATTTACCAACAGATGGAAATCCGCTTGGCAATACTTGACGCTTATTCTAAGTAACTGCTTACCTAAGATACATCGCTCCGGTATTTCTTCCAATTAACAATTCACTCCCAGATAAATTGAGAAAAGTTTACTATATAATGACAGTTTAGTCAATATGGCATACTGGCAACCTCTGCACTGGTAACACTTGGGCTTAAACTTAACTTAAATAATACCAAAATTTATATTATTGTTAGCTATTATTAGTGTCAAAAGATGGCGCTAAAAACATCACATGCAAATAAAGGAAACAGAAACCATTTAGAGAAATTAAAAATACTTAAAACAAAAAGGGGGATCAAGCTTGGACCAAGAACTGGTTGAAAATCTGCGCAAAGTTGGCATTCCTTATATAAACGACATACCGTGGGGTACTCATATTTGTTCCTTTTTTGGGAGCAAAAGTGATTTACTAGGGATAGTTGTCCCGTATTTTAAGGCCGGATTAGAAAACAATGAATTCTGTATCTGGGTGGTTTCGGAGCCATTGGATGTTTCGGAAGCTAGGGAGGCCTTAGAAGCTGCCATACCCGATTTCCAATCATATACAGAGCAAATAGAATTATATAATCATCGTGATTGGTATCAAGTTTCAGAACTAGATGCAGATAGGATAGTACAGGCCTGGATCACTAAATTGAAGGCAGCCATTAGTAATGGTTATGAAGGTATCAGGGTTTGCGGCAGTACAGTTTGGACAGACTTTAGATCCTGGAAAAAATACCTAGATTATGAGGCCAAGGTGGAAAATATTATTGGTTCTCTGCAAACAATTGCTTTGTGTCCATTTCAATTGGAGAAATGCGGACTCCTTGAACTTCTAGGTTTAGCGCAAATTCACGACTTTACTTTTATCAGTTGTAAAGACCCCTTCAGCTATTTAAACAGCATGGTTAATACTGATCGTTTTGAATTAATCGGGAAGATGGCAGCTAGTGTAGCCCATGAGATTAGAAATCCCATGACATCGGTAAAGGGTTTTATCCAGCTGCTACAGGGTGATAAGGATTTACAGAAATACTCTTCCTATTTTATGTTGATGATCGACGAACTGGAACGGGCCAATGATATAATTACTGAGTATTTATCCATAGCCAAACCAAGGGTTCGCAATGTGGAAAATCATAATCTAAATGAAATATTAACTACTATGCTGCTGTTGCTCCAGGCTGATGCTCGCAAGGAAGACAAAGACGTGATCCTGGTAACTGGTGATACTGCGGATATATTAGTTGACCCCAGAGAAATCCGGCAGGTTATCCTTAATTTGGTACGCAATGGATTGGACTCTATGCCATCTGGAGGGGTTGTGGAAATACGAACCTCCATGCAAAATAACGAAATTGTATTAGAAGTAGAGGACAGCGGTCATGGAATACCCGAAGAAATCCAAGTTCATCTTGGCAAACCTTTCGTGACTACCAAGGAACACGGTACGGGTTTGGGAATGTATGTCACCTACAACATTCTTAAAAGTTACCAAGCCAACATAAATATACGTTCGTCGAATGAAGGAACACGGTTTATAATACGTTTCCCATCTGCCGAAGGAGGAAATTCGGATTATATATGTAGATACAAATCCGGCTAATTAAAATGACCACTGGCTATGCTTCCAGCGGTCATCTTCCGAGCTCTCATTCAGTTTCTCTCAACATGTTAATGGGAACACTTAAACGGTGGTTATTATCCAACAGGCGAATATGAGCCGAATCCTGTTCAATCTGTTCAATCCAAACTGGATGTCCCTGATAGAGAACTTCAATTACCCCTTTGGACTCCATGATCTCCCGGGCACGATCAACTAACATAACCGACACCTCTTTTTTTATTAGCTTGCCTCAGCCACACTATAATTATTTATCCGAAGTCTCCTTTTAGGAATGAGATGTGTCATTATAACTGTCCAGGTGCACCGTGGTCATTGCGTATAAATCACCGTTTATGATATCTTCAACTTTTTCAGCAATATCATGAGCTTTAACCAAGGGCAATGAGCCATCCACTTCAATATGAAGGGAGATTACTTTGTAAGCTCCATAGTCATGTACAGCAATATCATGGGTGGACATTACACCAGGTACAGTATAGGCCAATTCGTTAATCCTTTCTAATTGTTCCTCATCCGCTTCACCGATTATTTTGGAAGATGAGTCTAAAAATATTTCAATGCCAGTCCAGATTATTAAAATTGACACAGCCATACCTAAAACGGCATCGACGCGATAATAGCCATATTTTGATGCCAATATGGCCACAGCTACCAAAAACGAGGCTATGGCATCGGTTCGGTGATGCCAAGCATCAGCAATCAAGGCTGAAGACTTAATACGGTTTCCCAATTCTATGGATATTCTGGACATCAATTCTTTCACCAAAGCGGCTGCGACCATAAAAGCTGCTATCAGTAAGCTGCCGCGAACTGGAGTATTAGCCAAATAGCGCTGATAAGAATCGTAACCAAACTTAACGCCCACTGCCAAAAGCATTAAAGCAATTATCAGGGTAGCGATAAACTCTATGCGGCCATGTCCATAAGGATGTCTCTGATCAGCGGGCATTGAGGACATCTTGAAACCTATAATTACCACTAACGAAGTCAATACATCAGAAGCTGTATGAACAGCATCTGCCAGCATAGAAATACTGTTAAGCATAAGGCCGAATACCATTTTTATGACTGCTAAAAATATGTTACCGATGATGCTAATCCATGCTTCCAGATAGGCGACTCGTTTACGATATTCAGGTTTTGCCAATTCTTGACTATTGGTGCGCTCAACGGTGTGCCGCAAAAGAAAGTCAGAAATATTTACCGTTAACCGATCCATATCAACACTCCTTGGTATTAGTAAAAAAACCGTGGGACTTAGTATATTTACAAAAACAATAGTCCCACGGTTTTATTCCGCTGCCAATAATCGGCCCAGCATATGCCTGACTAATTATATTAAATTACAAACATTGTAACATCAGTATAAGAACCATGGCAAGAGTTGGATTACTCATACCCCTTTTCCCGGTCAATGGCTTCATCGCGTATTTCCAGTCTCATACGTTCCAAGGCATCTTCCCGGCGCTCATTCTTTTTCTTTAGGGCTTGTATTGTCTTGGGATCATCGGTTTCAGCCATCATCTCTTCTACCAGCTCAATGTTTCTTATGGTATGGTCAATGTTAAACTGGATTCTTTCTACATTATCTCGGCGGTCATCAGGATTGTGCTTCATAACAACTCTCCTTTTAATATAGTAATTTCAACAAATATTATTCGAAATTGACGGTTAATTCTTTAATCTCATGCCCAAATGCCCCCTTGCTACCTATTAATAGTTTGAAAAACTCAGCTTATGAGCAAACTATGGCTGTAATAAGTTCTGGGAGGTAGTAAAGATGAATTCAGAGCTGTTGTTGAACGAAGCACTTGGTCATCTGGGAGAACTGGAACAATTATTTGCTGATTTAGCCAGCCGTAGCGAACACCAGGTGCAGCGCAAGGATTATTTGGATTATCAAGGTCAGATCCAGCAAATGCAGAAAAAACTCAGCCAGGATCTTGATAATATTGATGACACGGAGACCTTCACTATGTCATTGGACAAATGGTAGTCAGCAGCAAGATATTAGCTTAGCGTAAAATTACTTTGGGAAAAAGAAGCAGAAAAATAAATAAGAGAAAGAGAATCTCCTTGTGATAATATAGAGATGTCCAAAAGCCCTATATTTATAGCAAAGGAGAAACTCTTATGGAACTAATTATACAGAAAATTGCAGCAACAATCAGCCAAAGATTCGAAGAAGAGTTAAAAAGACTTTTTATCGAGGAAAGAGATATATCTGAATACATAATTGCTACCAAAGAAATGCTAGATGAAGTTGGGGTAAAGCTAGTGGCTGAAGCATTGGTAAAGATGGATGAGGCAGTAAGGAACAGTGCGGACAGGAAACGCAACTGGGTGATAAAAAGCAAAGCTGACCAAAAGAATCTAGCAACTATTTTTGGCGAAGTCAGCTATAAAAGGACATATTATCAGAACAAGAAGACCGGAGAATATTGCTATCTATCAGATGAAATAGTGGGCATAAAAGCACACGACAAGCTTGATACATCTTTAAAGGCAAAATTAATCGAAGAAGCCGTCAGTACGCCCTACCGAAGGAGTGGGGAGAAAGCAGCCGAAACAATAAAACTGACGTCACAGACAGTAATGAACACTATCCGCGAGCTGGGTCATGTAGATAACAGTGCTGTTGCCATAAAGGAGAAGAAAAAGGCAGTAAAAGTACT
>CZCB01013072.1_pt1 | contig 11175 bp, 8 predicted proteins | sample 591991 | NCBI WGS metagenome assembly CZCB01 (sample SAMEA3556809, study PRJEB10932) | anaerobic digester metagenome | reverse complement strand
AACGGATGCCGCACGCCCGCCGCCGTCACCTGGTGCTCCTGCATGGCCTCGAGCAGCGCCGATTGCGTCTTGGGCGGCGTGCGGTTGATTTCATCCGCTAGAATCATGTTCGCGAAGATCGGCCCCTCGACGAACTTCAGCCGCCGGCCCTCCTCGGTCTCGGTCAGAATCTCCGTGCCGGTGATGTCAGCAGGCATGAGGTCCGGCGTGAACTGGATGCGCTGGAACTTCAGATGGAAGATCCGGGCGATCGATTTCACGAGCAGCGTCTTGGCCAGGCCCGGCGCGCCGGTGATCAGGCAATGCCCGCCGGCGAAGAGCGCCAGCAGGATCTGCTCGACCACGTCTTTCTGGCCGACGATGACTTTCGAGAGTTCGGATTCAATGTGAGCGCGGCCGGCGATGAGTTTTTCGACGGCCTGCGCGTCGTTCTGGCGGGTTTCAGTTAGCGTTTCCACAATGCCTTTCTTTGCTGCTCAGTGGGTCAATGCGTAAAAAATGATGTTGATGCCAAGGGGGAAGGCGTACTTCTCGGAAAACTGGGCGAAGTAATCCGGGTCGGTCGATTCCTCCTCCCATCCGTCGCCCACGTCGGTGTTGTGGCAGATGATGACCATCATCCGGCCTTTGTCGTCGAAGATGCCCTTGTAATGCACCTCGCGGGCGTCTTCGCGTTCCCAGGTGATGCCGTAACGCCAGGGCTGGTTGCGGCCGCGCCCGCCGACCGAAGGAATCTGCGGCTTCTTGTCCAGCGGGAACACGCAGTGGAAGACGGGATGTTCGAGCGGCAGCTCAACGGGCTCGCGATCCGGGAAGACCCGTTTGATCTGGAAATAGAACCGCTGCCATTCGCCTTCCCCCCAGAAGTCGTCCACCATCAGGAATCCGCCGTTCAACAGGTAGCGCCTCAGACACTGCACCTCCTCCTCGCTGAACTCGAGCGCGCCCACCTCGAGCATGTAGATGAACGGATACTTGTAGAGCTCGGGATTCGTCAGGCGCAGGATCAGCCCGTTCGGGTTCACTTTCATCGCGGTGATCTGCTGGAGCCGATAGGAGAAATTCAGATCGCTCTCCGGCAGGTCCACCGCCCAGCCGCCCCCGCCTCTCCCCCAGCCCGCGCCGCCGTACGTACTGTCGTATTCAATCCTGACGAACGTGAATACGTCGCGCTCGAACCCCGCCTGGTTCGTCCACGCGGGCCAGACCCGGTTCATGTCGTATGAATCGACATAGTCCCGCGCGGTCGTGCCGTCGGCGCTCGCGCCGCCGCGCCGCCATCGGCCGAGCTGGGCCACGCTCACGCCGGTGATCATCACCAGCAGCAGAACAAAGAAAAGAACACGACGCGTTTTCACTGTGCCGATTGTGGTGTTCGTAATTCCTGGACGGGCGGGCTGTCAGTTTTTCCGGTTGTCGGGGCGGCCGACGCCAGTTGCAGCAGCAGCTTCTGCGCGTCGCGGAACCGCGGCGCCTCCTCGAGCGCCTGCAACACGTGCCGCCGCGCCTCGTCCCTCTCGCCCCGCATGTGAAGCAATCGCGCCAACTGGTAATGCACGTCCGCCGGATCCGCCGGATCCAGCAACAACAGCTTGCGATAACCGAGAATGGCCGTGTCCCAGCTCTCGAGCTCCGCCCCGGCTCTCGCCAGCGCGCGGTACGGCAGGGAAATCAGCGGATGCAGCGCCAGCAACCGGTCCGCATAGTTCGTCACCGCCGCCCAATCCTGCCGCGCCATGCACAACTCGATCAGCCGGACATACAGGTCCACGAAACCCGATTCGCGTTCGGCAAACTGCCGCAGCGTGGCCAGCTCCGCGTTCGTGTCGTTCAGATTCCGATGCACCAGCGCCAGCAGCCACAGCGGGTTCTCAACGCCGCTTTCGCCCGCGTAATCCTTCGCCAGTGATTCCAAAACCGGTTTCGCTTCCTCCCATTTCTCGGCATCGATCAGTTCCTCGGCTTTCCGGAACCGGACGTAATAATTGTTCGGATGCAGCTTCTCCCAGACCTGCCGCTCGGTTTCGGATCGCGTGACCGGCGGCTTTTCAAAATCCACGCCAGGCGCGAGGTTCTCGGCCAGTTGCCGGGCATAGGACGCGAACTGCTTCTCCAGCTCCGGCATCGGCATCGTATGCGCCGCAATCGCTTCGTTGATCTCCTTGCCGTCGTGCAGGTCCTTCAAAATCCGCTTCATCGCGTCGATCCCGAACTTGTCGATCAGGAACTCCACCACGAGTGAAGACTGAAAATAGGCGAACTGAAGGTGCCGCGGTGTTCTCGGAGTGAGGAACGCGCTGCTCAGCCTGCTCACCGGCGTCAGGTCTTCGCCCAGCGTCATTTCGCGATACGCCAGGTTCATCCGCTCGCCCCACGCCGGGTTCGCCTGGCGCTCCTCGTACACCGAGATCCCCTCGCTCAACCAGCGCGGCATCCGGTTCCGCGTCGCCGTCAGCGTGATGACATGACAGAACTCGTGCCACAACACGTCTTCCCAGTTGGCCGGGTTCGGCACCTGCGACGCCGGGCTGTTGGCGGTGATCACCGAGCCGAAACACACGCCGAGATAACCGGGATTGCCCGGCATCCCGAACGTCCGCACCGCAAAATCCTTCTGGTTTGGGAAAATCTCGACCACGGTCGGCCGCGTCAGCGTCAGACCGTACTTGTCCGCCAGCACGTCCCTCGCGCGCGTCAGCAGCCGCAACACGCGGTCCCCGTACAACTGCGCCTCGTGCGGCGACATCCGGACGATGAACCCGTCGTTGGTCAGCGTCTGGAACTTCCGCATCGTGTCGTGCAGCAGGGTGAGATTGTAAGCGGTGACGTCGTATTCGTCGGCGGTGTGAACGGCTTCGGCAAGCTTCCATCCCTCGTCGGTGTGGCCGAGCCGCAGGAGGTCCTCGGCCAACTGGCGCCGGGCCGGAAGGTAGTCCCGCTGCAACGACAGTGCGCGGCGCTGCGCGGCGGCGCCTTCCTCGAAGCGGTACTTGCGCGACAGCTTGAGGCCGATCAGGTGATCGACCTCCGGGTTGGTTTTCCAGAAGCGCAGCGCCGCCGTCCGGAATTGTTCCTCCCGGGCGAAGTCGTTTCGCAAATGCGCCAGCAGCGCGCGATACGCCAGCGCCTTCGGTTCGTGCGGGTTCACCTGCAACGCCGCCTCCAGTTGATCCTCGGCTTCCTTGTATTGCTCGGCGTCGATCAGGTGATCCGCCAGCAGCAACAGGCTGGGAACATGACGCGGGTTGATGTTCAGCGCCGCCTGGATGGAATTCAGCATCTCCTCGCGGTCGCTGGATTGAAACGCCTGCGCCAGCCCCCAGTGCATGTCCGGATCCTCGGGGAACCGCTGAATGCCCGCCCGGAACGCCTCCGCCGCAATCGCAAAGTCATGCTTCTCGAGCGCCAGCCGCCCTATCGCAAGAAACGCCTCGCGCGGCGGCAATTCCGACCGCTCCGCGCGGCGGAAGGAGTTCTCAAGGATAATGCGCGGCTCCACCCCCAGCATCAGCAACGCTTCGCCCAGCGCCACCAGTTCCTGGGGCGTCCGCCAGGGAGCCTCATACCCGCGCCGCGACCTCGGCGGGTTCTCGATCAGCATCCGGATCCGCATCAGCATCCGGTCCGCGCCGGCCGGGTCGTTCTGAAACAGAAACGCCTCCCGCGCCGTCAACAGCATCCGGATGTCGTCGGAGTAATAGTCGAGCCCCTCGATCGTGTTGGTGAACGCCTCGTTGTACAGTCGAGCCCCTCGATCGTGTTGGTGAACGCCTCGTTGTACTGGCCGACAGCCATGCGCGCTTTGACCAGGAGGATGTACCAATCCGCCGAGCTCCCGATGGAGACGCGTTTTTCCGCCGCCCGGATGGCTTCCTCGTATTCACCGCGCAAAAATTGCCGTTGCGTCTCCTGCAAATTTTGCGCAGCCACACTGAAGCCCGTCAGGAATAAAAGCGCGGTGATCGGCCGGATCGGCAGTGCAGACAGCAACGCGTTCAAGTTCAGTTTGCCGGGCATGCTATGCCATTCATACGCTGTATCGACAGGCGAAGCAAATGCGCATTGCTACGGGATTCTGCTCGTGCCGCTTCCCGGCACGCGCGTCGAATCATCGCCGGCCGCCTCCGCGCCAAGCACGCCGGAAACCGACCGGGAGCGGTCGATTCCAGTACGCGAACGCGGGTTCTGGAATCCCGGAGCACAACCGATGCCGCAGCCGCTCGCCCGGATCAGCGGCCCCGCCTTGTCCCTGGAAATCCTGAAGCGATTCCATCACGAAGCAGGTCCCGAACGCGCGGCGGGCTCAATGCGCTTCAGCGCGTGTGACGCACAACAACGCGGTAACGCGCCCAGATCGCGCCTCCGCGGAGCACCCGTTGTGACATCAGACGCAGTGTCGCGGCGGCCCGGCGCGGCGGCGGCCCCGGAATATCGAACATCCCCGTCACTCCGACCCCGCCATCCACAACAGGCACAGTGATATGGCTGATCTCGTCCACCAGGCCCGCTTTGAGCATGGCGCCATTGAACTTCCCGCCGCCCTGTAGCATCAGCTTGCGCAGCTTGAACCCCTTCGCGAGCTTCCGAAGCGCCGTGTGCAGGTCGATCTCCTTCTTCCCGCAGAACAGGTACGACACCCCGGCCGCCTGGAGATGTGCCAGGTAATCGTTGCTGACGCGCTCGGTCACCAGCAACACTACATGATCGCCGCCCACCTCGTCGGTCTGAAACCGAAGGACGCCTTTCGCGTCGGCCCCGATCCCCAGCGTCTTTGCGTCCGGTCGGGCTATGTAGTCTCCCCGCTTGAAGTTCCTCGGCGCCCTCGGCAGCGGCCGCTTCGGCCCGTCGAACTCGTCCATGGTCGTCGTGCCCACGAGCCAGGCGCCGATGCCGAAGCTGGCCGCCGTGGTCTCGAACAGTTCGCTCTCGTGCTTGTAGCCCGGAAGCTTGCCCCACCGGTTGCCCAGGATCCGGCCGTCCAGGCTCGTGCACATGTGACAAATCACGTAAGGCCTCATGATTCAGACTTATTTCCCGTACTTCGCCAGAATGTCCGCCACCACCTGCTCCGTCAGCTCATCGGCTCTTTGGTGAGCCATTTCTCGATGACGCGGCCAGCGCCGCGGACAGCATGATGATGAGCCTTGTTTTCATGACTTCCTCAAATGCATCGCGTCTTTTGCGAGCGAACAAACACTGGCTCGAAAACGCCGTCTGTAAAGCCTTTTTCTGATTCGATCTTCGGGGAATTTTTCCTTGAGAGCCCGGTTAATGCTGATAGGGTTGCGCCCGGAAAGGGCCGGTTATGAATTTTGCAAGAACTGCTCTGCTCCTCACGGGCGTCGTCGCCCTCACGGGTTGTTCCTCCACCTGGCAATACGTTCGGCTTCCGGATCCGTCCACAGAACTCCGGGACGCCTCCCGCAGCCGCATCTACGTCATCCGCGCAGCCGAGTCCGAATCGCGGGCGCATGTGGATGTCGCTGACGACAAGCGCATCGTGGGCAGCACCGCGCCGGGCGGTTACCTGTGCTGGGAACGGCCTCCGGGGCGGACCGTCATCTCCAGCCGGTCCAGCCGGATCACGTTAAGCGCCGAACCCGGCAAGACCTATTACCTGCTCCAGACGGTTACCCGGGGACGCCTTTTCGCGGACAGCACGCTCAAATTGATCACGCCGGAAGAAGGCGCGGCGTTGCTGAAGGACAGGCCTCGCCCTCTGCGGTGCAGGTTGAACGGTTCGCTCTATGAAGAGTCGACCTGGATGCCGGGGGCACTGGTCTTTACCGGCTATTAGCAGCAGTGCGGCGACGGGCGGCGATCCTCCTCCGGGTTCAAGCCCGGAGCCTCATCGTCACCAGGCCCCCGATCCTCCTCGTCGATTCCTGAACCGCGACGCCATTCACTGCACCCGACCGAACTTCTTTTCGAGTTCGCGGAAGTTCATTTCGATCAGCGTCGGCCGGCCGTGCGGACACGTGTACGGCATGGCGCACCGGCGCAGATCCTCGATCAGTTTCTCCAGTTCCGGCCCCGCCAGCGGGTCGTTCGCCTTCACCGCATGACGGCAAACCGTTTTCGCCACCACGTCCTCTCCCAGCCGCAGCGTGTTCACGTCCTGCCCCGCCGCCTTCAACTGATCCACCAGCTCCAGCACAAACCGCCGCGGCTCGCTCACCTTCACAAACGGCGGCAACGCGTCCAGGAGAAACGTCCGCTCCCCGAACTCGCTCAATCCCACGCCCAGCCGCGTCAGCACGGGCAGTTGGTCGCGCAGGAAACCCGCGTCGCGAATCGACACCTCGATCGTCTCCGGCAGGAGCAATCGCTGCGACGGCGCCTGCTGGTTCTGCTCCAGCCGGTTCAGCATCTGCTCGTACAGGATCCGCTCGTGCGCGGCGTGTTGGTCGAGCAGAACCAGCCCGCGATCGGACTCGAGCACGACATACAGCTTCCCCACGACACCCACCAATCGCAGCGGCACGCTCAGCAGCGGGAGCAGCTCCGAAGGAGGCAAGGCGTCGGTTGGCGCTGAAGCCGCCCGCGCGGATTCCCTCGGCGGCGCAGAAGGCTGAGCCGTCGGCCCCGGCGCCGGACCGGCCGCGGGCGCAACCGGTCGCTGAAAACCCATGGGCAGCGCGCGCTGTTCCGATCTCGCCGGTGCAACCGGGATGGGCGGCTCCGGCAAATGCGGCAACGCGGCCTGGCGCGCGCTCACCGCGACCGGTGCCGGCTGTTCCGGAACTGCCGGCGCGGGCGCGAACGCCTTTTCCGTCCTGCGAGGATCGGGTTCGCCCGAATGAAACTTCAGCAGCGTCTCCCGAACCGCCTGCGCCACCATCCGCCGCACTTCGGCTTCACGATGGAACTTCACCTCGCGCTTGGACGGATGAATGTTCACGTCCACCTCGCCGGGATCGATCTCGATGAACAGGCAGCAGACCGGGTAACGCCCCTTCATCAGCGCCGTGTGATAACCTTCGAGCAGGGCGAAGTTCAGACCGCGATTCTCCACCGGACGCCGGTTCACGAAAACATGCTGGTCCTCCCGCGTCGCGCGCGACACGCCCGGCGCGCCGATCAATCCCCACACGTGCAGCGACGAAGCGCGCGAAGGCGGGTCCGCATCGGCGGAGGCGCCGCCAAGCTCGCCGGCGAAATCCACCGCCAGCAATCTCTGCTCGCCGCCCTGGATGCCGCGCATGCGCTCGCGCAACGCGGCGAGCCGCCCCGCGGTGTCCGTGCCCGATGCGCCCGTCTTTCACAAAGGTGAACGCCACGTGCGGATGCGCCAGCGCCGCCAGGGTCAGGTAATGTTGCACATGCGCCGCCTCAGTCTCCTCCGTGCGCAGGAACTTCCGTCGCGCGGGCAGATTGAAAAAGAGCTGTCTGACCTCGACCACGGTGCCCGGCGCGGTGCCGGCCGCCTTGACCTCGACAATCTTCCCGCCGCTGATCACCACCTGCGTGCCCTCGGGCGAATCGCTGTCCCGCTCCCGCGTCGTGAGCGTGAACCGGCTCACGCTCGCAATGCTCGGCAACGCCTCCCCGCGAAACCCCATCGTCGCAATCGCCGCCAGGTCCTCCGCCTTCCGGATCTTGCTCGTCGCGTGGCGCTCCAGACACAGCAGCGCGTCGTCGCGGCTCATCCCCACACCGTCGTCCGTCACCCGCACCAGGCTGCGCCCGCCCGCCTGGATTTCCACCATGATCCGCGTCGCCTCCGCGTCGAGCGCGTTCTCAACCAGCTCCTTCACCGCGCTGGCGGGGCGTTCCACCACCTCGCCCGCGGCGATCTGATTGGCGACCTGCTCGGGAAGTAAACGGATCCGGTTCAACTCAGCTTCCTTTCCGTGGATCCAGCGGCAGGGCGAAGGCGAAGATCGCGCCGCGGCCGGGCTCGGTCCGCGCCCAGATCCGCCCGCGATGATCCTCGACAATCTTCTTGCAGATCGACAGTCCCAGGCCGGTGCCGTGGGCTTTGCCGAACGTGGCAAACGCCTGGAACAGTTTGCCCGCCATCTCCGGTGCAATGCCCGGACCCGTGTCCTCGATCTCCGTCACCAGTTCCTTTCCGTTCACCTGAGACCGGATGGTAACAGTGCCGCCTTCCGGCATCGCGTCGGTTGCATTGTGCACCAGGTTGAAAAACACGCGGCGCAATCGCTTCGGATCCATCGGCACCTGCGCCTCGGCCACGCTTTCCACCACGAGTCTTGAATGTCGCAATTCCACATCCGGCTTTAATTCCTCGACGACGTGCCGGATGAAGTCGCCGTAGTCCACCGCCGCAAGGATCATTTGCACGGGCGTGCCCTGGGTGAAGGCGAGGATCTCGCTGATCATTTCGCTCACGCGATCCACCTGTTTGCGGATGGTGACGGCGGCCTTCTTCCGCGTCTCGGGCGAGGCCTTCTCCATGGCGGCCATCTCCGCCGTGAGACTGATCACGTTAAGCGGGTTCTTCAGGTCGTGGACGATCGTTCGGGCGAACCGGCCGACCACGGCCAGCCGCTCGGTCTGAAGCGTTTCCTGGATATACCGCTGGTTGAAATCGCGCAGGCGCTGGCTGATTTCGCGCAGCAGTTCGAGCGACAGTGCGGCCGACCGGCGCACCATGACCAGCAACTCGTCGCGCGGGATGAAATACACCACGGTGTCCTGGACGGCAGTGGCGGTGGCCGAGCGCGGCTTGAGCTCGAGCACCGCCATTTCGCCGAACATTTCCCCGGGCGACACCTGCCCAAATACGCGCGTCGAATCCGCCCCGACATTCACGGAAATTTCAACCAGTCCTTCTTTCACCACGTAAATGCCGTCGCCGACGTCGCCTTCCCTGAAGATCTGTTGTCCCCGGGCAAACCGCCGTTCACTCGCGATCTGGCGGAGCACCTGCAGCTCGGTCTCGTCCAGGATGTGGAACGGTTTGCTCGTTTCGAGAGTGACCATGCGCCGATTCTGGAAGAAAAACGACGTGGGTAAAGCCAAGAAGAAGGGGACGGGAGCGGAAAACATCCAACATCGAATCCAACGCCCAACAGTCATCCTCCTCCTGTGGCGCGCGAAGTCACGACTGCCTTACTCCCTCTCCTCCATTCGCAGAATGGAGGAGAGGGCAAAGGGAGGGGAGGTGCCCCTTATCCAAATCCGAAATCCGAGGTTCGAAATCCGAGGTTCGAAATCCGAAACAAATCCGAAGTCCAAAACCCGAATTCTCCCCATCCGGACTTCGGACTTCAGTCTTCGGCTTTCCTTCGGATTTCGGCCCTCGGGCTTCGGCTTTCATCCAGGGTTTCATCCGTGAACTTGACGGTTGAGTGCCGGAAAACTAGTTTGAGCGCCTGGCTGGTGGCTATAGCTCAATGGTAGAGCCCCAGATTGTGGTTCTGGTTGTTGCGGGTTCGAGTCCCGTTGGCCACCCCATTTTCCCCTCCCAATCCCAGCCTCTTTCCCCGAAAGATCGCTGCACCTTCCTCGTAGCATAGGCGTCTTCCTGCGGGTTCCAGCGGCGTCGCCGCCGCCAGGTGATCTTACCATCGAGTCAACCACGAAAGACGCGAACGTGCACGAAAACGGCCCACAGCCACGGCTTGACGCGAATTGCGCGAATCCTGATCCCAGCTTTTCCGTATCGCTGTCGGGCTGAAGGCCCACCCACCCGACAGCCCCGGGGCAACGCCCTGGGTACCACCCCAAAACAACCCATGCCCTGTAAGGGCGTTACAAGGCTGCTTCACCAGAGCGGCACAGAAGTACAGAGAGCAGCCTAACGGCAAACAACAACGGCAACGCCATAACAATCCGCGTCCATTCGCGGTCGAACGCCGTCGCCGTCAGCCGTTCCTTTCAGCGTTTCAGTATTTCATCGTTCAGCTCAAACGGCTCGACTCACGCGAAGCCGCGAAGACCGCGAAGACGACGTTACGACAACGGCTTGCGGCGTAGCGCAGGCGTCCTCGCCGCCAGTTCCACACATTNNGGCGCGCGTGCGGAACTCCGAGTCGCCGGCTTCGTCCACGTGCTGCGGCTGAGGACAGCCGCGCTCCGTCATGATTCGCGTTCTTCGCGGTTCAAGCGCGTCATTCGATTGAAAAGAAAAGCCCTTTCCTGTAATGGGAAGGGATGACCACACCTTCTCAACCGTCACCGGACCGTTTTTTTCAAATTGCCACCGCTTACCAGGACACCGCCGCCCTCCGGGCGGCGATTGAGCTGGATGTCTTCACCGCCCTGGCGGACGGGCCGTTGACCGCCGACGAAATCGCCAGGCACTGCAACGCCGCGCCGCGCGGCCTCCGCATCCTGTGCGACTACATGACCGTCCTGGGCTTCATCACAAAATCGGATTCGCGATATGCGCTCACGCAGGACAGCGCCGTCTTTCTGAACCGCAAATCGCCCGCCTACGCCGGCGGCGCGATGGAATTCCTCCTTGCCGACCATCTGGAAGGCGCATTCCGGCGTCTCACCGAATCGGTGCGCAAGGGCGGCACCGCCGATCCGCACCGCGGCAGCATCGCTCCCGAACATCCGATGTGGCTGACCTTCGCCCGGGCCATGGGCGGCATCATGGTCCGCGCCGCCGATGGGCTCGCCGAACTGCTCGCGCTCGATCCCGCTCGCCCCGCGAAGGTGCTGGACGTGTCGGCCAGCCACGGCAACTGGGGGATTGCGGTCGCGAAGAGATATCCGAAAGCGCAGTTGATCGCGCTGGATTGGGCGCCGGTGCTGGAGTTGACCCGGGAGAACGCGCGCGCCGCCGGCATCGCCGACCGGTTTCAGACGCTGCCGGGAAACGCGTTCGAAGTGGACTGGGGCACGGATTACGAAGCAATCCTGGCGCCGAATTTCCTGCATCACTTCAGCGCGGCGGATTGCGTGCGGTTCATGAAGAAAGCCCACGCGACGTTGCGTCCAGGCGGGAGGCTGGCAATCGTCGAATTCGTTCCGAACCCGGATCGCGTGACGCCGCCCGCCGCCGCGGGCTTCAGCCTGGTCATGCTGGCCACCACGCCCGAGGGCGNNATACTCGGGCATGCTGGCACAGGCCGGCTTTCCGCCGCCGCAGGCGCACACCCTCCCGGCTTCCATCAACACGGTGCTGCTGGCGAAGAAATGACCGTTGCGTTGCGGGCAACAGTCCCACGCGCCGGATCAGACACCGGCCGGGGGTTT
>CZCB01000141.1_pt2 | contig 11177 bp, 6 predicted proteins | sample 591991 | NCBI WGS metagenome assembly CZCB01 (sample SAMEA3556809, study PRJEB10932) | anaerobic digester metagenome | reverse complement strand
CGCTCATTCCAATTGGTAGATTCTTTCTTTATTTGGCTCTTATCAACGGGCAGTTCGAATGGTATATTTTCTCCTATTCCATATTTAGCTGCATATTCTTCTATCTTATTGCTGCCTAGTTTTAATGCAGTCCATGCAAAGTATATATTATCTGACCACACTAGTGCGTTTCTCAAATTCACATCTCCAGCTGGATGCTCAACTCGTCGTATGGGAGCATTATCCCAATCACTTGATGGATACCATTCTTTATTTTCTGCCTCTTTGACAACTGTTTCTGGTGTTATTACCCCTGCATCAAGGCCCATTGCAGCGGTAAAGGGTTTGAATGTGGAACCAGGTATATAGGCATTAGCTGCCCGATTTATTAGAGGATGGTCTTTGTCATCTTTTATCTCATCCCAATCTTTTTGTGATATGCCAAAGGAGAACATATTAGGATCAAATGAAGGCATACTTACCATGGCCAAGGTTTCTCCAGTCTTTGGATTCATGGCTACAATTGTTCCCTTATGATCTGACATAGCTCTATAACATATATTCTGAAGCTGGGCATCTATGGACAGTATTATATCATTTCCGTCTTTACCTTCAGTTTCTGCTACAGCTGTTTTTTCGTTGCCGTTTTCATCTTCTATAGTTATCTTGTATCCATTTTGTTCGCAGAGAGTATCTTCCATAGCAGCTTCTATACCTTGCTTTCCGATTATGTCTTCTTGGGTATAGCCCTTATCAGCTAATTTTTCCAAGAGGTCTTTATCTATATTTTGTACATATCCTGTGACATGGGCAAGTTGTGCTCCCTTTGTATATTGACGAGCTAGCTCATGTTGGGATGATAGCATAACCCCCTTTACTCCAAGAAGCTCATCTTTAAATTCTTTAGTAATGGAAAGTGGATATGAGCGAAGAGGGACAAAGGAGTCATCGGTTACCCAATCTTGGTCTAATTGTTTTAATATATATTCTTCAGATACTTCAATAATTGGTGCCAACTTTTTTGCGAATGTATTTTTATCTGGTATGGCTTTTGGGACAGCACCAACGGTATATACATTAGTGGTATTGGCCAATACCTCATTATTTCGATCTAATATTTGTCCCCTTGTTTTTTGAAATTTTTCTATATTTACCACATCACCATAATCCATATCAGGAAATATAAGGGAGGGTGACCAGTCTATCTTCCAAGTATCCTCTTGTTGAACAAGCTTTATTGTATAATTTTGTTTAAAGCTTGGAACTGTATTTGTATTAAATGTTATAGATACAAGAAATTGTTCACGGGAGGGATCTAGATCTTCCTCCAATTTGTTTGATTTTTCTTCCCCTTCTGCTTCATCTGTATCATCAAGTATATCTATGTCCATATCTAAAAGACCTATAGCAGAGAATATATTATTGTACCGTTCTATAAATTGTTCTTTGTCTATCTTTTCTCTACTAGATGTGGATAAAAGGGCATACATATCTTCATATTTTCCATCTTGCCATAATTCTAAGTACATATCTAAAGTATATCTAGCTGTATCTTCTCTTTTAGATTCTCTATTGAGTATATCGCTTATTTGAAAAGGGATACATGCCGTTAGTAGATACAATATACATATCACAATGAGTAGTTGTTTTTTCAATTTTATCACCTCGTATATATTTTGTCATTATATGATGAGAGAGTCAATATATTTATTATATTAAATTCCATGGATAAGGCATTTCAAACTTTTATTAGATTATTCAAAATATGACGTGATTTTATGTTATGGATTGAAGATAGATGAGGGGCATCTTATTATTTAAGGGTTTAAAGTATTGAATTTTAAGGGGGTTGTATAGAGATATAAAGATATAAATTTGACAACTATAAAAAGTATGGTATAATTGCCAAAGTTAGTGGAATAATATTCTAATGTATGCACTATAATTTGGAGTAAAAAATAAAATATAGACTTTATGGGAAAAAAACAAAATAATTTTTACATAAGTTTTGCCGTGAGAAGACGTGAGAAATAGCTGTTTTAGAAAATAAAATATAAAAGGTTGTACCAAATTTATTACAAAACCTTGACAATATATTAAAAATATATTACAATGTCAGCGACCAATTTAATGCTGCAAAATAAAAGGAGGTTTTTTAAATGGAATCTGATTCGTCAGAGATTTTAAGAAACAGGAGTGTGGGTGGTTTCTTAATTGCTCTGATTATTCTTACAGGTACAACTGTAGGATTTGCGCAGTATGTTGAGGATGTAAGTAAGTCGGTTGTAGTGGACGATAATGGTGACGTTGTAGAATTAAAAACTATGGAAGATACAGTAGATGACATACTGAAGAAATATAATATTGAGTTAGGTCCCCATGATGAAATAGAACCAAGTAAGGATACTAAACTTGAAAAAAATAATAAAATAAAGATTAAGCGTGCTACAGCAGCATTGGTCATGGCAGATAATAATATCAAGACAGTTTATTTGACAGAAGGTACAGTGGAGGATGTACTCAAAAAAGCAGATGTAGCAATAGATGATGATGATATAGTAAATTATAGTCTTGATACCCCTATATCTCCTGGTCTGTTTGTAGTTGTAAACAGGATAGAGAAGGAGATAGTCACCGAAAAAACTACTATACCCTTTAAAGAGGTGGTAAAGGATAATGCCAAATTGGAAGAGGGTAAGAAGAAGGTAGTTCAAGAAGGTGAAGAAGGTGAAATAGAGAAAAAGATAATGGTCGTCTATAAAGACGGCGAGGAAATATCCCGCGAGTTAGTTGAAGAGAATACAGTAAAAGAGGCAAAAAATAGAATTATAGAAAAGGGTACTATGAAAAAGGTAGTGGAAAAGCCAACTAAAACTATAATGATTGCCTCCCGTGGTGGAAGTCGTAGCTCGAATGTAAGTAATAAGAGCAGCAGTAATAGTAATAAAAATGGTGGCAGTAAGGATAAATCCAGTAATAAGAGTAAGAGTACGGCTAAGACCTTTACGGCAACTGCCTACACTCATACCGGTAATAATACGGCTACTGGTGTATCGCCGAAGCAGGGGATGATAGCAGTAGACCCTAGTGTGATTCCCCTTCGTACCAAAGTATATATTGAATTTGATGGTATGGAGCATTTAAATGGTTATTATACTGCTATGGATACTGGAGGAAGCATAAAGGGAAACAAAATAGATGTATTCTTGGATACAAAAAATCAATGTAGAAAATTTGGCGTAAGAAAAGTTAAAATATATTTCAATAGATAATTATGATATGGGCAGGATGTTATCCTGTCCATATTTCATTATAGAAAGAATATATAAGACAATGGGGGATTGGAATGGAAAATTTGACATCGCCGAAAGTTGTAATGGATCTTTTAAATCGCTATAATTTTAAATTTAGTAAAAGTTTAGGTCAAAATTTTCTCATAGATAGAAATATATTAAATAAGATTTTAGATGGAGCTAACATTAATAAGGATGACTATGTGTTAGAAGTAGGTCCAGGGATAGGTACACTTACGGTGGAATTAGCTAAGAAGGCAGACAGGGTTGTTGCAATAGAAGTAGATGATAAACTTATTCCCATATTAAATGATACACTGAGAGATTATGACAATGTGCATGTAGTAAATGATGACATATTAGACATAGATTTATATAAACTTATTACAAATTACTTTGGTGGTAATCTATTTAAGATAGTAGCAAATTTACCTTACTATATAACTACTCCTATAATAATGAAATTTTTAGAGAGCAACTTTCCATATACAGATATTGTGGTTATGGTACAGAGGGAAGTAGCGGAGCGCATGGTTGCTCATCCTGGTACGAAGGATTACGGGGCATTGACTGTGGCCGTCAGATATTATACAGAGCCTAGTATAATCGTCAATGTACCAGCTAGTGTATTCATGCCTCCTCCAAAGGTAGATTCTGCGGTGGTAAAGTTGACAAGGCGTGAGGATACTCTATTAGCTGATCAAGAAGCGAAATTATTTTTTCAAATTGTCAAAGGCGCCTTTTCAAAACGGCGGAAGACTCTTTTAAACGCCCTATCTAGCTATCCATTTGAAGAAAATATAGGTAGTAAGGCAGAAATTAGAGAGATGCTAAAAGAGAGCGGTATAGAACCTGATAGACGAGGTGAGACATTGAGTGTAGATGAGTTTGCACATCTAACCTCTGTAATATATGAGCATAAGATTTTAACTATGTAGATATTATCTATAAATGAGATAAGAACTAACATCTGTACTATATGAACCTGGCATGTGGCTAGGCGATTGCAAGATGAAGGGTAAATAAGACCTAACATCTATACTACATGAACATAAGAATGGTATATAAAGAATAGATCATGAATATAGATTGGTGTCTATGTGATGTAAATATAAAAATGATCCCAAACGGGATCATTTTTATATTTAGCTATATATTTTTTTGAACTTCATCTAATACTTTTTGCATTGCCTCAAGTGTTTCATCCGGAAGTTTATCATAACCATCTTTATATTCTTTCCTTGATTCTATAAATTCAACCCTATCTTTTATTCTTGCTACGAATTGTTCTTTATATTTCTTGTCTTCAAAGTCAGGTTCGAAACCGGGGACATCGAGATATTCAAGATTTGATAGATTGCCTAATTTCTTGAATGTTGCTGTTTTTTCTAGTATCTTTTCTATGGAACCTAGTGTAACCTCTTTAGGTACCTTTTTATCCATGAAATATCCTGTATTTAGAATGTAGCATGCTACATTTCTTTCTTCAAAGAGGGCTTTGAATTTTTTGTAATCTTCTGATAAGGGGTATGTCCTAAAAGGATTGGCATAGGGCTCTACAACTAATGCATCTGGATCTACACCTTCTGGCAATCGTTCAGCTGATGTTCGCTTAGTGGCCAGTGTAGCCCCCATAGTAGACGCGAGGACGGGATCGGTGATCTTAACTACAGGTGGTAGTGTAGGATCTTTCATTATCCATGCTATTGCATTACATGGTTCATCAAATTTATCTACTCTATTAGGTGACCATAGCCTAGATTTAATAGCTCTTCCATTACCATTTCTCACATCTTCGGTTAGAAGCACAATATTACCTTCTTCATCGAGGGTAGCTCCATTGTTTTGTACGGTAAGTAAATACTTGTTATCTTCGCTATCCATTGGGTAATCTTGGGTTTTGTCGAAATATGTGGGTTCAAGGGCGATTGAAGAACCATCCTCTGTTGATATGATGAATGCATCGTCATGTAATATAGTTATGTCATATTTGTCATCATGACGTGCATGTGTAATAGTTGACTTTCCAGATCCAGATAGACCAAACACACCCAATACAAACTTGTCACCATTTGGAAGATTATAACGTTTTTGTCCTCCGTGACATGATGCATACCCATGACGATTTGCAATACCCCATGCAAGGGTGAGAGTACCTTTTTTATGTTCTCCAAAGTATCTCATGCCTAATATGGCTGCACAGTTATGTTCTGGATCAAAGAACGCAAGTCCCATAGGAAAGTCGGGATGTCGCCAATCAGGATCAGATAATATATATATATCACCTTCATTTTCAAGCATTTGTGATTGTGAATACATATTGTAATAGTGTTCAGTTATATACTGGAAGTTTAGCATCCATGAATACATTATGTTTTCGTGATTTTCAGGTATGAGAAGGTGAGCTTTTACCATGAAGTCCTTATCTAGACCTATATATGCATTTGCATGGTAGAGCTTTCTAAAGCGTGTATCATACACAGCTTCACGGATTATAGCACCGTATTCTTCAACGTCAATTCCAGGTTCGCCAAGAATCCTCCTAGCAGCAGCTGCTCTGCCTTTTACAGCACCATCATTAAATAGTAAAACTTTTGTGTTGGGGTCAAGACCCATAGCTTCTGGTTTATATACTGGAATATCAGTTACAATAGTACCTGGAGAATTAGCTGCTAACTTGTAGGCCTCCTTTATGGTACTTATTCTCTCTACGTTATTACCATAGAAGGCAGTTTCAACTGTCGATCTAATTTGAGAGTTGATTGGATTACTAGCACGAATCTCACTTAATTTAAAATATTCCTTTGTTGCCATTTATAAAACTCCTCCTTTAAAAAAATGTAAGCAGCTCTAATGCGGGATAATAAAAAATTATCGAGCATTGGAGTAGCTCCAAACTCCAAAATAGTTACCCAGTATACACTATATCATATATATTTTATCGCTTCAATACTTTTAGCGTTTTAAATTTCCATATAATATAAAACTATCCAAACTTTCAAACAATATTATCTTTACTATCAAATAATAATGTCTTGTAGCATTTTATTAACTTCTTACATGTTAATAGGCAAAGACATTGATATTTTAAGCGACCACAAAAATTGGGATAGTTCAAAGATCTAAAATTGTGATATTAAATGTCACAATTTTGGGAAAAATTATATTTTTATTTTTAGTAAACAATTATATTGGATAATCCATAAACAATTCTCATATAATTAAACAACATTTGCGAATACCTTACATATATTATAATGATAGTCTTAAAAGGAGGATGGATTATAATGTTGGGAAAAAACTATTACCACCGTTCCTTTATAATATTTCAATCTCGAGATAAGGGATGTGGCTTTGAAAGTGGTAAGGAACCGGCAGGTTACTGCAAATTGGAGATAAAGGGGGATAGGGGTAAGGCATACATATATGTTCAAGATATTAAAGCGGCAGATGAGATAAACGGTATGTATGAGATTATATTAGTACCTGGTAGAGGGATGCAGATTCCTCAGAGTTTGGGAGTTTTAGAAGTTGATAAGAGGGGGAGAGGAGAGCGTATAATTGAATTTAATCCATATGATATAGGGGCAAGTGGAAAGGGATTAGATGAGTTTCACGCTATTGCGATTGTTTTGATAAATCGTGAAAATTCAGGACTTATATCTATAAAATTTCCCCTTGTAGGCTATGCAGATAAAGGCATTGAAATTGATTGGACAGGTAGGGTGACAAATGCAATTAGAGAGAGTGTAAAAACAGATGGGTCGATTTGGCAAAATAGGGCTTATAAAGGAGAAGAATTTGAGTCTTATAGTAATTTAAAAAAATTGGATAATACAAATAAGGATAATACAATGCAGGAGGAATCTGCCACTGGAAGTGGACATGAAGTAGATGGGGCTAGGGAAGGTATCACATCAACTTTAGCTGTAGAGGAAATATCAGACATAGAAGATGAAAGAGATATATTAGATACCCAAATAAACGATGTAATTAGTAATATTCGGGACGAAAGTGATAAAGAGTTATTGGAGGATGACACTAAGATATATGATAGTTGGATTCAATTGGAGAAAGTGGATGGAGAGGAGGGGATAGGTGGGAAAGAATCTATCCAAAGTGAAGTATTGCAAGAACATTATGAACAAAGAGGGAAAGAGGAGGATATATACGTTGACGAATTGGATGGAGATAATGAAAATATAGATGGTGATAAAAAGAATATAGCTAAAACTAAGAGTGATATGGACGAAATTAGCGAAAACACAGATAAAACTGAGATCGACGGAAATAGAATAAATAAAGATATGGATAAAAACAGGAAGGATATAAATGAAATTAGTAAGAATACAGACAGAATTGGGGAAGATGTTGAGCACGTTATATCTGACCAGGATTATGAAGAAGAAGTAATGGACAGAGGATTTAGATTAGAATTTGACAGCACTAAATTAGAGTATTGGGATAAAGTAAAAGACTATTTTAATGGACTTATGGAAAATTATGAGCTCATAGATCCATTTGATGAGTATATAGAAGGGTCTAAATGGGTTAAAGTTCCTCAATTTGGGGCATATTATCCATATACTTATGATAGTCACTATTTAGTAGGACTTATATCGGAAGAAGGTATTATGAAATATATAGTATACGGAATTCCAGGACCATATGCGTCTATGCCTCCAAGGCATTTAGAAGGATTTTATTGTTGGAAACCTGCTAAAGGTATGTATGGATTTGGTTATTGGCTTTTATATATAGATGCCCATACAGGAGAGGTATTATATCCATATTATAGTTAGTATGGTTGATAAGGTTTCAGTGAGTTTATATTCCAATTAATTAACGAGGACAGATGCATGGTATAATAGGGACAGATAAATGTTTTAGGTTTATATTCTAATTAAATAACGGGTACAGCTACCATTATGTAGGGATTAGCACTGCCTTTGAAGTATCAATGCTTTTTACTTTTAGTATCGGATAATCCCTCCCATTATATAGGATTTGATGCTCTATTATTCAAAAAGAGAGGATAATAAGATTTTGACCATTTGTGATATAATATTAATAATATATGGGGAGGTATTTTGATATGAAAAATATTGCAAATAATGTAACTGAACTTATTGGAAATACACCAATTGTAAAATTAAATAAGATTGCAGATGAAAATTGGGGCAATATATATGCAAAGGTAGAGTATTTTAATCCAGGAGGTAGTGTAAAAGATCGAATTGCTCTAAATATGATATTAGAAGCAGAAAAAGAGGGTAAATTAACTCCTGATTCTGTAATTATAGAGCCTACAAGTGGGAATACAGGCATAGGCCTTGCAATGGTATGTGCTGTATTGGGGTATAGGCTTATACTTACAATGCCTGAGACTATGAGTATAGAGAGGCGGAGCTTACTTGCCGCATATGGAGCTGAATTAATTCTTACCTCTGGTGAACTTGGTATGAAAGGAGCTATAGAAAAGGCAAAAGAGTTGGCAGATGAGATTCCCCATTCATTTATTCCTCAGCAGTTTGAAAATCCTGCTAATCCTGAAATACACAGGCATACTACTGCTAAGGAAATATGGGACGATATGGCCGGCGATATAGATATATTTGTGGCTGGAATAGGTACAGGGGGAACAATAACAGGTGTAGGTGAACAGCTAAAGAGTTATAGAAATTCTATTCAGATAATAGGGGTAGAACCTGCATCTTCTGCTGTATTATCAGGTGGTACTCCTGGGAATCATGGATTACAGGGAATAGGAGCTGGATTTATTCCTAAAATACTCAATACAGAATTATTAGATGACGTGATTAAAGTGAGAGATGAAGATGCATATGACATGACACGACGATTAGCTAAAGAGGAAGGACTCTTAGTAGGAATATCCTCTGGTGCTGCAGTCTATGCTGGAGTTTCTATTGCAAAACTTGAGGAAAATAGGGACAAAAATATACTTGTATTACTTCCAGATACGGGGCAGCGGTATCTAAGTTCGCCGGTGTTCTCGTGTGAATAATGCCCGAATTCGGGCTTTTTTTATTTTATTAGTATGGCTTTTTTCTATGATACTATGCTAAAACTATTTATGAAATTTTTTAGTTTATAAAGGACTATATTTTGCTATTAAATGTGAGGAATTATAATATTTTTTAAACAAATAAAAAATATTTCTAAAGTAGATTAATAATTATGAAAAATAGCAAAAAATCACTTTTAAATATCATCATGGTATGGTATTATATATTTAATAGATGGTAATAATTACTATATACTACAAATATCGACAATTAACACCAGTTTATTATTTTTCGGTACAAATGTGTAAAAAATATTAGGAGGGGAACGAAATGGACGATAGGATAAAGGTGGCTATCATAGATGATAATCGTGATATTGTGGATATCTATTCACAGTGTATTGAGACCCAAAATGATATGAAGTTGGTAGGGATTGCCTATAATGGAGCAGATGGAAGTAAACTCATATTAGATACTTTACCAGATGTAGTTATATTGGATGTGGTTATGCCAAAAGTAGATGGATTAGGGGTACTTGAGATTCTAAATAGTGCCGATTTAGAGCGTATTCCATCTTGCATATGTCTTTCTGCGGTAGGTCAAGAAGATATAGTTAAGCGAGCAGTGCAGCTAGGAGCAAAGTATTACATGATAAAGCCATTTGATATAGAAATGATGCTCAGGCGTATAAGGGAAGTTGCAGGAAGGAAAGAGGGTAAAATTATAGTTACGCCACCCAAAGATAAGGGGAAAAATATAGATGAAAAGATAACAAACATATTTCTTACAATAGGTATTCCTGCTCATATAAAGGGATATCATTTTTTAAGAGAGGCGATTAAGATGGTTGTGGAAGATAGCAGTATAATAAATAAAATAACAAAGGAACTATATCCTGGGATTGCAGATAAATTTGACACAACACCTAGTAAAGTTGAGAGAGCAATAAGGCATGCCATAGATGTATCATGGAATAGAGGAAGGATGGAGAGTATAAATCAAATATTTGGTTATACAGTATATACGAGCAATGATAAGCCTACAAATGGAGAATTCATAGCCCTTATTGCAGATAAATTGATAATGGAGGAGTCAGTATAGGTGTTTATCGTAGAAAAAAATATTAATTTTCTTTGTTGATATTGTGGAAAAATCGTGGGAAATATCCACAATATAGAACCTTAATATATTGGGATTTGGGGATAACCTTGTGGATAATGTGGATAACTCCCTCCAATATCCATAGTCTCCCTGTGGATAACTTCATGTATTTATATAGAACACATGTTTTTAATATTATATTTGCTGTGGATAATGTGGAAAATGTTAATATAATACTTTGCATTGTATATGAAAATAATATTAAATGCCATTACAAAACTATTGCCTTTTGATTTATATTGAATATAATTAACATGAATTAAAAAAACTAATAAGGCATTCTATTTAAGTGTGGTTATGGAGGGAGGATTTGTATGGCATATAAGAAATGTCCCCGATGTAATTTGAATTATATCAAAGAAACTGATATCCTATGTAAAGTATGTGTGGAGGATTTAAGTAAAAAATTAGGCGATAATGGGGATGAGGAGGAATATGATATATGTCCTGAATGTGGAGAAAACATAATAAGGGCAGACGAATCTATGTGTTATGATTGTATGGTGGAAAGTTTGAAAGAAGATGTGAAGAAACAATCAAAAAAGCTAGATGAAGATGAGTGGGATATTTATGCAGACGATGAATCTGATAGTTCTGATGATCTAATTATAGATAATGATGATATAGATAGTTTGGAAGAATTAGATGAGTCTGAAGATATAGAACTGGAGGATGAATTTGTAGCTGAGGATATGGATAATTATGATGAAGATGATGA
>CZCB01011020.1_pt1 | contig 11197 bp, 8 predicted proteins | sample 591991 | NCBI WGS metagenome assembly CZCB01 (sample SAMEA3556809, study PRJEB10932) | anaerobic digester metagenome | reverse complement strand
GGTTTCATCCCAGGCGGTCAGGTAGGGGGCTTCGTACGGGGTCACGCCCACGCCGTGGCCGGGGCGCAGCACCACCCAGGAGTCGGTCAATCCAGACGTTGAGGAAGCGTTGTAACTGGCAATGATCTCCTGACGGCCGTCGCCGTCCACATCTGCCGTCAGGGCGCCATTCATGCCCAACTCGTACAGGTACTCCTTGCTCCACTCCAGGGACATGCCCTTCTCACCTTTGGCGTTCAGCGCAGGGGGAGCGGGGATCTATTCAACCAGCTTCACCTCCGCGTCGTCCGGGGACTGGGCAGCAGCAGGCGTGAAAACAGAAGCCAGGCTGGAGGCAGCCAGCGTGATGATGCACAGGATTCGAACCCAGTTCATTGTGTTCCTCGATATGAAGTTGAGTTTGTCCGGGGTGAGGGGCTTTCCCCAGGCAAGATTATAGGCCAGCACAATAAAATTACGAGTTGGGCGGGGAAAGATCAATATTTACTGTAATGGGGAGGATGGAGATGGGATCAGTGGGGCGGCGCGCTATAATGGTTGTGTATCCCCTCTGGTGGTTATCTGTACAGGACGATCGGTGAAGTGAACCCGCCCCTGCCCGACTGCGCCCGCGATACGGGCGTCCCGAAGGGAGGAAGACGGGCAATCTGAAAGACAGGGCAGGTCATGAACCCTGATGACAGTCTCTTCATCGCAAGCGGAATCACTGTGGACCAACTGACCGGACGCGCGAGTAGAAAGGGCAAGCCATGAGCCTTGAAGACGAACTCACCGCTGCTCTACGGGGAACCATTGACGCTGCTCGCAATCACAACTATGTGCCCACCTATTTCCTGCGCATGCTCGACAAATACGGCGGCCTGGGCACAGCCAAACGCCTGCTGGTAAAGAATGACACGCAGACCAGGCTGTTCAAGCTGTACGAGTTAGGCCTGCTGGACGAATCCATGGAGGCGGTCGTGCTGCAGGAACGCTTCCGCCCGCTGTTTACTGACGAAGAACTGGCTGAAGCCCGGCGGCGGCTTGAGGAACTAGGTTATTCCCAGGACTGATCGCAATGGAGGAGAGCATGGAAGCCAGAAAGGCTTTTGAAACGCTGAAGTTCCTGATTGAAAGGGCGCAAAAGCAGGCGGAGCCGGAAGAACGCAGCTTTCTTGATAGCCTGGATCCTGACCGGGATCAGAAAACAGCCCAACTGCAGGATCTGCGTAAAGCGCTGCAGTCTCTGGAGAAGCAGTGGTTTCAGGTGCTGCCTGACCAGCCTGCTGGTCGAAGGCGCGGCCGTCCGAGACGAACTCAGACCGGAGACATCACACCGCAGAAAGCTTACCAGCTTCCTCTTCTGCAGGCCCTGGAGGAAATGGGAGGCCGGGCGGAATGCGCCATGGTGACCAGGCGGGTGAGAGAGATCATGGCCGACATTCTCAAACCGGCTGATTTTGAATCCCTCAATGATGAGCATGATATCCGCTGGGTAACCAACGTCCGCTTCGCGAGACAAAACCTGATTGAGCGAGGCTGCCTGCGGAGCGACTCGCCCCGCGGCATCTGGGAAATCACCGACAGGGGTCGGGAATACCTGCAAACCCAGACGGAGGGCCAGCTCCCGCTGATCCATTGATTCCGCAGAGCGGAGGATCCATGGGAGGGAAGAGTAGAAGCTCACACCGCAGAGGAGGAGGGAACCTCGTTCCCTCCTCCTTTCCAAACTCACTCCCTACGGGCAGAAGGGGTTATACACATACCCCTGCGGCTTATACGTATACGTAATTTGCTTCCAGGAGGCAGGGCCGTTCTGCATGAAAAAATACCCGTGCGTCTCCACCAGCAGGCCCACCTGATCGCCGGCTTTGAACTGGACCTCGAAGATGTTCGGGTCGCGGCTGACCTGCTGGTAGGCGCCCTGGCCCTGCAGCTGGTTGGACACGTAGAATCTATAGCTGCCGTCCTTTTTGAAGCGGAAAGCGGCCGTGCGGCAGATCATGTTGGCGTCGAAGAAGTAGCCCTCCCAGTAGCCTTCCTGGCTGAACTGGGTCATCAGGTCCTGGATGCTCGGGTCTTCGATCGGCAGTATACTTTCGCCAGGCTCCCTGATTTCAAATCCCCAAACGTAGGTGTACATCAGGAAGCGGCTGGTCTCGGAATCCCACCAGCCCAGCGAGATCTCGGCCTCGTGCATGCCCGGCTCGAACGCCATCTCGTAGTAGCTGCCCGGAAGGATCCCCTGCGGGTAGACCGGGAACTGCTGCACCCCGTCTACGATCAGGGAAACGATCGGGTAGGAGGCCGCGTTGGTCCAGCGCAGGTAGGTGCTTCCGGCGCTCGCCGCCGGCGGGGTGAAGGTGACCTGGCAGCGGGCCGATTCGCCGGCCTGGTTCCACGCGCTGACCGCCAGGGTGGTGGTCACCTGAGGGGTCAGGTCCACAATGGTGACCCCCGTCCCGTTGGGCTCCACGTTGGCCAGGAGGTGGTTGTTCACCCCCAGCGCGGTCTGGGTCAGGTAGATGGCGAAGGCCTCCTCGTATGCTGAGCTGTCGGTCCAGGAGAAGACTACCGAGTAGGGTGTCAGGCTGCTGATCCCGCAGCTGGCCGGCGGGTCCGGGATGGCTGCCGGCTCGGGCGGGGCCGTCAGGCTGGTGGATACGGCCGGGGAAAAGCCGGCCTCATTTACGGCGGACACGCGGTAAGCCAGCTGCTGGCCGAAGGGGAAGCGGTGCCCGTTGAAGGCGAAATCCCGGTCCAGATAGGTGGTCTGTTCGGCAGTCAGGTAGGCCAGCTGCGACCAGACGCCGCCGTTCACGCTGCGTTCCAGGCGGTAGCCGGTCGCGCCGGAAGCCGGTTTCCAGGTGACCGTGATGCCGCTGTACCCGGAGGCGGCGGCTTTAACTTCGGTCGGGGCGGGCGGCGGGGTGAGGGGTTTGGCCGGTTTAGTTCCGCCTGCGAGGGCCGGCAGGAACAGCTGGTTCGCCGGCAGGGGCTGGTCGATGGAGAACCACAGGTTATCGGCGTAGGTGCGCGGCGGGCAGCTGCCTTCCAGCATGGGGTGATAGGCCCGGTACTCCACCCGGATGGAGCGGGTGCCCGGGGGCAGGATGCCGCTGTGCGATTTGTACAGCATGCCGCTCTGGGCGCTCAATTCATCCATTTTGACCGTGGCGACGGAGCGAACCGGACCCGCCAGGCGGCCGTCCTTGTCCAGGAAGATGACCACCAGCTCAGACACATTCTCCGAATCGGCCGGGCCGCCCAGCCAGCCCGAAAGCCGGAAGGGGGTGAGGCCGCGGTCAACCGCCGCCAGGTCCAGCCCGACCATGGTGGGGTCGGTCAGGTCATAGACGGCCCAGGTGGCGATAATCTCCTCGTCACAGGCCGGGCCGGTGGTGTAGAACAGCTTGCTGCCGCGGTCAGCGGGGCCGGGGTCGGCGGGCATGGGCATGCCTGGCTTGCCGTACTCGCCCACCCGCAGCGAGCCGGCCGGTACGACCGTCCAGCCCCAGGGGACCTGGCCGGGGGTATCCGATTCGGCTGTGCCGGTGACCAGCAGATTGCGGCCGTACATAAAGCCGCCTTTGGGCTCCAGCAGAGTCTGGGAGAGGATGTCCGGTTCGGCTGGCTCTACCCCGCCGCCGGGATGGGCGCTGATCAGGCCGCCCGCGGGAGCAGGGAGCGGCTCCGGCGCCTGGGCGATGACGATGCCGGCGGGCTGAAGGCACAGCGCGGCCAGCAGCAGTGCGACAATGAAAGCCCCGGGGACGGGGTGTGACCGTCGATGCTTCGATGTTCTCCTTTTCGGCTGTCAATTATTGTGAGGTGATGCCTCCATTATAGCCTAGAAACTAGAACTATTTCCCTGGCCCTATGGGCTTTGCTGATCGGGGGCGGACCACTGCACACGAAGAGCGGGGATTCCTTTGAACGCAAGGGGGAGCAGTCTCCCAACCATTCGCCCTCGGAGGGAAAAGGGACAGGTCATCCCTCCACCATGAAGAGATAGATGCATCTTCACACCACATACCAGAATATCACCCACCCCGGTCAACTTTCCCCGCCGCCCCGAATCCAGTACAATACATATGCTTACTCACCCTTCGGGGGACCGGACTATGACCGATGCCCAACCCACCCGCACCATCATCGCCTGCGACGAGGCCATCTACCTGCGCGGACTGGCCGCGCTGCTCACCACCATCCCCGGCGTGCAGCTGATCGGCGAGGCCCACACCGGCCCCGAGCTGCTGCAGCTGTGCTCGCTCACCCGCCCCGAGCTGGTGCTGGTCAGCTTCAAGCGCCTGCTGGACCTGCATTCCCTGGTCGAGCAGGTGCGCCGCTGCTCGCCGCACTCCAGGCTGGTGCTGCTGGGTGAGCTGGGCGACGAGCCGGAGCAGGAGGGCCTCAGCGGCCTGTACTACTTCTCCCGCGAGATGACCGAGCAGGAGTTCAAGGCCGCCCTGGAGCAGGTGCGCAGGGACGGGCCCATCCCGGCTCAGCCGGTCTTCCGCCACATGTGGGAGGAGGAAGATCTGCTCGACAGCACCGAGAACCAGTTCTGGTCCTCCGCCCCGCTGCCGGCCCGCTCGGAAAAGATCCTGGCGCGCGAGCTGGTCATGGCCGGCAAGATTCAGTCCGACATCCTGCCCGAAGAGCCGCCCACCCTGCCCGGCTGGGAGATCTGCGGCCGCCTGGAACCGGCCCGCGAGACCTCAGGCGATTTCTACGACTTCATCCCCCTGACCGAGCACAAGTGGGGCCTGCTGGTGGCCGACGTGACCGATAAAGGCATGGGCGCGGCGCTGTTTATGGCTCTTTCCAGCACGCTGATGCGCACCTATGCCGCCCGCTTCCCCTCGCTGCCGGCGCTGACGCTGAGCGCAGTCTCTGACCGCATCCTCTCCGACACGCGCGGCAACATGTTCGTGACCGCCTTCTACGGCATCCTCGAGCCGCACACCGGCCGGCTGATCTTCGCCAACGCCGGTCACCCGCCCGGTTTCTTAATCTGCACCCAGCGCGGACGGGTGACGGTCGAGCCGCTGCGTCCCACCGGCATGGCCCTGGGCGTCTCGGAGAACGCCCAGTGGAAGCAGAAGGTCATGCGCCTGAGCCCGGGGGACCTGCTGGTGCTCTACACCGACGGCGTGACCGAAGCCCAGAACCCGCAGGGCGAGTTCTTCGGCGAAGAGCGGCTGCTGGACGTGGCCCTGGAGCTGTACGGCGCTCCGGCCCGCCAGGTGCAGGACGCCCTGCTCAAAGAGGTGCACAGCTTCGTGGCGGGCGCCCCGCGCCAGGACGACATCGCCCTGATCGTCGTCCGGCGCGAATAGCTCCGCTCAGGCCTCGTCCGGTCTACCCGCCGCCGATTCCCCCGCCGGAGCGGACGTCGTCGTCATCGTCCCGGTCGCGCATGCGCCGCGGCGGCGGTTCATCGCCCCGGGACGGCTCTTCATAGCTGCCGATCCCGCGCAGCGGCCCGCCGCCCTCGCGTTCGCTCGCAGAGGAAGACCGCCGGCTGGAAAGATCGTCCCGGTCGTAGTCCCTCTCCTGGGTGCGGCCCGGTCCGGTGCCGATGCCGCCCGAAGATTCCACCCGGCGCGAATCGTAGGTGGGCCGCTCGTGGCCCCGCTCCTCCAGGTCCGGCCGCGCCTGGCCCAGCGGACCGCCCGTTCGTCCGGCCGGCCCGGAGGTGTTGCGGCTGGACAGCGCGCGCACGGCCAGGAAGATCAAACCACCCACCAGCAGCGCCCCCACGCACAGCACAATCCCAACGGTTGAAAGTAGATCAGAAATCCCTTCCACCTGTAACCACCTTTCTGGCGCTAGCGCACCGTAAACCCGATCTCCTCAACGAAATTGCCGTTGATGTAGATCTCCACCGTGTACTCGCCGGGGTCAAACCCGTCGCCGAGCGGTTCGAACTCAAACCACACGCAGGCCTCCACGTCCTGGTCCACGCCGACGGTGTTGGTATCCTCCACCGGCTGGCCCTCAAAGGTCAGCCGGGCGAACAGCTCCGTCCCCGCGGGGATAAAGCTGGTCTGGTAGGCGGCGTAGACGGTCTCCTCGGGGAAGAACTCGGCCGCGTCGTCGGTCGGGCAGCCGTTCTGGTCCACCGCGGTGGTGGTGTAGAGCCGGCCCAGCTGCGCCCCGCCCGTGTCACCGCCCGCCAACGGAGGGGCCTGACCGCCCGAAGCGTCTGGCACCACTTCCAGGGCAACCCGATCGGCCTGGTTGCCGTTGACAAACAGGTCCACGGTGTAATTCCCGGGCGGGTAGGTGCCGATAGGCTCAAACTGGAAGTAGACGCAGGCCTGGGAGGCCCGGTCCACCGAGAGCGTGTTGGTGTCCTCCACCGGCTGGCCCTCCTGCGAAAGGCGGGCGAACAGCTCCGTCCCGGCCGGCAGCGAGGAGGTCTCCAGCGCGGCGAAGATGATCTCGTCCGGCAGGAACTGGCTGGTCGGGTCCTGCGGGCAGCCGTTGTTGTCGATGTTCAGCGCGGTGACGAACTGGCCCAGCCGCAGCTCGCTGGCCGAGGAGCCTCCGCCGCCCAGCAGCCCGCCCAGCAGGCGGGGGACGGCGAAAACCAGCACGCAGATGATGAGCAGGATGACAATGCCGGCGATCAATAATGGACGTCTGGGCGCGTTTTGCATAACTGCCTCCCTATCCCCCTGGCGCGACGCTTGGCACGATGATCAGCAGACGACGTGGATTCATTATACAGACAATATGGTGAATGGAAACACAGAAATTGGAGGTGGGGTTGGGGTGGTGAGTCGACTTACCCGGCAGAGGAGGTGGTGTTCCACCCCGCTGTGACCTCTACTCTCATCAGGGGAGGGAGCCGCCAACCCACCTCTACCCCTTTTGTTCTCGAAGACGAATCATTCGAGTGTTCTCGTAGGGGCGTGTCTCCGCGCCTTGGGTCCCGGGTCCGGAAGGGGGCAGGGAGGATGGTTTGAACACCCGCTTGGCGGGTGCAGGTAGGGAAAGGTAGAGAGTCCGCGGGTTCACCTGGAGGCTTCTCCTCCAGTCTCTCCCCCTCACGCCGCGTCGAGATGGGCCACGGTCACGCCGTCGCCGCCCTCATTCTCGTGCCCGGACTCATGCCTGGTAACATACTGCGAGGCCTGCAGCGCTTCGCGCACCACCTGGCGCAGCCGGCCGGTGCCCTTCCCATGAATAATGCGCACGTAGGGCATGCCCGAGAGATAGGCCGACTCCAGGAACCGCTCGAGCATCTCCAGCGCGTCCTCGGCGCGCTGGCCGCGCAGGTCCAGCTCGACCCCCGGCGAGGGGACGAACGGCTGTCCGCGCAGGATCGGCCCGCTTTCAACCGGGGCGGCGGGCGGTTCGCCCGACTGGGCCTGGCGCTGCGCGGGCGGCGGAGCCGCCGGGGCAGCCGGGGCGGAAGCGCGCTGAACTTCGTTGGGCCGGGCGCGCACGCGCAGGTTTCCCAGGGCCACCTCCAGGTCGTTTTCGCCCAGGGCGGTGACCACGCCTTCCATGCCCAGCGTCAGCAGGCGCACCTTGTCGCCCAGGCGCAGTGGGCGGGGGGCCTGCTCACCGCCGGCGGGCGGGGCGGCCGGCGCGCGGCGGATCACCGGCTCCTGCACGATCTCTTCCAGCCCCTCAACCTGCTCCTGTACGGCGCGGATGGCGTCCAGCGGCTGGCGGGCGCGGGCCAGTTCACGGCGCAGGTCGTCCAGCTCGCGGCGCAGCCCGGCCACTTCCTGCGCAGCCTGCTCGCGGGCCTGCTGAATCACCTTCTGGCGCTCGTCCTCGATCTGTTCCAGACGGCGCTGCAGCTCGGCGCGCAGGGCTTCGCTCTCGGCGCGGGCGGCTTCGGCGGCGGCGCGTGCCTGACGGGCCAGCTCGCGCTGCTCGTGGATTTCGTTGAGCAGGTCGTCGGCCTGCAGTTCGGCCGGGTTCACCATCTTGCGGGCGTTTTCGACAATCTCCGGCAGCAGGTTGAGCCGTTTGGCGATGTAGAGCGCGTTGGAGCGCCCCGGCAGGCCCACCGTCAGGCGGTAGGTGGGGCGCAGCGTCTTCAGATCAAACTCCATCGAGGCGTTGACCACCCCCGGTGTGGCGTGGGCGAAGGCCTTCAGCTCGGGGTAATGGGTGGCCACAAAGCAGGTGATCCGCTGGCTGACCATGTACTGCAGGATGGCCCGCGCCAGGGCGGAGCCTTCCTGCGGGTCGGTGCCGGCGCCCAGCTCGTCCAGCAGCACCAGACTGCGCCAGTTGGCCAGCGTCAGGATGCGCACGATGTTGGTGACGTGCGCCGAGAAGGTGGAAAGCGACTGCTCGATGGACTGCTCGTCGCCAATATCCGCGAAAATGTTCTCGAAGACGCTCAGCCGCGAGCCGCTCTGGGCCGGCAGGTGCAGCCCCGACTGCGCCATGGCCACGAACAGGCCCACCGTCTTGAGCGTGACCGTCTTGCCGCCGGTGTTGGGACCGGTGATCACCACGGCGAAGGTCTTCTCGTACAGGTCCACGTCGATGGGGACCACGGTCTCCGGGTCCAGCAGGGGGTGGCGGGCCTGGTATAGGTAGATGGTGGACCCGGGATGGTTGCCGCGCTTCGGGCGGAAGGGCAGCAGCTCCGGCTCGCTGGCGTGCAGCGCTTCGGCGTAGCGGGCGCAGGCCAGATGCAGGTCGATGACGGCCAGGGCCGAGACCAGCCGCTCGAACTCGCCGGCGGCCTCGCCCACCTGCGCCGAGACCTCGGCCAGGATGCGGCGCACCTCGTCCCGCTCCTCCAGCTGCAGCTGGTGATAGGCGTTGTTCAGCTCCACCACCACCAGCGGCTCGACGAACACAGTCGCACCCGAGGCGGACTGGTCGTGCACGATGGAGCGAATGCGCCCGCGCGACTCGGAGCGCACCGGGATCACGTAGCGCCCGTTCCGCTGGGTGATGATCGGCTCCTGCAGGTGGGGGGTGTTGCGCGGGTCGTTGAGGATGCCCTCCAGGCGGGATATCAGGCGGTTGTAGGCCACCTTGATCTGGCTGCGCAGCGCGGACAGCGCGGGGGAGGCGCTGTCCAGCACCTCGCCGCGGTCCGAGAGCACGCGCGAGATGGCCTCCACGATGCCGGCGGGCGGGACCAGCTCCAGAGCCACTTCGGCCAGCAGGGGGTAGGTGGCGGACTGCTTTTCGAAGAAGCGGCCCAGCTCGCGGGCGGCGATCAGGGTGCCTTTGATGTCCAGCAGTTCGGACGGCTCGAGCACCGAGCCGCGGGCGGCCCGGGCGACCATGGGGCGCACGTCCCGCGCGCCGCCCACGCCGATCTGGTCGTTGGTGTTGAGCAGCAGCCGGGCCTCGCTGGTGCGGCGCAGGCGCAGACGGGCCTCCTCCAGGTCGGTGGTGGGGCGCAGGGACAGGGCCAGCTCGCGCGAAGCGGAAAAATCGCAGTGCTCAGCCAGCCGCTCGAGCACGCGGGGAAATTCCAGCATGACAAGGGTTTTCTCGTCCACGCCTGAATTGTACCAGTCTTTAAGGTGCGCCGGCGAGGTGGGATAGGAGGCGCGTCCCCCCTCGGGCCCATGGGGGTGGCATCTCTTCCCCTGTAGTTAGGGTAGTAATTAACCCATCCCACACCTGCCCCCGTGGTCCACCGGACACCCCTCGCCCCGGGACGCGGCTCCTCCCGCCCGATCGGGAAGGAAGGAAGGAAAGAAACCCTTCCTTCCTTCCTTCCCACCTCCACTCGAGGGAGACCCCTTTTTTTCTACTTCCCAACCCTGTAACAAGTGACAGGTTGACGGGGGGCTTTTCACTGTGTATCCTCATTCATAGAAATTACGTTCTATTATCGAGGGTGCACATGGGCAGACGAAAAAGCGACGGATTGACCGAAGAAATCGCCATGCTGCGGGTGGTGCTGCGCCGGGTGATGGCGCTGGCCGACGAGGGCCGGCCCCTCCCCGAGCTGCTGCGCATCGCCGAGACGCTGGGCAAGGCCGCCACCCGCCTGGCCACCCTGCTCAAGGCCGAGCGCCAGCTGGGTCAGGGCGAGGTGACCAGCGCGCTGGACGAAGTCCTGGAGGAGATGATCGCGGAGCTGCGCGCGGACTCAGCCAAGAGCCGGGGATCGTAAGGGCGCTCGCTCTTATCCGTCGATCCCCGGCTCTCGGCCGGGCCCGGGCTGGAAGGAGCCGGGTATGAAACGAGAGCATGCCGCACGCCAGCGGGCCGCGCTGCGCCGCCTGCTGGGCCAGCCGGAGGAGTTTATCTGGCGCTGCGCCGGGCTGAAGCTGCGCAGCTACCAGCGTGAAGTCTGCGCCGCCGTGGCGGACTCCGTCCTGGCCGGGCGCGGGCTGAGCCTGGTGGTCATGTTCCCGCGCCAGTCGGGCAAGAACGAGCTGCAGGCCCAGCTGGAGGCCTACCTGCTGACCCTGTTCTCGCGCACCGGGGCGGAGATTGTCAAGATCTCGCCCACCTGGCGGCCGCAGTCGATCAACGCCATGGCCCGCCTGGAGCGGGTGCTGGAGCGCAACCGTCTGACGGCCGGGCGCTGGAAGAAGGAGCACGGCTACATCTACCGCCTGGGGCAGGCGCGCATTGCCTTTCTCTCCGGCGAGCCGACCGCCTCGATCGTCGGGGCCACGGCCTCCACACTGCTGGAGGTGGACGAGGCCCAGGACGTGCGGCCGGACAAGTACGACAAGGACATCGCCCCCATGGCCGCCTCGACCAACGCCACGCGGGTGTTCTGGGGCACGGCCTGGACCGCGCAGACACTGCTGGCCCGCGAGCTGCGCGCCGCCCGCGAGGCCGAGCGGATCGACGGCCGCCGCCGCGCCTGGGTGGTGGACGCCGATCAGGTCGCCGCCGAGGTACCCGCCTACGGGGCCTTTGTGGCCGCGCAGGTGGCCCGGCTGGGGCGGATGCACCCGCTGGTGCGCACGCAGTTCTACTCCGAGGAGATCGAGGCCGGCGGGGGCATGTTCCCGCCTGAGCGGCGCGAGCGCATGCGCGGCAGCCACGCCCCGCTGGACGGCCCGCGCCCGGGTATGGCCTACGCCTTTCTGCTGGACGTGGCCGGGGCTGACGAAGTCGCCGGAGCCGATTCGCTTGACCCGGAGACCGCGCTGCAGGCGGGCGCGGCCCGGCGCGACGCCACCGCGCTGACGGTGGTGGAGGTGGACCCGCGGGACCTGGCCGGCGGCCGGGGGCCGGTATACCGGGCGGT
>CZCB01005122.1_pt1 | contig 11197 bp, 13 predicted proteins | sample 591991 | NCBI WGS metagenome assembly CZCB01 (sample SAMEA3556809, study PRJEB10932) | anaerobic digester metagenome | reverse complement strand
AAGCCTACATCAGATTTAGTTATAGTTACTGCCCCTACTTTTCCATTCACACTATGCACAGGACTTTCAGGATTAAGCAACTCCTGCCAGTTGGCAAGCGTTGAAGCAGGCGTAGCCTTAAGAATTAAACGATTTTTCTAAGTCGGTTCTTACGCATACATCACCCACTTGTGCATCTAAAGACAACATGGCCGCCTCGGTGTTTTCTACGAAAGTATCCGTTATGGCGATTGCTGGTACGATTGAAGCCTCTAACTTGCCATTAGAATCTAGTACAGGTATCTGCCCTGCTCCAGTGCCTATATTCCTACTTGCTGCTGTGCCAGCATCTGTAATCTTACTTAAAGTTATGCTTTGCAAAATAGTGCTTATAGTAATATCTTGGCTACCGTCAAAATCTACCCCCGCAGCAGTAACATCGCCAGTCAAGGCAATCTTCCTGGGTGTCTGTAACCTCGATGCTGTAGTAGCGTTATCAGCAACGTCTGGATTTATCAGTCTCTTTCCTACGCCATCGCCAATATAAAGTTTCCCATCATCCAAAGTAAATGCCGGCTCCCCGGCTTCTAATTGCAAATTATCTAAGTTTACACTATTACCTCTCTTAAGCCTTATAATTCCCATATAATTCACTCTCCCCTTTATAAAATTTAAAAAGTGCCGCCATCTATCATTAAGTAATAGCCATCACCGCCATCAAATGCTCCGCCATCAATATTCATATACCCATAATGGTCGCGTAGCTCTAAAAATTCTCGTTCATATTTAAACGGGGATTTATTGTTCCATTCTATTTTTTCTTCCGGTGTTACGTGAATATCCGCATTGTTTGCATGAGATAACGGCGCATAGTCGTGCTCATGTTCTTTAGGCGCATATGTGTCCCCATGCGAGTGTTGTTTGTCTGCTTTCGAGGCCATCATGGCTGATACTTCAGCTTTTGTATGATACCTGCCGTCATGGTTGTGTCCTGTATCGGCCTTTCCGCTTAATGCTTCTGCTACGTCAGCGGTATTTGCCTTATCCGCAACTGTATTCCATAAAGCACGTTCTTCAGAAGTAATGTGTTTAACTAAATCAGCTATATGTTCTACCGCGCTATTCCAAGCATTGATTAATACTTGCGTGATAGTATCTAAAATTGATTTATTTAAATGCTCGTGGAGTTCATTGTGCCCATGAAGGGCATCTGCTTTGCCAGCCAAAAAATTGTCAATTTGCTCTCGTGTATATTTATCAAGGTCGCTAATATCGTTTTCTGAATGTTGGTGTGCTTTGGGCGGGTAAGAAGTAGGTTTTTCATCTATATCGTCCCAGGTTATATCTATATCGTCAGCACCTATTAAGCCCCATTCCTCTAGCTCTTCGTCCCAATGGTATATCTCCCGTTTATGCTCGCCAGACATAATCCTTACATACTCATAATTATCAGGGTTCTGCCCGGATTCTATTAGCGAATACTCTACCGGGAATATTTTAGCCGCAGCGTTTATGAGGGTTCTCAACTCTTCTGTAAATAAACTTATGTCTATGCGCTTAGGCATCATATTCCCCCACCACCTTAAACCACATGGTAGCATCAGATGTATCAGGAGGCGGTGTGTCATCACCCATATAGTACAACCGATGCTCCCCAGCAACGCCTATCCTAAAAAAGTATTGAAAAGTAACTTCAGCCCCCGCACCTTCCGGGTCTGTGAGTGCTACATGTGTTTCGTCTATTTCAGCAAGCCCGCCGCTAACAACGCTGCGATGAAGTGTGTCATTGATAATAGCAGAAATCATGTTTCGGCCTAATAAATACTCTTTCTCTTGTAGCTCAAATATCTGTTCCCCGTTCTCTCCCAAATCACCAATAATCTCTTTGTCGTTCTTGTCCTTGTAGGTAAAAGTACCGTCCCCGTTATCAGAAGAAACTATTGTGAATACTTCGTAAACTATTTCTGTGTTCCCGCCCTGAAGATAAGGGTCTAACTCTTCTCTGCTGTAAACCAGACTTTTTTCATAATACCTTCCGTCATGGTCTCCGGAAGACTTATGGTTATTAAGTGCCGTAACACCGGCCGCTACCTTGCTGCTTAATCCGGCTATAGTATCAGCTACGGCAGCAAAAGGGCTAGTACCTGTAATGCTTTGAATGTACTTCCAAATCCATGATAAGTGCTGCGTAAGCGTACCGGTCTTTGAATATTCGTCGGCAATGTTTTCGTTAAATGTTCTTGTGCCGACGGCCCTATCCTCAATAGCATTGTCAGCAATCTCTCTGGCGGTAATAGTCTTCTCCTTCATGTTCATCCCGTCTATGCCGCCAGCCTTACCATCCTTGTGCGTTAAACCAGGGTCGAACATGGTTATAATCTCGTCAAAGGTTTCCTCTATCGCATCAGGGCCGCCAATGCCCACGCTTTCCTCGCCTATCTCACCATCAAAATATCTTTCGGGTATTTTATATTCCAAATCGCTCATAAACTTTCGCCCCCTATAGCCAGTTATTTTCGTCTACTAGGCTATCTTGCTCCATTTCGGTTGCCCGCGGAGGAATAACATCAAAGTCAAACCCAAACCTGTAAATATGAACAGGATTATCAATGTCCGTACTCTCCAGTTTTACGGCAACCCTTGTGCCTACGTTCTCAACAACTGCTTCTTGGGTCACTATATCGCTCCAGCCCCAAATTTTTCTCCACGGCCTGCCGTATACTAAGGATTCTGCCAGGTCGGCTTCCAGCTTCTTCTCGGTATAATCCGTTATTACCGTAATGTCTAGGTTTTCTGTTTTTTCTTTCTGCTGTTGTGATTGTATGAAGAATATATTAATCTGCTTCCTATGGAACGCATAACTCGGCGGCAAAAGTTTATAGGGCTGCGTTAACAGTTCTGCTTTTATAGGCTTCGCCTTGCCGGTATTTACGTCATAGTCATGCGTCCCAACACCCATTTGGAAGTTATAGTTTTTGGAGCCAAATATAAGGCTTCCGTCCTGCCTTGAGCACCATGAATTTACTTGTATACCGGAGAATATAACGGGAGAAAACCCTAAAAGCCAGTCAAAAACCATTATCTTATTATTTTTTGGGTTCGTCGGGTCGTCACCATATGCCAGGTAATACTTGTTTTTATAGTATACCCCCCGGCATGTTTCAGGATGAACTATACTTGCAAAAGTATTTTCCATCTTATTTGCAATAATATCTTTAAGCATGCTCTCGGTAGATACTACTACTACATCATCGTAAACCAGCGAAACATGCACAATGTGTATACCGTTTTGTCCCATAAAAGTCATGGATTCCGGTGTAAGGGCAATAGTATCGCTGTTTATACACCCTTCCGGTATCGGCAGTCTTTTCCATTGTGCGTCACCACCGACAAATGCACCGCTCCATGCCCGCCATTGGTTATAGTAGCTCACACATATATGCCGCATTATAGACACTAGCCCGGTTATCGGCCCGGAAGCGGTTGTAGGATACAGCTTGTTGGTTGCTTTCACAAACTTTGGATTATCCACTTCGCTATAATAAAGCGCGAACTGGTCCTTGCTATCCCCGGCAAAGAAAAACCTTAGGCTGTACGGGTGCTGGATTATATACTTGCACCGCCTTATTGGTGTTAAATCGTTCGTTTCATCATCGGTCGGCACTACGGCACGGATTATATCAGGGAACAGCCCGCTTGAATGGGTTACGTCTTCCCATTTTTCTTCATTGCCATAGTCTGCCGTCTTAAGGTCAATCTCTCCATGTGCAGAAAGCGCTTTATAGAAATGGCCTTCTTCGCCCGGGGCTGAAGAATGAGTTGATTTTGGTTCATTTTTTACTATATCGTCCTTTTTAACCGTTACCGTACCATTGGAAGAATAATAATCAAAATCGCCCCATGAATAGTATTCGCTGCCGTCCAGAAAGTAAAAAACATTCTTGTACGGCGCGTAGGATATAGTCTCTTTTGCAAGCTCGATTTTTAATGTCTTTCCAATCTTGCCAGTGTCCGCGTTCTTTACCAGCTCATACAGTTTTTTGTCTATCATGTTCAGCAGGATTACGCTTCCGTCCGACAAAACCCACTCTATAACCTGGTCTATCTCGCCGTCGAAAGAGTCTTCATTAATCATTTTCGTGCCCGCCCTTACCACTACACCCCCGTCTTTAGCTATAACAAAGTTTTCTATATGTCTTGCCTCGTTATCCTTTAAGCTGTCCGGCGAAACGGTATCGTTCATGCCTCCGGTAATATCGCTATATGATACTATCATGCTTTATCACCTACCTAAACGGCCTCGCCGGGATTCGTGCGTTCTTTTTCTTCATCCTTTTAATAGTATCGTCCGCATCGTCTGCAAGCCTGTAAAACTCGGCCATAAGGTCCATGCCTACAGGGTCGCGCCGGTTAGTCGCAAACCGTTTTTTGGCCGCAACATACTTAACCAATGCTTGGTGGTATGCTGGATTTAACTGCGGAGCGACGGATAAACTGGGAAGTATAGGCGCTGGCACATACGCATGAACAGTAAACTCGCCTTTGTCGGCAAACTTAATGACTGTTTTTTCGCCTTCAAGTTTCACGCTGTAATATGCAGCATCGTATTCCCTTCCGTTTTTAGTTACCTTATACACGCCGCGGTTGTTATCTATCCCTACCTCCACCCATTTTTCCGGTTCCGCTGTTATGGTCTCCTGCGCCGTAATGCATGCGGTCAAATACGCAACGGATAATTTTTCGCATGCTTCATATATCCATAACCTGCACTGCAATGTGTCTATTTTACGCCCAGCATCAAGCTGTGCCAGGTCCCTTATCCTTATACCGTTCATGTTCCCACCCGCTTATCATAAAAATATTTCTTTTCGATTTCATAATGGTCGTAGCCCCATTCGGCTATTTCCCTTACCTGGTCGCTGAATCTCTTGCGCTTTGCCTCGTCTAGTTTTCGGTTATGCTCCTCTACTTCTCTCGCAAGCTGCTTTGCTCGCCGTACATGCGTCCTATTTACATGGGTAACCGCCCTGGCGTCCAGTTCAGGGTATGGAAATGTCAGCTGGTAGGTATTCCATGGAGTTATCCTATGATGCAGTTCGTATTTTTGGGTATAGGAATTAAACAATATAAAATAATCCGGGTCTATTTCCTTAATCCGTTCAGGTATACGGAATACGTTTGTCTCGACTAGATAATAAATAGTTAAATGGATTACATTGTCTTTGTCTATCCATGTCTCATGCTTGTAATACTTCATAAACTACCCCCACTTTTTTAAAATAATAGGGGGGCATAAAGCCCCCTATTATTTTAATGCTCGGTAATCGCGGACAACTGAAGCTGTGCCTTCGGCCTATAGCAACCAAGGTCTGCATATTTAGTCATAACTGCCTCATATGCAGTCTTATTAGCAACTTTCTTAAGCACAGCACCATCAGCATCCAGCCAATCCCAGTCATAAAGCTGGTGGATTCTCCAGTCGTCCAGCACAAGGCCCCTCAACACGCCAGCAGGAGTATATTTTGAAGCTATTATGGGTTTGCCCTTATAAGACATTTCTTCATAGCCGCCCTTGAGCTTCATATACTCAATGTTCCTTCGGAGAACGCTCATCATGTACTGATAAGCCCTTTGGACACCGTAAGTTGTTATCCAAAAGTCGATTTTCGCGCCGGTTCTTACCTTTACTGCGTCTTCGCCACGTTGCATAACTATCTCCGAAAGCTCATCGCCTACAGTTATCATCTGCGGTACCAAAAACTTGTAATCAGCCCTGTTAAGCCCGTATATGGAACCGCTGCTCTTAAATACCGCATTAAGTCCGGTTAGCTCGTTGTTATACGAATCAGCTATTACTACATAGTTGCCGGCTGCTGTCTTGAAGTTAGAGCTCGTATCAACAGTAATAGCGCCTGTCGCATCATCCACATTGGTTATCTCGGCATTGTCTACTATTTTTGTAGTAGGGCTATTATGGTTGAGAACATCTATTCTCATGCCCTCGGCAAACCATACAGCCCTTTCGGTTTCATTGATAGTAAACGTCTTACCTGCTGGACCCATAGCCGCAGTAGTAGCCATTACACCGGACCCGTCCATATGAAGCTGCCTGCTATACTGCTCTTTTGCGTCCTGCGTAGCGTCCTGCAGCTCAAGCTCCATAGCGGTAGCAAAGGCACCCCTACCCCTTCTTGCAGCCTTCATAACCTTATCAGTGATATAGATTTTGGCTATGAGGTTTTTCGTGTAGGTATACCCTTGCTTTGTCTTTCTGCTGGAGGTCGACGGTTCATCATCATGGTCGGTACCAGCGGATTTAAAACCGCCCTGGCGCCCATACCTGAACGCCCATACAGCTTTTTCACCGGTTACATCGACATGCTTATCAGTCTTATCCAGTACTGCCGCCAATGCGTCGGTGCCCGTGTCTATCTGCACTCTGAATACGTCAAGATAATAGTCTTTAAACATCTCGTTGACTTCTACCATTGTCAACATGACGCTCTCACCTCACAAAATTAGTTTTTTTAATCCATAGTCCACCCTTTTGCCTCGTAATACTTTTTGGTCGCTTCGGCAATGGTGGTCGGCCTAGCCTTATCAGATGGCGGGGCCACAGGTGCGCCTGATGTCTGGCCCGCTATCTGCGTCGGAGGCTGGCCGGATTTTACGCTTTGCATATGTGCCTGTAAAACTTTGTTAACAAAGTCCTTATTTTGCATGGCCAAATTAACAAAGTTTTCATTATTAAAAAGCTCTGCCGGATTGTCCGGCATTTTCATGCCCTTAACTACATGATAAGCGAACTCAAACGGGTTTATACCCTCGACTTCGCTTAACTTATCCAGTACTTCTTTATTAGCAGCGATGTAATTCTTAATCTCATTAACATACGCCGCAGCAGCAGGATTAGCGTTAAATAACGCCGCTGCCTGCATTTGTCGTAACTCTTGCTTTTCTTTGAGCTCCATCTTCTGTGCAAGCGGGTTGATTTTTTCCTCAAGCGGCTTAATCAATTCGCCGGAAGCCTCTTTGAGCATGTTGCTGAAAAATTCCTTCAAGGTCCCTACGGGGTTATCAAGGAATTTATTGTTAAACTCTTCATTAAGTTCCTCAATCTGTTCCGGTGTAAGCTCGCCGCTGCCTGTCTGCTGCCGATTAGCCGTCTGCATGTTTTGTATCATTTCACGCATACTAGCCAATTCCTGAAATAGCCTTGTTTGTGTTGCCTGTGATTCTTTATAGCTCTTTACAAGGCTGCCTATGTCCTTAAAGTTTTCTGCGCCATGCTCCTTAAGAAGTTCAGCTACAGCAGCATTAATATCAATCCCGCCTGGTTCGCCACTTCCGCCGGATTGTCCCGGTTCGCCACCTGATGCCGGTGCCGGGTCGCCACCTGATGCCGGTGCCGGGTCGCCACCGGATGCCGGTGCTGGTTCACCACCGGATGCCGGTGCCGGGTCGCCACCGGATGGCGTACCATCTATAGGCATTTGGTCGCCTACAGAATCGCCGTCGGCAAACAGTTGAAGGTTAATACCAAAACCGGGGTCCATTGTAACAGTTGTTTCGTTCGGTCCGTTTTCTGGATTATCCCTTACGGGGTCCATACTCGCCGGATTATCGAACTTTATTTTGCTTAACATACTAATTCCTCCTGGATAATAATATTACCCCACCTGACTATCATCCTGCGGGGCCTGTGTAAGCATGGCTCTTTGTGCCATTGCCTGCTTATATGATAAAGATGCGCTATGCATTTGATAATGATATTCAAAGACTTGAGCGATTGTCGGGTTCTTGGCTATAAGTTCCTCAAACTCGGTCGTCAGTCTAAACCTATCAATTATCTGCATATGTAGCACATCATCATCAAACCGTGCTATAGGTACTATCTTGCCCTGCCTCATTGCCATGTTTTCTCGTTTTGCCTTCTGTATCTGCAAGGCCGTTAAGTCGTTTGCGTCCTCCCAGTTGCCCATGCCTATCATTTCAAACACCTTTGCCCGGTTGTACCTGCTTAACTGGCCGGTATCCGGGTCGTTAAACAGGCCCGATTCTAGAAGGCTAAACACTAACTGCCGCCGCTGTTCCGGCGATTCGAACAGGGCATTCTGGTTCTCGCAAATCACGTCATCGGTAGTTATATCCGATGCCTGCCATTCTACAACGTCTACCACATCATCATTTGATACATACCGCAATATCCTCGGGCCTTTGGCATACTGTCTTGATATTCGCAGCCAGTTTTTGCCCGATTCTATTACAGAGTTTACTATATTCTCGCCGGTCAGGCTTATCCTGGTATCGTCCTGGGCTTCTATCACCTGCAGCGCCCTACCGGACTTAACGCCCGGTGGTGCTGTACTGTCCCTGGCCAGTTCCGAAACGCCGGATATACGAATAAAATCATTCTCAAGGTCTGCAAGTTCCTTGTCAAAATCACGCGGAAATGTTGCATTTTCCAGCCATCTAGGCGGGGTCTGAGTGCCTTTTTTGGTTACTATCGGGTCACCCGGCATAATGCCATCATTGAAAATCCTTTCCTCGGTCTCTTCCGTCAAGGTGCCCTCTTCATAAGTCAAATTACCTATAGCAACCCGGTTAAGGTACTCGGCCTTACGGTTTTTAACCGCATTATACCGCCTTTGGACAGGTATAAGCCTTTCCAGGACCGTCTTGCCCCAAAAATAACCTTCTTTTACAAGGCATTTTTGGTGCGAAAACGGGTGCCCCGGCGCGTTATCATCGCCGCATAGGTACGGAAGTTTGTCGTAATACACAAGCTGGTCGCCTATAACTATTATCAGCCTGCCATCCGGGTATCGCTTGGACGGCAGTTCTGATAGTTCTATTACCAGTTCATGGTTTTCCAGCTTCCTAGGTATAAGCCTGAACTGTGCACTGGCATGGCCTAAACCGCCCAATCCGTAGAGTGTTTTCTCCATCTGATAGGCCTCTATTTCCTTGCCAGGTACCTGCACGCCCCAAATATCGAATATATCATCGACGTGGTACGCCTTGGCATGGATAAGCCGGCGCTGTTTCCGTATATCCGGTTCATAGATGTTATCCGGATAAATTTCAAAAGGAGGTACAACTATCTCAAGTAGTTTGCCCTCCTTTATAACTGCACCGGTATCGTCAACGCCGATTGATAGGCCGGAATCCGGGTCCCATACCTGTTTACGGAATGCGTTACCGGTTACCTCTGCCCATACATTACACTCTTCCAGCTTTTGTTTCATGCGCTGGTCGTAATATATACCCTTTACTATGCCAGCGCTTACCTTCGCCGTCGATATATCCCTTTGGTCCTGGCTGTTCGGTCGCGTGTTCAGCATAGGCTTAATCCTATTCAGTTTTGCAAGCCGTATGTCTATAAATGGTGCTATACGGTTGAATACTTCCCTTTCCTCGCCAGCAGCAAGCCGTGGCATGTCCTCAATAGTCAATGTATACAGGTTTATATCGCAATATTGGTGCCCGTCACGGAAGTTCATGTTAAGCAGCCACTGTAACTCTTCATGCCGGCGCAGCTTTTTCTTTTCTTCAAAGTATTCCTTAACCGCCGCTACCAGCGATTCTTCGCTCTTCGGGCTGCTTAACTCGTCCTCTTTGCCGCCTATTTTACTGTTTTTCTGGAAAAGCCCTAATACGTTCACATTCTACCACCCCCTACCCTTCCCGCTTAAGTATGTTTTCCTGATGCTCTAGCATGTTTTTCCGGATGGGGTTATTATACTTTACGCGTTTGGTCCTAGGCCTGCCTTTCATGTTCTCATATTCAGGGAGGGAATCTGCCATGATACGGGAATACAAGTCTCTTCTCTCTATCCAATGCATCAGTTCCCGTATAATCAGTATCATCCATGGTAAATACGGCAAATATTTTTCTGGCATATTCTATCACTCCCACCTATTCACCCTTTCCGATGGCCAGTAGCGCCTTTTTCTGGTCTTTGTTCAGCCTTTTATTTGAAAGAAGGGCGATTATGTCGTCTGCCTTAAGCTCATTTATTGCCTTTTTGGCGATTTTTTCTTTCTGGAGCTTCACATACAAATCCAGTTCGGCCTTCCTATGGTTATAGAACGCGTCGCTTAATTCCTGGAAATGCTTGTCGCATACCCTTAAACATTCTTGGGGTATGCTTTTGCTGCCAATCAGATACCTTGCCGGCGTGAAGCAGGCATATCCGTCACAAGGTACGTCCAGCGCGATTTTTGTTATATCCATATATTACACCTCTATTCGCCTTCGACTAGCTCGTTAATCTTTGCCTGTATCTCCTTTATCTTGTCGCCCAGCTTTACATTGAACGCCCTCGGGTCTATCTGGTTAAGCATTTTTACCTCCGAGTCCGTCAAAACAGTGATTTTTTCGTCTGCCATTTATTGCTACCTCCTATCGTTTTTTTATCTCGCTGGTCTTACCATCAACTTTGCCGTGAAGCCTTGGCCTGCGCCTAACGTGCTTGCGTTGCTTACCTTAAGCTTCACGTCTTTAAGGCCGTACAGGGACATGGCCGCTTCGGATAACAGGAATATGTGCGTATCAATGCTGCCTTCCTTCTTTGGTACAGTTATCGTTTCGGCCAATGCGTCTCCCAGCGCCTCCACTGAATACACTTCCACCTTCAAATCCGTCACCTCGGACGGATTATATACCACCAATGCGTACCGGTCCACTACCGCAGGGGAGCGTGGTATGCTTATCTCTATCGTTGTGTCCCCGTTTTCAGGGAATACCAGTTCATGTATCAATGCCTCACCTCCTTCCATAACGCCAGCGCTGTCCACTCCTGGCCAGCATTTTTGCTTTCTTGCGCTTGTCACGCGCAATTCGGCTTTCATCCTCTGGCCGCTTATTCGATTTTTCGGCATGATACGTCGCCAGGCCGTTCGTTAATCCCTCATACCAGTGGTCTATGCGGCTGTCCTCTACTTTCTCGTTGTTTTTTTCGTCTATCACCAGCATGGGAATAGTTTCTATCAACTTGTGGCATGTGCTGAATATCTGAAGTTTTGCCGTTAATTTGCCCGGTCGCATCGGGTCCGGGTATGGTTTCAGGTATTCGTGCATCACGGCTTTCCGTAATACCGGGTCCCGTACACCCCGCAAGAAACCGCTCAAGCCGCCTAGCGTGTAAAAGTCTACCAGGCTTTTGTTGCTCTCGTACCGCCGGTCAACCGCCCATGCCTCATGGCCTAGTACCGT
>CZCB01011279.1_pt1 | contig 11202 bp, 14 predicted proteins | sample 591991 | NCBI WGS metagenome assembly CZCB01 (sample SAMEA3556809, study PRJEB10932) | anaerobic digester metagenome | reverse complement strand
TGAAGGAAAAGGAGCGGGAGATTAGGGAGCGGGACAAGGAAATCACCAAGGCCCAGGATAAGTTTGACGATATTCATTCTGATTATGACGAGGTGAAAGCTGACCATGATGAGGAAATCAAGCAGGCCGAGCAGACTCCAGGTCGTCCCAGTATTACTGACCCTGATGATGCTGCTGGCTTTATTGATGATGTGCTCCGGCAGCGCAAGGGCAAATGAGCCTTTTGACCATATCAGGAAAGTTGATGGAGGGTACCTGCTGACCGATGAGAATATCCTGGCGCTGGCGAATTACATTCAAGAGCTCCAGGATGAAAATGCTCGGCTACAGGCCACTGTTGATGCACTGAATAAGGCTTTACAGGAGGAAAGAATCTTCACGGAGCGGCTCTTAGCAGAAAAAGATAAAATCATAGCGCTGCAGGAAGAGCAGATTAAAGAGCTTAGGTTCACTTATGAGTACAGCAAGCCCACTGTCTTTGATAAGGCTTACCTAGTCCTGGGGGGCGCTGGAATCGCTGCAACTATTCTCCTAATCGCAGGGACACTTTAGAAGATCGGGAGGACACACTGCGGCGACCCCTCGAATTTGTGCCCGTAATACACACGTAATACACAAAACGGGCCCAAAACCCGCTATTTGACGCACCGGATGCTTGAATCGCACTCACGAGGTCGGGAGTTCGAATCTCCTCGTCTCCACCATACAAAGTAAGACAAGGCCTGCTTTAGCAGGCCCTTTCACTTTGCCCCCACCGCGGAAAATCGGCTTGACTGCTGCACGGCGAACACCAACGATCTTCCCCAGATCTTCTTGAGACATTCCCCTGGCTTGGCGCAGTTCTCTAATCCGCTTTCCCGTTTCCATTGGTATCCCGCCCTTTGTACAGCATCCATGTTAATATAATAACACATCGTGAGCAAAAAGATACTGCGAAGTATAAAAAAGATACACGAGGGGCTTGCCAAATAGAGTGTACTGTGCTACTATGTATCCAAAGACGATACACGGAGCGAGGTGATTTGATGAATCCTAACAAACTCCGATCCGTCATGGTGCTGCATGGGGACAACGGAGTTAAACTTGCGGCGGCAATCGGTATCTCGCAGCAATCTCTATCAGCGAAAATCAACGGCAAGCGGCCATTCACCCAAGACGAGATATGGAAAATCAAAGAGCGGTACGGGCTATCAGCGGAGGAAGTTGACGAGATTTTTTTTGCTCAGTGTGTATCCTAAAAAGATACACGCCAGGAGGTGAAACGAGTGTCGAGGATTTCTGTAGAACAAGCGGCGGCCAAAATGGGTGTCACGCCCCAGTTCCTCAGACTGGGTCTGAGAGGCGGAAAATTCCCGTTCGGCACCGCCGTCCAGATGCCGGGTGGTAGATGGTCCTATTATATCAACGCCACGCGCTTCGAGCGATATCTGACCGGAATGGACATGGGGGAGGCGACAGGATCATGAGGCCACACACAATCCGCCGCATCGTGTCGGTGGATGACACGCTCACCTGGTTGGTGCTGGTCACGGTGTTATTCCTGACAACTGTCTGGGCCGTGATACAGGCAGGGCAGCGGCACCAGGAATACGAGATGGTCGAGGTCGTCGTCCGGCCGGGCGACACTCTGTGGGGTCTAGCCCGCCAGTACGCACCGGACACGGATCCACGGGAGGCCGTCTATATCATCCGGACAGTAAACGGCGGCATTGATCCAGGACGCATCCAGCCGGGGGATGTGCTGCTGATACCCATGGAGGTGAGATGAGTATGGCACGGATCTACCAGCATCTGCACATCTGTTCACACATGCCTGGAGATATTGTCGTCTCTGCGTGGGAGAACGCAGAGCAAGGCGTAACATTCGTAGCCATTGACACAGCAGACGATGACTACGGCAGAAGCATCGGGGCAATTGGGCACTCAAGGGTCGTTATTTCGTTGCGAGCTTCTGATTATCCTGCATTCGCACAGAGGGTCTGCGAAGCTCTCGCCGCCCCTATGACGGGTGAGGGGAGTGAAACGCCGTGACAGTAAGTGCGCCGGCACAACGTACTTCTCCATGGTATGAATTGACAATTGATAACGCAACCGGCGAACTAGCGCTCCGGTGCCCGTACAGGGAGTCCATTTACATTAGAAAGGAGTGGAAATATGGAAATCAAGGTAACAGTGGAAGCAGCTCCAGAGCTAATGACCGCGATTGATGTGCTGACGGCCACGCTGGTGGAACTAGTTGGGACAAAAGAAAAGACCAAACCCGCCGACAGCGCGAAACCCGCGGACAAACTTGCAGACCAACCAACCCTCACCCTGGAAACCGTCCGGGCAAAGTTGGCCAATTTGTCCCAGGGCGGAAAACAGAAGGAGGTCAAAGCAATCATCGAGAGCTTCGGGGCGAAAAAGCTTACTGATATTCCAGCTGAAAAGTATCCGGAAGTGATGCGAAAAGCTGCAGAACTGGAGGCGGAATCATGACTGAAAGAAAACACGCTGTTCTTTCCGCCTCCGGCGCCTACCGGTGGCTGGCCTGTCCGCCCAGCGCCCGGCTGGAAGAGCAATTCGAGGAAACGACCAGCACATACGCGGAAGAAGGAACACTGGCCCACGGCATAGCCGAACAAAAGCTGCGGTTTTTGTTAAAACAAATATCGGCTCAAGATTATGCTCAAGCCTTGCAAATTTTTGAAAAGAACGAATTCTACTCGGCGTCGATGCTCGATTACATAGAAACATACGCCTCAATCGTAATGAAAAAAGTCAATGAAGCAAAAGCCCGGTCAGCGGATGCGGTAGTGCTTTTGGAACAGAAACTAGACTTCTCCGACTGGGTACCGGAAGGTTTTGGAACCGGCGACGTGGTCATTATCTCCGATGGTGTACTTGAAATCATTGATCTCAAATATGGAAAAGGTGTCCCGGTTGCAGCGGAAGACAACGCGCAAATGAGACTCTACGCCCTGGGCGCGCTGGCCACATTTGATTCACTCTATGACATCAAGATCATTCGGATGACCATTGTCCAGCCCCGCCTGGACAGTGTTTCGAGCGATGAGATCACCGCTGAAATGCTCTACTGGTGGGCAGATACAGAGCTGATCAAAAGAGCACAGTTGGCCTGGGAAGGGAAAGGCGAGTTCCAAGCCGGAGAGCACTGTCAATTTTGCCGGGCGCGGTTTAACTGCCGGGCCAGGGCGGAAGCGAATCTAGAGCTGGCCAAAATGGACTTCCGGAAACCGGAACTGCTGACGGATGAAGAGATCGGCGAAGTGCTGAAACAAGCTGATGAGCTCAAAGCCTGGGTGTCGGATGTATTTGACTACGCCCTGGTCCAAGCCAGGGACCACGGCAAGAAGTTCAGAGGCTGGAAACTGGTCGAAGGCCGGAGTGTCCGGAAGTACGCGGATGAAGAGGCCGTGGCCAAAACGCTCCTAGAAGCCGGATACAAAGAAGAACAAATCTACGAGAAGAAGCTCTGGGGCATTACGGCTATGGAGAAACTGCTGGGCAAGACCAAATTCGGCGAACTGCTGAAAGGACTAGTTGTGAAACCGGCCGGGAAACCAACGCTGGTCCCGGAATCGGACAAGCGGCCGGAAATCAACTCTATCACCGCCGCGGTGGCGGACTTCAAAAATAACTAGGAAAAAGGAGACATGGAAACATGGCAAGGGTACAAAATGACACGAAAGTTGTCACTGGGAAAGTTCGATTTTCATATGTGCATGTGTTCGAGCCGTTTTCAATGAACGCGGACCAGGAGCCAAAATATTCGGTCTGTATCCTAATCCCCAAATCTGACAAAGAGACCCTGCGGAAAATCGAAGCGGCTGTGGAGGCCGTGAAAAAGACCCAAGCTGCTAAATGGGGCGGGAAAATACCCTCCAATCTCAAAACGCCGCTTCGGGATGGCGATGTAGACAGGCCCGACCAAGAGGAGTACGCAGGGATGTATTTCCTTAACGCTTCAACGAAACAAAAACCCGGCGTGGTGGACGCTCAATTGAATCCGATTCTGGATCCAACAGAAGTTTACTCCGGTTGTTACGGCCGGGCCAGCATCAACTTCTTCGCCTACAACCGGGCCGGGAACAAAGGGATTGGCTGCGGTTTGAACCATATCCAGAAACTAGAAGATGGAGATTATCTTGGCAGCCGGACCAGGCCGGAGGATGATTTCGAACCTTACGAACCGGAAGACGAAGAAGAAAACTTTTTAGGCTAGCCTAAATTACCGGCCCGTCCTCGTGTTGTGCGGGGATCAGGAATCAGCGTGGAGGGCGCCGGCTTGGCCCGATGAAGCGCGGTAAAAAAATATGGGGTGAAAATCCGCGAACATTAGCCACCGCTATAACTGCGTTGTTTTAAAATTGGGAGGATACTTATATGACTATCCTCAGTATTGACATAGAAACCTACAGCTCAATAGAGCTTAAAACCTCCGGCGTTTATAAATATGTTGAGGCGCCGGATTTTGAAATACTGCTTTTGAGTTATGCTCTTGGCGATGAGCCGGTTCAAACTATTGACCCCACCAAAGAAAAATTTCCTCCGTTTCTCAAAGATGCTCTGCTTAACCCAAACGTAATCAAATCCGCATATAATGCGAACTTTGAACGGGTTTGCCTTTCCAAATATCTTGACCTCCATCTCCCCATCAACCAATGGCGCTGTAGTTCAGTTCACGCTCTTTACCTCGGCCTCCCGGGCTGGTTGGAAGGCGTGGCCCAGGCCCTGAATCTAGAGCAACAAAAAGACAGCGCCGGAAAAAACCTCATCAACTATTTTTCACGACCCTGTAAACCAACCAAAGCCAACGGTGGCCGGACGCGAAACCTACCCAGGCATGATCCGGAGAAGTGGCAACAATTTATAGCCTATAACCAGCAAGACGTAGAAGTGGAAAGAGCTGTCCGGAAAGCATTAGAACGGTATCCAATGCCAGAATCAGAGTGGCGGCTTTGGTTTATCGACCAGGAGATCACTGACCGGGGAGTGCGGATTGACCCGGTCCTGGTCCAGCACGCTATTCGATGTAGTGAGCTCCACCGGGAAAAGCTGGAGGCGGAGGCCATCAAATTGACGGGACTGGAAAACCCCAACAGCGTGGCTCAGCTAAAAGAGTGGTTTGAAAAAGCTGAAGGGCTGGAGATCGAAAGCCTCAACAAAAAAGCGATCCCGGCCCTAATGAAAGAGGTGGAAAGCGCCACCGCTGAAAGGGTTTTAGAACTCCGGCAGGAACTGGCCAAGACCTCCATCCGGAAATACCAGGCGATGGAGAGGGTCATGGGCCAGGATGGTCGGGCACGAGGGCTACTTCAGTTCTACGGCGCGAACCGGACCGGGCGATGGGCGGGGCGGCTTGTACAAGTACAAAATCTTCCAAGAAACAATCTACCTGATCTAGACTTGGCCAGGAAGTTACTCCGCGTCGGCGACTATAAGAGTCTAGAACTACTTTTTGAGAGTGTGCCGGACACGCTGTCCCAGTTGATCCGGACAGCGATCATCCCGGACGACGGCCACAGGTTTATAGTAGCTGACTTTTCGTCCATCGAGGCTAGAGTAGTGGCCTGGTTGGCCGGGGAAAAGTGGCGGATGGACGTATTTAATTCCCACGGGAAGATATACGAAGCGTCGGCCGCCCAAATGTTCCGGGTACCGATCGAGTCAATAGACAAAGGAAGTCCACTCCGGCAAAAAGGTAAGATCGCAGAACTGGCCCTTGGTTACGGCGGCGCGGTCGGGGCTTTGAAGGCGATGGGTGCCTTGGAGATGGGGCTCACCGAAGACGAGCTGCCGAGCTTGGTTAAAACCTGGCGGGCAGCGAACCCAAACATTACAAAATTCTGGTGGGACGTAGAAGCCGCCGCGCACGCCGCAGTGAGGGAAAAGAAAATTACTCAAATGCAATACGGCTTAACTTTTTCCTATGAATCCGGCTGTCTGTTCATCACGCTCCCCAGCGGCCGGCGGCTGGCTTACCCCCGACCAAGAATTGAGAATGACACGCGGTTTAACAAGCCAATTTCGACCTACGAAGGAATCGAACAGAAGCTTTGGAAACGGCTGAAAACCTACGGCCCTAAGCTGGTGGAGAACATTGTCCAAGCCGTCTCCCGGGACTGTCTGGCCACCGCTATTGTCCGACTCCATGAAGCCGGTTATAACATCGTTTTCCACGTCCACGACGAGGTGATCGCGGAGATGCCAAACGAATCCGGATCAGTGAAAGAAATGTGCGAAATCATGAGCCAACCAATCAGCTGGGCCCCAGGCCTACCGCTGGAGGCTGATGGATTTGAGTGCGAGTACTATCGAAAAGATTAAGGGGTGAACTCATGAGCGCGACCAACCGCGGAGCAATCCGCAGGCGGTAAACAAACATTTTAAAGACGTTACACTGTAACAGTTGGTAACGTTACAGCGTAACAAAAGTGGGTGATAAACCTTGATCCAAAACATCCCCGGCAAAACCGTAAAAATCAAATGCGACGGCTCCATCACGATCGCCGAAGGCCGCAGCCGGCACGCAAAGACCTGGAAAAACCGAGAACTGCTCTGGTCTGAGCTGGTAGAAAAGCTATCTCAAACCACCAGGACCCGGGAAACTTTTGCCGAGTATCAAAAAATGACCAAAGCACAAAAAGACCAGGTTAAAGACGTGGGCGGTTTCGTTGGTGGCGCTTTGAAAAACGGCCGGCGGAAAACGGATCATATCAGTTGGCGATCACTGCTCACGCTTGACGCGGATTATATCACGGGTGATTTTTGGGCGGCCGTCGAGGTCATGCTTGGCTGTGCGTGTGTGGTCTATTCGACCCATTCACACAGCCCCTCTTCTCCCCGTTTGAGATTGGTCATCCCGCTCTCCCGTCCGGTCACTCCGGACGAATACCCGGCCGTCGGCCGACGCGTGGCCGCAGACCTGGGAATAGACTTTTTCGATGATACTACATACCAACCGCATCGCCTCATGTACTGGCCCAGCACGCCGGCCGACGGGGAGTATGTTTTCAAATTTCTTGACGCTCCTTGGCTGGACCCGGACGAGGTCCTAGCCCGGTATCCGGACTGGCGGGACCCATCATATTGGCCGGAGTCATCCCGGGCGCAGAAGGCCCGGAAGAAACTGGCCGAAAAGCAAGGCGATCCGACCGAAAAGCCGGGACTGATTGGCGCCTTTTGCCGGACCTACTCAATACCGGAGGCAATCGAGGCTTTTATTCCTGACATCTACGCACCCGCTGGACCGGACCGGTACACATACATCCCGGGGAGCTCCACCGGCGGCCTGGTCATCTACGATGACGGAAAATTCGCCTACTCTCACCACGGGACAGATCCGATCTCCGGCCTGCTGGTCAACGCTTTTGATCTGATTCGCATACACAAATTCGGTGAGTTGGATGAGACCGCGGAACCAGGTACGCCCACCAACCAACTTCCCAGCTATACCGCGATGATTGAATTCGCCCAAAACGACGAAGCGACCAAGCGAACACTGGGGGAAGAGCGCCTGGAAAAAGCAGCTGAAGACTTCGCCACGGCTACCACCGATGAGGACTGGATGACGAAGCTGGAATATACGAAAGCCGGCGAGATCAAAGTTACGCTTCCAAACCTGGTCCTCATTCTCCGGCATGATCCAAATCTCCAGGGGATCGCTTATGATGCCCACCGGGGCGCGATTGTGCTTCTGAAGCCGGTTCCCTGGCGGAAGCCTACGGACTGGCGCGGACCGGACTGGTCGGACGACGATGACGACAGCCTCCAGGTATACATCTCAAATGTGTACGGCATATACTCGCCGGCAAAAATCAAGACAGCCCTGGTCTCCGCCAGTCACGAAAGGGCGTTTCATCCTATCCGGGACTACCTAAACGGCCTAGAGTGGGACGGGATCCCGCGGGTGGACACGCTTTTGGTCGACTATCTTGGCGCTGATGATGCACCATACGTCCGAGCGGTGACCCGGAAGACCCTGACGGCCGCAGTGGCCCGGGTGATGCGTCCGGGTTGTAAATTTGATTACATGCTTGTTTTAGTAGGGCCGCAGGGAATAGGGAAAAGTACGTTCTTTGAGCGACTGGGCGGAAAGTGGTTCAACGATAGCTTAAACATGAATGACACCAAGGACAAGACAGCCGCGGAGAAGCTCCAGGGATATTGGATCCTAGAGATCAGCGAACTGGCCGGAATCAGAAAAGCGGAAATTGAGGCTGTAAAGTCCTTTCTCAGCCGGCAGAAAGACATTTTCCGGCCGGCATACGGCCGGCGGACAGTGGAACACCCGCGGCAGTGCATAGTGGTGGGGAGCACGAACGCCGACACCGGCTTCCTCCGGGATAGCACCGGAAACCGCCGGTTTTGGCCGGTGAACGTGAAAGCGGGCCCGCGGAAGATGGCGCCTTGGGACCTGGACCAAGCTACCATTGACCAGATTTGGGCAGAGGCGGTGGAAATTTGGAAGGCCGACGAAAAGCTGTTCCTGGACGGACCGGAGGCCGAGGAGGCTATCGAGCGACAGAAAGCGGCGATGGAAGCGGACGAACGCCTGGGCCTCATCTGGGAATATCTGGACCGGCTGCTTCCGGCGGACTGGGAGAACCGAACCATCGTCGAACGGCAGGCCTATTTCCAGGACGGCGATTTTGGCCAGGAGGCTGAGGGAACGGTCCGGCGCGACCGGGTATGTGTGGCGGAAATCTGGTGTGAGTGCTTTGGACGCGATTTGGCCGCGATCAAAAGATTTGATATGGACGAGATCCACGGCTTGTTGCGGCAAATCGAAGGGTGGGAACGGTACGCCGGAACTCCCAGCGGTAAGCTGCGCTTTGGGCCATACGGGATTCAAAGGGCTTATATTCGCGTTGCCGATGTTGCCGATGGTGTTGCCGATGTTGCCGATGGTGTTGCCGATGTTTAGGGTATCGGCAACGCCCACAAAGTCAACAGCAACAGGGGTTTAACGGGTGGTGTTGCCGATGTTGCCGATAAAAACCCTAACTGATGTGTAATATACGATATAAAACGGTATACGGCTATATAGCATATATGAGAAATAGAATAGGGAAAACATCGGCAACGTCGGCAACGGGATGACACAAAACCAGATACACAAAGGTTTAAAGCGTTGCCGATGGTGTTGCCGAGGCGTTGCCGACCGTTGCCGAGGGATGTTGATCGGCAACATCGGCAATAAAAAAATGAAATCGTGGGGTGGGTTGGGTTGAGAATGCTAGAAAAACAAATAGAGCGCTACTTTTGCAGCAAAGTTAAACGGCTGGGAGGCCTAGCAGTTAAACTTTCGCCTGCCGGCACGGCAGGAATGCCAGACCGGTTGGTACTTCTTCCTGGCCGGCGGATCGTTTTTGTCGAATTTAAAGCGCCAGAAAAGAAACCGCGACCGCTACAGCAAAAGCGGATTAATGAGCTGCAAAAATTGGGGTTCATGGCGGTTTGTTTAGACTCATATCAAAAGGTGGACGCGTTTTTGGAGGCGGTTTTTGAATGAAGTTTATCCCCCATGATTATCAAAAAATTGCGATTGAGAAAATCATCGATGGCCCGGCCGTTGGTCTTTTTCTGGAAATGGGTTTAGGCAAAACAGTCAGTGCTCTAACAGCGATCCAAGAACTACTCTATGATTATTTTGACGTATCCAAAGTCCTTGTAATAGCGCCTTTACGGGTGACCCAAAGCACTTGGTCTGGTGAGATTGAAAAATGGGATCATCTCCAAGGCTTACGTTTGTCCAAAGTGCTGGGAAGCGAAAAGCAAAGGATTGAGGCGCTACATCAACCGGCGGACATATACATTATCAATCGTGAGAACACTGAGTGGCTAGTAGATTACTACGGACGGAAATGGCCTTTTGACATGGTTGTTATTGATGAGCTATCTAGCTTTAAGAACCCACGGTCAAAGCGATTTCGGGCACTCCGGAAAGTTAGGCCTCTTATAAAGCGGATTGTAGGGTTGACTGGTACGCCGGCGCCGAATGGTCTAATTGATCTTTGGTCCCAGATTTATCTTTTGGACCAGGGTGAGCGGTTAGGGAAGACGTTGACCGGCTACCGGAATCGATATTTTGACCCGGGCCGACGGAATCAAAACATCGTTTTTGAGTGGATCCCGAAGCCGTTTGCGGAAGAGCGGATTTATGAAAAAATATCGGACATTTGCGTTAGTATGAAAGCGGAAGACTGGCTGCAATTGCCGGGAAGGATTGACAACACCATAGAAGTTGAACTTCCAGAGAAAGCGAAAAGCCAGTACAAGCAGCTTGAAAAGGACCTGATTCTCCCACTACTGGGTAGTGACGTAACCGCAGCCAACGCCGCGGTTCTCACAAACAAGCTTTTGCAGATGGCTAACGGCGCTATTTACGATGAGTTTGGCGAAGCGAAAGAAATCCACGACGCGAAGCTGGAAGCGCTAGAGGAAGTAGTGGAGGCGGCGAATGGTAAGCCGGTTCTGGTGGTGTATTCATACAGGCACGATTTAGACCGGATTAAAAATCAGTTGAAAAAGTACAAGCCCCGGACATTGGATAGCGATCAGGATGTACAAGATTGGAATGCCGGGAAAACTCAAGTGCTTTTGTTGCATCCGGCCTCCGGTGGGCACGGGCTGAACCTCCAGACCGGCGGGAACATCATTGTCTGGTTTGGGCTGACTTGGGGACTTGAATATTATCAACAGGCAAACGCAAGGCTTTACCGGCAGGGCCAAATCGAGAGGGTTATAGTTCATCATATTATTGCGAAAGGAACGATGGACGAGGAAGTTTTAAAAGCGCTGACCGGCAAGGCCGCGACTCAGAACGACTTGATGGAGGCGGTCAAGGCCAAAATTGAACAATATAAGGGGGTTTTGAAATGAAGAGGGTTTACATTATTCATCCTTTTCAGGGGAAGGAAGAGAACCGGAAAAAGATCGATCAAATTTGTCGGGCCGTTGCTAATATGGGGTTTTTGCCAATTAGCCCGGTGCATGCTTTTGGGTTTTTGAAGGACGAGGTTCCGGAAGAACGGGAGCTGGCTTTGAAGTTGTGTCAAGAGCTGATAAAAGGTTGTGATCAGGCTTGGGTATTCGGGGATTGGCAAAAATCTGAAGGGTGTAAGATTGAGTTACGAGCAGCGGAAGAAACCGGTGTTCCGGTTGTAGACCAGGAGTGTAACCCCTAAACACATTCTG
>CZCB01008777.1_pt1 | contig 11212 bp, 11 predicted proteins | sample 591991 | NCBI WGS metagenome assembly CZCB01 (sample SAMEA3556809, study PRJEB10932) | anaerobic digester metagenome | reverse complement strand
ACTCCCGCCACATCGGGCTAAGGGAGGAGGGGGAGACCCCATATACCCTGCTTGATTTCTTCAAAAAGGATTTTCTGCTGGTCGTCGACGAATCCCACGTCACCCTGCCCCAGGTCCGGGGTATGTATGAAGGGGACCGTTCGCGGAAACTGAGTCTTGTGGAATACGGGTTCCGCCTGCCTTCCGCCCTCGACAACAGGCCGCTCCGCTTTGACGAATTCTATGAAAAGCTGGACCAAATCATTTATGTCAGCGCCACTCCCGCCGATTTCGAAAAGGCGAGGAGCCACGAAATTGTTGAACAAATCATCCGCCCGACGGGTCTTCTCGACCCAGAAATCGAAGTCCGTCCGACCGAAGGGCAGATAGACGATCTGATAAAGGAAATCGGCAAGCGCATCAGGGCCAACGAACGGGTCCTTGTTTTGACAGACAATCAAGATGAGCGAGGATTTGACCAAGTTTCTGCAGGAATTAAATATCAAAGTTGCTTACCTGCATTCGGAAATCAAATCCTTGGAAAGAATGGAAATCATCAGGGATCTGCGCACGGGCAAATACGACGTCCTGGTCGGAATCAATCTTCTGCGGGAAGGTCTGGACATCCCCGAGGTTTCCCTGATAGCAATTTTGGATGCCGACAAAGAAGGATTTTTACGGAGCGAAACATCATTGATTCAGATCATTGGCCGCGCCGCGAGAAACGCCAACGGCAAAGTCATCATGTATGCTGATGCGGTTACGGATTCGATGAAAAGAGCGATTGAAGAAACCTACAGAAGACGCTCAATACAAGACAGTTTCAATAAAGAACACGGCATCATCCCCAGGACCATTTACAAGCACATCACGGATTCTTTGATGGTGACCAAGGAAATCAAAGAAGAAGAGCACATCATTGATTCTAAGAACCTCAAGCAGATGTCGAAGCTAGAAATCAAGAAATTGCTTGGAGAATTGGAAGCGCAGATGCGGGAAGCCGCGCGTAAATTGGATTTTGAGCAGGCGATGGCCCTGCGCGACATCATCTTTGAAATCAGAGCTGATTTGAGGTAGCATATGAGCAAGAAAAAAGTGATATTGGGGCTATCCGGGGGCGTGGACAGCGCGGTCGCCGCCATCCGCTTGTTGGAGGAAGGCTACGAAGTTGAAGGGCTGTTCATGAGAAACTGGGATTCCTCCTTAAACAAAGACATCAGGGGCAATCCCCATGTCAATGACTCGGTCTGTCCGCAGGAAATAGATTATCTTGATGCGTTGGAGAGTGCCCGGATATTGGGAATCAAACTCCACCGAGTCGATTTTGTTCAGGAATACTGGGATAAAGTTTTCACTTATTTTCTGGATGAATACCGGAAAAACCGCACTCCCAATCCCGACATCCTCTGCAACAAAGAAATAAAATTCAAATGTTTCCTGGAAAAAGCTTTTGCCATGGGAGCGGATTACATTGCGATGGGGCATTATGCCCGCGTCCGCCATCATCCGGAAGTGGAGCTCCTCAGGGGCGTGGATCCTAGCAAGGACCAGAGTTATTTCCTCTGCCAGCTTTCCAAAGAGCAGCTTTCAAAAACCCTCTTTCCAATCGGAGACATGCATAAGGGGCAAGTCAGAGAGCTTGCGAAAAGGCATAGGCTCAATGTCGCGAAGAAAAAAGACTCGACGGGTGTTTGTTTCATTGGCGAAAGGAATTTCAAAGAATTCTTGAAGAATTATTTGCCTGCCAAGGAGGGAAACATGGAAACCCTCCGGGGGGAAGTCGTCGGACGGCATGAAGGAACGATGTACTACACCATCGGCCAACGCCGCGGCCTCGGTCTCGGCGGGGCGGGAGAACCTTGGTTCGTACTAGGCAAGGATGTGAAGAGGAACGTGCTCCTGGTCGGAAGGGGAGCCGAGCAGGAAATCCTTTATTCCAACCGCGCCATCATTACCGACATTAATTGGTTGAGCAAGGATTTTACGGAAAGGGAATGCACCGTCAAGTTCCGTTATCGCAGCAAGGATATTAAAGCTACAATCAAAAAAATCAATGAAAATACAATCGAAGTCCATTATCCCGGGCGCGCCAAAGCCGTTACCCCGGGACAGGCCGCCGTTTTCTATGATGGCGATCTTGTTCTGGGTGGGGGGACGATCGACAAAGTATATTTGGATGAGGAATTACGTCCTTATTGTTAGGGGGAAGCGATGGAAGAAATTCATGGCACAGTGACGAAAGTGACTTATTATAATCCGGACACCCATTTCGGAGTGGTTCGCATCAAACTGGATTATAGGGATGAAAAGCTTGTAAAATACAGAGATAAGCTTTTTTCCAATTTGCTCACGGTCACGTGCAGTTTTGATCGCCAACCGATTGTAGACGAAGAATATGAATTCACGGGTGAATTCGTCACCAATCAATACGGGCTTCAGTTCAAAGCCGCAAGTTATTTCCGCCGCGAAGCCAGCACTCCTGAAGGGATCATTGCCTTTCTTTCGAGCGAGCTCTTTCCCGGAATCGGAAAAGTGGCTGCTGCGCGTGTATATGAAGCTCTGGGAAAGGATTGCATTAATCTGATTGAAAAAAACCCCGAACTTGTGGAGGGGATTCCGGGGCTCAATTCAAAACAGAGGGAAACGCTCAAGACAAGGATTGTCGGGTTAGAAAAGCAAAAGCTGGTGCTCCTGAAACTTTTGGAGTTGGGAATCACAATGAATGCCGCTTTGAAATTGTTGAAATCGCTCGGCGAGGATGCCTTTGAGATCATCAAAGAAAACCCCTATTGCTTGATTGACCGCGTTGAAGGATTCGGTTTCAGGAGAGCGGACAAAATCGCCATGGAAATCGGAATTCCCAAGAACAGTCCGCGCAGATTCGAAGCTTTGATTTTCTACCTTCTCCGAGAACGCTGTTTCCGCACGGGAAATGTCTATCTCGAACATGAAGAACTCTTTCAACTTGCCGGAGAAGAACTGAACCGCGAAGAGAACATTTTCTTTTTAGAAGATTTTGAAAAAGCATTGAAAAATTTAGCCATCAACAAAAAAATCTATATTGATGAAGAAAAATGCGTTTATCTATTCAAACTCTACATATCAGAAAATCTCCTGGCACAAAAAGTCAATGAATTTTTGAAAAACGGAGTTCAAAAAGGATATAATATAAACGAAATTGAAATAATTATTAAAAAAATACAAGAAAAAAACGGTATTGTTTATACCGAAAAACAAAGAGAAGCGATTATCCAAGCACTCTTGGAGCCGCTCGTGATCATCACCGGCGGTCCCGGAACCGGCAAGTCGACAATCATCAAAGCAATCATTGAAGCGATCCTTGAACTTGAACCCAGCGAAGTGATTTCGGAAAGAATCGCATTGCTTGCGCCGACTGGTCGCGCCGCGAAAAGACTGAACGAAGTCTGCCGCTTCCCGGCGCAGACGATTCACCGTTTTTTGGGTTTTGAAGGACAAGGAATTTTCCGTTTCGGTCCGGAAGCGAAAACGGACGCGAAAATCGTAATTATTGATGAATTTTCGATGGTCGATTTGAATCTGGCGGCAAGGCTTTTTTCCAGCCTCGAAAACGAAGCCAAAATAATCCTCATCGGCGACGTCGACCAATTGCCTTCTGTGGAGCCGGGAGAAGTTCTCGCGGATCTGATAGCTTCCAAAGAAATAAAAACGGTGCGGCTGGATCAGATTTACCGCCAATCCTCCGACTCCACGATCATCTCCCTTGCCCATTTCGTCAATCAGGGTTATGTGGGGGCGGACATTCTTGTGAAGCAGGAGGACAGAAACTTCATTCGCCTGGATGACGGAAGCATTCTGCCCGGAATCTTAAAAACCGTCGAACAGGCAATTCTGAAAGGGATGGACCTCATCAGGGACATTCAGGTTTTAGTTCCCCTTTACAAAGGCGAAATCGGAATCCACGCCATCAATCGTAAGCTTCAGGAAAAATTCAATCCCGGTGACGGAAAGGAAATCAAAAACCAGGACAGGGTTTTTCGGGTCAACGACAAGGTCATCCAACTGGTCAATCGCAGCGAAAAAGGTGTCATGAACGGGGACATCGGCTACATCCTTTCCCTGAATCAGGAAGAAGGGGAATATAGCGGTCTCACTGTCATGTTTGACTTCGGCCCTGTCGATTATAAGATGGATGAACTGGAAGATTTGACGCATGCTTATGCGATATCAATCCACAAATCGCAGGGCAGCGAATACGATCTTGTCATCATACCTTTTTCTTACAAATATTATGTGATGCTCAAGCGGAAACTGATCTACACGGCAATCACAAGGGCCAAGAAATTTTTGGTCATGCTCGGAAACATTGACGCATTTCGCTTCGGGTTGAGGGACGTGGAGCTTAAAAGAAAAACAAAACTTTCCGAAAAAATAAAAAATGGTTTCAATTTGCTTACTGATGATTTCGAAGAAGCAGAGCACATGGAAAATCTTTCGCCTTATGATTTCATGGATTGAAGAGATAATATAAATGCATGCTTTTATCGGAAAGAGGTGGGATATTGAATAAAGCTTTATCGTATATGCTAATCGGTGCTCTTGGTTCTGGCGCGCTTTTCCTCTATCTGAATAATCGGGAAACGATTAACAGCAAGATGAAAAAATTGAAAAGAGAAGGGTTGAACAGAATCAAAAAGATTAAAGCAACGACAAATGAATAGTTCATTCTAAGAGCATAGGCCTGGAGTCTATGCTTTTTTAACGCAAATTACATTCATGGGAATAATATATTGGGGGAGGTAAGTATGAAAGAAAAACTTAAAAAAATCATCATTCCCCTGCTCGCTGTAGCGTTGCTTCTCCTGGGTTTCTTTTTCAGAAAGGAAGAGGAAACCCAACCCCGCATCGAAGGGAACGAGGAGAGCGCCGGCGCGGAGATAATTGTGGAAATAAAGGGGGAAGTGAGGTATCCCGGGGTTTATCAGGTTTCCGGGGATGCGAGAGTCTATGAGTTGGTCCGGATTGCAGGGGGTTTCACTTCAGCAGCCAATGCCGAATCAGTTAATTTGGCGGATTTTCTAAAGGACGGCTGTTCCATTTATGTCGCACCACGCGTGGAAGCCCAAAAAGGGAAAATATCCCTCAATCGAGCGTCTTTGGAAGAGTTGATGACGCTGAAGGGAATCGGGGAAGTGAGAGCGCAAAGCATCATTGATTACCGCGAATTGCATGGGGGTTTTAAAACCATTGATGAACTTAAGAATGTTCAGGGCATTTCCGAAAATCTTTTTGAACAGATTAAAGAATTCCTCACCTTATAGGAAACTCATCAATAATTTGTTCCTCATTGCTTTTTTCATTGTTCTCCTTCTGCTGGCAACCAATAACATTCTTGGCCTGCTTCCGCTTACGATTTACGGTTACTATCTTTTCCGAAACGAGCGCTTGCTTTTCCGTTTTTCCGCACTTCTGGCTTTACTTTTTCTGATCCATTTTTTCTTTTTGGAGGTGACGATTAAACCGGAAACAGATCCCGCTTTTTCCGGCGTGGTGATTGGCATTGAAAAGAAAGAAAATTACCAGAAATTGACGCTGAAAAAAGGACACAGACGCTACCTCATCCATGATTATGAATTCCTGGATCTTTCTTTGGGGGATGTTGTGGAAGGGTGGGGAAGGGTTTTGCCTGCCGATCCAGCAAGGATAGAGGGCGGTTTTGATTACCGGGCATTTTTGAAACATCGGAAGGTGGTCAAATGCGTGCGTTCGGAAGAATTGCAGATAAGCTCAAGAAAGTATTCCTGGCGGCGTCTGAAAACTCTCTTTTACAACCACCTGGAGAAAAATTTTGAAAAAAATAATTTAATATTTTTAAAAGCCATGCTCGTGGGTGACGATGGTGCTTTTTCCGAAGAACTAAAATTAGCAGTCCAAAAAAACGGCATTTTACATTTATTCGCGGTATCGGGATTGCATATTATGATATTTGTAGGCATTATTAACAAATTTCTACATTTTTTTAAAATCAAGGAGAATATAATTATTCTTGCGACCTCAACATTTCTTTGCTTTTATCTGGTGATTACGGGGTTTGCGCCCTCGGTGCTGAGGGCTGCGCTGATGTATTATTGCGGTGTTTTAAACAAAAAACTCAAGCTCGGATTTTCTTCGTTGGATATTGCTTCTTTCTGTTTTCTGATTTTGATATTGATCAATCCCTATTATATGTATGATCATGGCTTTGTTTTGAGTTTTTTTGCTGCTTATACAATCATCCTATTCTCGCCCATGCTTTCTTCGAGGGACCATTTCGTTCAGCTCCTTTCGATTTCGCTTGCCATAAACATCATCACTCTTCCCGTCATCATCAATCTGAATAATGAAATCAATCTTTTAAGCCCGCTCACGAATGTGATATTCATTGATTTGGTTGAGATCGTCATGTTGCCAGCATCCCTGCTTGTTGTCGTTTTGCCGTTTCTGGGTGAGGTTTATGAATACCTAGTCATTGCTTTTGAAAAAGCGGCGGTTTACCTTGGGGAAAAATTGTACTTACCGCTACGGATTGCGAATTTTTCCTTCCTTTCCGCAGGTATGTATTATTCATTGTTGCTTGCTCTTTGCGTCTTCCAGCAAAAAAAAACATATAGGCGTTTGTTGATCATTCTCAACCTTGGCTTCCTGTTTCTCTGCTTAAACAAAAACCGCCTGCAAGCGGCAGGGGAGGTTCATTTTCTTGATCTTTACAACGGTGAAGGNNTTTGATTGATGCCGGCTCCGGAAGCAACGACGATCTCGTCAGCTTTCTCAAAAGCAAAGGCATCAGGAGATTGGATTATTTGTTTCTGACGCATGACCATCATGACCATAACGGTGGCGCCTGCGATGTGTATGCAAATTTTTCCGTAAAAAAAACGGTGGTCAGTGCATATGATGTTAGTGGTATAGGAAAAAGCGGGAACGTTTTGCGCGTCCGCGCGGGGGACAGGGTTGCCTGCGGGAAGATAAATTTCATGATTCTTCATCCAGATCGCGATTATGGCGATGAAAACGACAACAGCATCGTGATTCTTGCGCGCATCGGGAATAAAAATTTCCTTTTCCTGGGGGATGTCGGAAGAAAAATCGAAGAAAAACTTTTGAACTATGATTTGCAGGTTAATGTCATAAAAATCGCGCATCACGGAAGCAGGACATCGACGAGCCCCTCATTCATCAGAAGTTTGCGTCCGCAACATGCGATCATTCAGACGGGCAGGGGTGAAAGGTTCGGATTCCCACACACAGAGACCATCGCGACTCTGGAAGGAAACGGCGTCATCATTTACCGCACCGATTTGCATTATTCGATCAAATACCGCTTCCGAAAAAATGAAAGTATATTTGAAACCATGGGGTGAATAATAATCTTGTCCATTAAATGTTATTTTATAATAACATTTAATGAGTATATATAAAAGGCGCCTTCGGGTGCCTTTTCTCCATTCTCCTTGACAAACAATTATCGTTGTTTTATTATAATAACGGAGGGAAATTATGTATTGTAGGAATTGCGGAAGGGAAATCCCGACAGAAGCAAATTTCTGTCCGGATTGCGGAAGCAGCATTGCGGAAGTTCGGACGCAAAGCGGAAATTATTCCGCGACGGCCACCATTGCAACCGGAGCGTTTGCCATAGTGGCGAGCATGTTCTTGGAAAGAACCATCGCCCTCATCGGGATTCCTTTCGGAATATTTGCAATCATCAGCGGCATCAAACTATTAAAAACCCCCCTGCTTAAGAAAGCGCTGCTCGGGATGACTTTCGGTCTTTTGGCCGTCATCTTCGGGGTTATTTTCATAATTCAATGGGGTGTTCAAATTAAGACACTGAATGAACTCAGCGCAAAGGTCGAGAAGAATTTTTCGCTTGTGCTTCCGGAAAGGGAACCGGACTATGCGCTCCTGTATTTTGACAGATATGATGATGCATCCTTTTGGGCGAATGAATACCATTTTGATTTGAATGATTCTGAATATGAAGCTCTATTGGATCAGAATCTCGGATGGCACCTGTATGAAAACAATTCCGTTGCCAAGCATTTCTCACACTTCTTGGGCATTGAAAAAGGTGATTATACATGCATTGACAACAATCAAGAAGGCTTGCTTGTTTCCGATTTTGAAAAAAGAGAAGAATTCAATTATTGGGCGCTCATCCTCGATCATGAAAACAGAATACTTATCATTTATGAGATTTGGAAGTGAATTATGGAATTGACAAGCATTTATTTATTTACCGGTCCGGAAACTTTTTTGATTGACAACAAAATAAAGAGAATTGTTCTGGAATCGGGCGCTGACGAATTTAACATCAGCAGGTACGACGAAGAAGAGACGGGCATCGGCGAAGCGATCCGCGATGCCGCCACGCCGCCGTTCATGGCTGAAAGAAAAGTCGTGATCATCAAAAATCCCTTGTTTCTTACGAGCGAGAAAAATTTAGAGCTTTTGGAAAATTCCGCCTTTCTGAATTATTTGAACCATCCCTTAAATTCCACCGTTTTGATTATTAATGCGGGAAATTTGAAGTTGGATGAACGAAAGGAAGTAGTGAAACAATTGAAAAAAACCGCACATGTGGAAGAAGTGCGGCCGCTTTCGGAAATCGAAATCACCGGCTGGGTCAAAAGGCAGTGCACTCTGAACAGCGTGGCGATTAAGGATGACGCAATCAAAATTTTTCTCAGACTCGCCGGTTCGAATCTGCAGAACGCCAAAAACGAATTGGACAAATTAATTAATTATGTCGGCCCTTCCGGAACAATTTCCGCTGACATTGTCCGGCGGGTTGTTGTAAAAGAGATATACAATGACGTTTATGCCCTGACCAATTCGATTCTGGATCAGGACAAAGCGAAAATCATCAACATCTATAATGAATTGCTCGCTTCGGGAAACGACGTGCATTATCTTTTCAGTTTGGTTGCGAAGAGCCTCAGGGAAACCCTCCTGGCCCGCATCATGCTGGAATCCGGCTATACCCAAGCCGACATTGCTAAAAAAATGAACATCAGCAGCGGCAGGGCCTATTATTTGGTCAAAAACGCGCGCGCCGTTGATTTGGAGAAAATCAAGAGGAATGTGAAAAAATTGGGGGATTTGGATTTTAGGATTAAAAGCGGCCAAATAGACATCAAAAGCGGATTTGAATTCTTCCTGTTTGGGTTATAAAAAATAGGGGCGGGGCCCCTTTTATTTTTTTATGCGATAATTAACCTGACGCCGGCTTCCGCCAACATATTGACGTATTTTTGTTCAGGTTCGCGGTCGGTAACCAAATAGTCGATATCCTTGAAATCAGAACTCCTGCATAAAAAGGTTTTATCGAATTTTGTGTGATCGGCAAGCAGGATGTGAATTTTTGAATTTTTCAACATTTCCCTCTTTACCATGCATTGTTCTGGGTTTGCCTCAGTTATTCCTTGGGGAGAAATTCCGGCGCAGGAAAACAAAAATGCATTGCAGTTGAACTTATTGATGTATTCGATCGTGTCGGCGCCGAGGATGGAATTCGTCTTTACATTCACGAAGCCCGGAGTGATGTAGACATTTGCGGAAGATGACTGCATGAGGATGGCGGCATTGTTCAGACCATTGGTGATGACGGTCACGTCCTGCAGATTGTTGAACAGATAAAGAAGATGCCCGATTGTGGTGCTGGAATCGACGAAATAAGATTGGTTGTTTTGGAGGAGTTCAATACATTTGCCGGCAATTTTTCTTTTTTCGCTGACTTGCTTTTGTTCGCGAATAAGGATTGAGGATTCGTTTGCGATTGATTCCACAATCATTGCTCCACCGTATGTTCGTTTGATCAGACCCTTTTGTTCCATTTTTGTCAGATCGCGCCGCAAAGTGGCTTCGCTCACATAGAGAATTTCCATTAGTTTTTTTGTGGAAACGGCCTTTTCCTTCTGTAAAATTTCCAGTATTTTTTGATGTCTTTCGCTGATGAGCATGTTTTTCCTTTCTCATTAATGAACGTTTATGATTGATTTTAATTGGATTATAACAAAAATATGAATATTTGTCAAAATGTCTGTCAAAGATTGACATATTCAATCATTTCCAATTATACTTTGGTTAGGAAAAGAGTATCGATTGATTTGGGCGCTTCCAGCGGGCGGGCAATTGTTACGGAAAAGGTCGGCTGGGACCTATTGTTTCACGAGATCCATCGTTTCAAAAACCGAATTTATGAGGAAAGAGGAACACTCTATTGGGATTTTTCGTGGATTTATGCAAATGTTCTAAAAAGCATTGAAATGGCTTTCGAAAGGTATCCCGAGATTAAGGCCATCGGCATCGACTCCTGGGGTGTCGATTATGGTTTGCTCGATGCTTCGGGGGAACTTATGCGCGATCCTGCCTGCTATCGGGACGCACGCGGTCGGAAAGCGGAAGAAATTGTTTACGCCGTAATTGACAAAAAGCGCCATTACCGAGCAACAGGCATCCAGCACCTCCATTTCAACACAATTTTTCAACTTGCTTATGATGCCCATTATGAACCGGAAATCTTCCGAAAAGCCGCCAAGGTTCTCCTCATTCCGGATCTAATCGCATATATGCTTACTGGAAAGCAGAGGGCGGAAATCACCAATCTTTCCACTACCGGGCTCTTTTCTCCCTTCACGGGTTCCCTCATTCCGGAAAGCGAAGCCTTGGGCATCGGGGAGGATCTCTTTCCCGAAAAGATTGAACCGGGAGAAGCATACGGACTGCTGAAAGAAGCCCTTTCCCGTCGCTTGGGCGTTCCGCAGGTACCCGTGGTCGCGGTCTGCTCGCACGATACGGCCAGCGCCGTGCTGACGGTGGAGGACGCCGCAAACCGCGTTTACATCAGTTCCGGGACTTGGAGCCTTTGCGGGACGGTGCTTGACGAACCCGATGTCTCCGAGACTGCCTACCTCAACAATTTTACAAACGAACTTGGCCAGGGCGGAAAAATCCGTTTCTTAAAGAACATCGCGGGATTATGGATAGCAAATGAATGCCGGCGCGCTTGGAGCGAAGCTGGAAAGAATTTCAGTTATGAAGAACTCAACAGCATGGCGGCGCAGGCCCCGAGCTTCCGGACACTTTTCGACCCGGACGATCCTCTTTTCGTGGAACCGGGAATGATGCCTGAGCGAATCCGGGATTATTGCCTCCGTAGCGGGGAAACGGTGCCCGAAGGGGCAGGCGCATACTATCGCGCTGTCTACGACCT
>CZCB01004618.1_pt2 | contig 11226 bp, 11 predicted proteins | sample 591991 | NCBI WGS metagenome assembly CZCB01 (sample SAMEA3556809, study PRJEB10932) | anaerobic digester metagenome | reverse complement strand
GATCTACACTATCCTCTTCGTCGGCAGCGTCAGATGTGTATAAGAGACAGGGTAAGGGGTGTCCATTAATATACCTCCCGGGCGGGGGCAGCAAGCGATGCGCGGGCGCAAAAGCCGGCTGCGAGGGTGATGGGCTGCAGGCCTTGATTATTCATATCCCCCTCCCCTGGTTTCAAAACCGGATCATCTCACCGATCGACTGGCGGGTCTGCAGGAAGCGCACCCCGGCCTCCAGCGCCACCATCTGCTGGTGGATGAAGCCCAGCGCGGCCTCGTCCAGCAGCCGGCCCTGTTCGTCGAACACAGCCGACGCGTTGGCGATCAGCACCTCGGGGCGGCTGAGCACCAGCATGTTGAGCGAATGGGCAATCTGCCGCAGGTGAGTCTGGGCGCGCGCGGTGCCAACCCGTCCCCCCGCGCCCATGATGGCGGCCAGCTTGCCGCTGGCGGGCAGGTCGGGCAGCGGGCGCGAGAGCCACTCCAGCGCGTTCTTCAGCACGGCGGGGATGGAGTGGTTGTACTCGGGCGTGGCGATCAGCAGGCCGTCGGCGCGGGCAACTCCCTCGCGAAAGCGGCGCACCGGCTCCGGCAGGGGCTGGCTTTCCAGATCGGGGTTGTACATGGGCAGGTCGATATCCAGAATCTCCAGCCTCATGCCGGGGGGCATCAATTCAGCGGCGATCTCCAGCAGCCGCCGGTTGTAGGACTGGCTTCGCAGGCTGCCCGCGAAACCGGCGATATGCAGTTGTTCGTTCATGCTCTACCTTTATCTGGACTCCGCCTGTCTCTGCGCGCGGTTCTGCGGCGCATCGGGCCCGGGGGAGTCACCGGCCAGGCCCAGTTTCTTGCACAGCCGCCCCAGCTCCCTCTGCTCATCGGGGGTCAGGGCGCTGAATTCATCGGTAATGGCGCGGGCATGCTCGGGAAAGATGCGGCGGATGAGCTCCTCACCTTCGGGGGTGAGGGATACAAACACCTGCCGGCGGTCTTCGGTGGAGCGGTCGCGGCGCACCAGGCCGCGCTTTTCCAGATTGTCGATCACCACGGTGATGTTGCCGCTGCTTTTGAGCAGCTTGCGGCCAATGACCCCCTGCGTAAGGGGGCCCAGATGCAGCAGCGACTCGAGCACTCCAAACTGGCTGACGGTCAGCCCGTGCTTGGTGGCGCGGCGGTCCAGCCGCGCTTCCAGCGATTCGCTGGCGCGGGTGAGTTTGATGTAGGTATCCAGAGCAAGTTTTTCTTCCGGGGTTCCGTCGTAGCGTGTGCCCATAAGCTCCTTCAGGTTAATTGTTTTGACATTGAAATAATATCAAAAAGGAGAATTATTGTCAAGTTAGAGAATGGTTTCCCAATCGGCAAGAAGACCCCGCTCCAGCGGCGGAACGGGGGCTGCGCGGGCATTGGATCGGCCCGGCTCAGGCGCTCAGGCTCACTTTCCCAGACAGGGAAGGTAGAGGTTGGCGTTTTCCTGCAGCTGCACCACGCAGGCGCCGCCCAGGTTCTCCATCCACCCGGTGACGGCGGGCTGCCCGTTCCTGTTCACCACCAGGTCGGGGTTGAAGATGTACTCGTCGGCCGCGCTCACCCGCAGGTACAGCGGGCGGGTCAGATTCGGTGATCACCCGGCCGCCCACCTGCAGGGTCAGCCGGTTCTGGCCGGGGCCTTGAAGTAGTAGATGGGATTGTCTCCCCGGATCAAATAGGAGTTGTTGGCCTCCAGAGAACCGTTCTTCACAGAGGTGATGCCGGGGAAAAGGGAGGCGCGGACCTGTGTGATTATATAACCTCGCGAGGGGAAATGGTTTTTGGAAGGTTCGTCTGGTTATTTCTCTCTGAACCCTCGCCCCTTGAATGACAGATCACCCGGTCCTGGAAAAGCAGGACCGGGTGATGAATTCCCCTCCTCAATCCGAGGAGGTCCCGAGGTGATCCGGGCGTTGGGCTGGCCCGGCTTATTTGCTCATGTACGGCAGGTAGAGTGTGCTGCCGCTTTCCTCCTGCAGCAGCACCACGTAGGGGCCGCCCCGGTTGACCACCCAGCCGGTGCGGGGATTGGAATCGTCATCGAGCCCCATATCAATCCCGGGGTCATAGATGAACTCGTTGGCAGCGATGATCCGCAGGTACAGACTTCCGTCCAGGATCGCGGGTGTCTGGAAGGTCAGGCGCTCCGCCTGCGCTTCTCCGGCCAGGTCCACCCGCTGCAGCACGTCGCCGTCGGCCGTGACCAGCTCCAGCGCCGGGTCGAGCCGGTTTCCGAACATGTACTCAATCCCGGACTCCCTGATCGGGGCCGCCAGACCGTAGGCCGGCAGCAGCACATCGATCGTGTAGCGCCGGTTCGACTCCACTTCCAGCCAGTATGTGTCTGCCGCCGGATGGCCGAGCCGGTAGGTCAGGGCGGCCTCCTGGAGCAGTTCTTCTGTGCTGCTGTTGAGGTGCAGCCAGTAGTGCGTGGTGACAATCTCCCCGGGTGGCAGATCCCCGAGCGGTGCGGCCACGGCCAGCGCCGGGTCGATCAGGCTTACCGGCGAGATGGGGGAGGCTGCCACCTCGGCCGGGGTGCGTAAGCCACCCGGCTGCTCAAACGAGAGCACCACAGATGGGTCGTCCGCCATCATCCCGATGGCCCCATAGCCATCGACAGCGGATGCCACCGCCAGCTCATAGGGGTGGGAATCCGAGCGCGGGTAATGCAGGTTGATAGTGAGCGGATTGGGCGGGTACATGATCGAAGCCGGGCTGGGGTTGAGCTCTTCCAGCAGGGTGACGTCTTCGATGGGCGCGTTCGAGCGGTTGTAAAAGCCGGTTTCCACCAGGGCGTAGCGGGCGTCCCGGTACAAGTGGATGCGCCGGAAAACCAGCAGATCCTCCGTGGCATAGGCGCCGAAGGTCAGGTAGGACTGAGATCCCCGGTTGTGTATGCGAACGCCAAAGAAAGACAAATCGGGCGCGGTGATCACCTGGTCACCCACCTGCAGGCTCAAGAGGGCATGGTCGGAGGGTTGGAAGAATTCAATGTCGCCCGACTCGCCCGGAATGGCCGCTCCCGAAGTCACATCCAGCGAGCCGCCTGGCCCGTAGGACAACAGGTCGACCTGGTTCTGTACGAGTTCGTCCGGCAGCAGCCCGGTGTATTCCTGATTCACGCTCTCCGGCGCGCCCACATGGCCCAGCGCCGGCTGCCCGGGGGCCAGCCAGATGGCGGAGGTGAGGCTGTCGTTGCGTTCCGTCTCCAGCTTCCCGCCGCGTGTGACCGTCAGGATGTAGGTGAATGGCTGAACCGGGACAGAGTCTTCATCGATCCGGAAGTAGAGCGGACCGCCGCCGTCCGAAGACGAAAAGCTCAGCTGGAAGGTGACATTGCTGCCGGGCGAATTCACCGGCTGCGCGGCAGTGATGGTATTGCCCTCTTCGTCCACCAGCGCCAGCACGGGAAGAGCTCCTGGAGTGCCGTGCCACAGGGACACGCTCAGCGGCTGGCCGGGCAGCAGTTCGACGCGATAGACGTCGGCCGGGTCATCCACAGATTGGTTCCCGGTCAGAGTGATCACCTGCATCCCGCCGGGCAGGTCGATGAAAGCGGCCGAAAGGTCCTCCGCCCGGGCGGGGCTGTCGTTGTCCAGGCCGGCAGAGGGGTCTTCCTTCTCCATCAGGAGGTTGAGCATGCCGTTATAAAACACCGGGGCGGCCGGCTGCACAGCGATGCTTGCGGTGTAATCTCCGGTCTGCCCGGCTGTAAACATCAGGCAAAAATTCTGCCCGATGGCTGGCGCCTCGCCGCTGGCCACCTCCTGCCCATCCGGGCCGGAGATGGTGACAGAGACCAGACCTCCGGTGGAGAGGAAGCAGGCCGAAGCCAGCTGGCCGGCTACCAGCTCGCGCGTGTGACTGTAGGCTTCGGAAACGCCTTCCGGAAAATTGATTCCAAAATTATAGACTTCCATAACGGCCATGCTGCCGTCCGGCTCGAGGGCTTCGGGATCAGCCATACAGCCGGCCAGAGACAACAGCATTAACAGCAGGGCCAGCAGGAGAGAAATGCGTTTCATGGAGCGGCTCCTTTGAGAAATAAGGTTTAGATTATCCGGTTCCTGGGGAATTGAAGAATGCGACGTATCTCTCTAGAGATGCAGGATCAGTGCCAGTCTGGAATCAAAATGCGCAGCGGCCGGTCTCCGGAGATCAAAAACCCCCGCTCCGATGATGGAGCGGGGGTTCGGGCGTTGGACTGGCCCGACTAGCGAACACCTAAAGACTGGATCAGCGCGTCCAGCGCGGTCAGATCGGGGGTGAAGCTGGCGCCGGGCTGGGCATCCAGGAAGGCGACTGTTTCCACCAGGTAGGCGGGGTAGTCGGCCAGCTGGCCCTCGTCCTCGGCGAAGACCTCCGGGCTGGCGGGCAGGTCGGGGTGGGTGACGGGCAGGATGGCTGAGACGTAGTACGCCCCGTCCGCGGTGATCCCCTGGAAGGTGTAGAACATCTCGGCGTTGTTGATCCTCCCCGGGCCCTGGCTGTACCAGGTCAGGTAGCGCACGCCGCGGCCGTTCTGGAAGTCCAGCTCCATAAACCCGGCCCGCATGACCTGCCTGGCGTTCATGGGCGGCAGGAAGGGCAGGTCCGCGGGGGCGGCGCCGCTTTCCAGCAGGGTTTGCAGGTCGCCGGCGGCCTGCGCGGCGGCCTCGCTGACCGCGTGGTAGTCCTCCAGCGGGTAAATGAAGATCTGCGCCTGCATCTTATGTCCGGTCACCGGGTAGCCCTGCAGGGTGATGGCGCGGTGCTCTGGCAGGGGACCGCGCCAGGGGCTCTCTGCCAGGCCTTCGGAGGCCGGGAGGGTCTCCAGCGTCCATTCCTCCGCCGCGCCGGAAAGGTCCAGGCTCAGCGCCGGGGCCGGTTCGCTTTCCGCCGTGGAGGTGGGTTCGGCGGGGGCTGCGGTCTCTGCCGCCGGCGGGGTCGGGCTGGCGGGAGCGGCCGGCTGGCAGGCGGCCAGCAGCAGGGCCACGGCCAGGCAGGCCAGCCCCGGCCGGAGGGCAGATCGATGAATCAAACCGCGTGTGTTCATGGGTGCTCTTTTCTCTGGTGACAATGGATCGGCTCCGCTGAGCCAGAAACAAGACGCTGGCCGGGGCAATTCTGTTCCACAGAATAAGCCGAAACTGGAAATTTCCTCACCAGATTTGCCAGCGGTCCGGCCGCGGGCGCGGGCGATGCTATAATGGCCAAAGGCCATAATGGCCGCAGGCCACATTGGCCGCAGCGTGCCACTTCATTCCTGCGAGGTACTTCCATGAAAATTCTCATCACCGGCGGCGCCGGTTACATCGGCAGCACCATCGCCTCGGCCCTGGAGGACCGCGGGCACACCCCCGTTATCCTGGATTCGCTGGTGCGCGGGCGCATCGAGTTCACCCACGGGCGCATCTTCTACCAGAACGACATCGCCGACCGGGCCGCGCTGGAGCGCATTTTCGCCGAGCACCCCGACATCTACGCCTGTATTCACTGTGCGGCCTACGCCATCGTGCCCGAGTCCACCGAGAACCCCTACATTTATTACCGCGAGAACGTGGGCAAGTCGGTGGAGCTGTTCGACATCCTGCGCGGCCTGGGCTGCCAGCGCATCGTGTTCTCCTCCTCGGCCTCCATCTACGACGACGTGGAGAACTTCGAGGTGCGCGAGGATTCGCCGCTCAACCCGCGCAGCCCTTACGCCCGCACCAAGTATATGATAGAGATGGTGCTGCGCGACTTCTGCGCCGCCTACGGCCTGCGCGGCATCGCCCTGCGCTACTTCAACCCCATCGGCGCCGACCCGCAGATGCGCTCGGGCATCCATGCCGAAAACCCCTCGCACGTGCTGGGCAAGCTGGTGGACGTGGCCCTGGGCAAACTGCCCTACTTCACCGTCACCGGCACCGAGTACACCACCCGCGACGGCACGGGCATCCGCGACTACATCCATGTCTGGGACCTGGCCCGCGCCCATGTGATGGCCGTGGAGGATTTTGAGGGCGCCTTCGAGCGCGCCGGGAACCCGGCCGACAATTACCTGGTGATCAACCTTGGCTCGGGCCGCGGGGTGACCGTGCGTGAGCTGGTGGCCGCCTTCGAGCGCGTCTACGGACGGCCCGTCCCGCAGAAGGACATGCCCCCGCGCCCGGGTGACGTGGCCGGGGCTTACGCCAACGCCGACGTAGCCGAACGCCTGCTGGGCTGGCGCGCCGAGCTGCCCATCGAGCAGGGCATCGCCGACGCGCTGGAATGGGGCCGAAGAAGGTTGGAGATCCTGGACTTCTCGCGCAAGCCCGCGGGGGATTAGGCCCGCGTAATGGCGGAGATGATTCGCCAGGCCGTCCATGCGAATGGGCGGCCTGTGTGTTTAAGGCGGCGGCTTTGTCCCGGCCAACGCCGCACCCGCGAAGCGGGTGTTTCTGACATGGTCAGAGGGGATGGGTTGGCGACAACGCTTACCAAACCACGAGGGAAGGGGTGCATCCAGGGGCTGGGTGGAAGATCCCTCTTCCTGCATTTCAGATAGGGGCCAGGCCCTAAAAAACCACCTCTTTCCTTTTATCTCCGTATCGAGTATGCTCATTCCATCCAAATAGTAGATGGAGAAACCTATGACGTGGGCTGCTCGTTTGTTCCGCCTGTTGGTCGGGCTGCTGCTGGTCATCGCAGTGGTGCTGGCCTGTTTTCTGGCCCTGATTCCCTGGGTGGAGACCCGCGGGGCCACCGCGGAGGAAGCGGCCGCCGCGTACCCCGGCGACGAGCTGATCGCCGAGCCGGTGGTGCGCTGGACGCACGGGGTGACCATCGACGCCCCGGTCGAGCAGGTCTGGCCCTGGGTGGCCCAGCTGGGCGACGGGCGAGGCGGCTTCTACACTTACACGTGGATTGAGAACCTGATCACCGGCCAGAATCTGTATCACAACGCCAGCGCAATCCTGCCCGAGTTCCAGAACCCGCAGCCCGGCGACGTGCTGATCGACCAGCTGATCGAAGTCAAGGAAGTTCGCACCGGCGAGTACCTGCTGGCGGGGGTGAAGCAGGACGGGCTGCTGGGCGATGTCGGCGAGGGAATGGGCTGGGCCTGGCTGTGGCACCTGACCCCGCTCGGCCCGCGGCAGACCCGCCTGGTGGTGCGCCTGCAGGCCTCGGAAGCCCCGGGGATGAGCCCCGGCGCGGTGCGCGCCCTGGTCAACCTGGCCGGCTGGGTGATGGAGACCAGGATGCTGCGCGGCATCCGCGACCGGGCAGAGGGCTATGTCGAGCCGGCCTGGGTGGAGTACGCCGAGATCCCGCTCTGGCTGGCTGCGCTGGGCGCGGGGCTGTGGTCGGCCGGGCTGTTTCTCACCCGGCGGGCCTGGCTGCCCCCGCTGCTGGTCGGGCTGTGCGCGCTGGCGGCGCTGTTCCTGTTCACTTACGTGCAGCCGTCTCCCTGGGTGCGCCTGGCCATCGACGCCGCGCTGCTGGCGCTGGTGATCTGGGCCGGGCAGGAGCGGCAGTCTCGCCGGGTACCCGCCCGCGCTTCCCGCACCTACCGCTAGCCTGCGCCCGCCTGACGGGTCTTTATGCTTCGGTGACCTCTCCGGCCGCCGGTCCGGTCAAACGCGCCGCCAGCCGCAGGCTGACCTGACGAAGCAGCGCGAGCGCGAGCAGGTTCAGCCCCACCGTCATTGCGGCGTTGCCCCAGATGCTTTCATTCACGTACAGCAGCGGGGAGAGCAGGTCGCCCAGCGCGCGCCCGGCGGAGAAGCAGGCGATGGAGAGCGCCAGCATGGTAGCCCGCGCCTCGGGCACAATCTCGCTCAGCAGCGGCAGCAGGGAGACCAGCAGGAACTCGAAGCTCAGGTAAAAGAGGAACAGCCCGGCCAGCGCCCCCGCGGTATTGACGCTGATCACCGGCAGCAGCAGCGCGGCCAGGCAGTTGGCCAGCAGCCCCAGGCCCACCGAGCGCTCCTTGCCGATGCGGTCGGTCAGCAGCGCCGAGCCGGAGGAGCCGCCCAGCTCCGAGACGCCGATCACCGCCGAGGCCGCCGCCAGCGCGCCGATCTGCAGCCCCAGTCCGTCCTCCAGCCACACGCCGAAGATGAAGTTGACCACCTCGTTGGCCACCGTCAGCGCCAGGCCCAGCCCCAGGGCCAGCAGCGCCGTGCGGCTGCGCAGCACCATCCCGAAGGCGCTCCACAGGGCGGCCTGGGCCGCGTCGCGCCCGGGGCGGTCGGAGGGCAGCAGCCACCAGAGCAGGCCCACCGAGAGCACCCCCAGCCCGGCCAGCAGCGGGAAGGGCGCCGACCAGCCGGTGCGGCTGATCAGCCAGGTGACGAAGGGAAGCCCCAGGATGAAGGCCAGCGCCCAGCTGACCTCGGTGATGCCCAGCGCCCGCCCCAGCCGCTCGTAGGGCACCCGGTCGGCCAGGTAGGCCTGCATGGCGGGGATGAAGATCTGCATGGCGATGTTGCTCAGCGAGAGCGCCAGCATGAAGCCCGTCAGGGTGGGGAAGAAGATCACCAGCGAGGAGCCGAGGGAAAACAGCGCCATGCCCACCAGCATCGACAGCCGCCGCCCGTAGCGGTCGGCCAGCGGGGCCAGGAACAGCCCGGTCAGGCTGGTGGCCGAGCGGACCGTCAGCGCGTAGGAGAGGGCGGTCAGGTCCAGCCCCAGCCCGCGCCCGAAGACCGGCAGCAGCGGGTAGACCATGCGGTAGCCGGTGTTGAACAGCAGGCGCAGGCCGGTGAACAGAATCACCAGCCCGTTGAGCGAAAGCCGGGGACGCGCGCGCATGTCCGCCGCCTCAGTCCGCCCGCTGCGGCCGGTAGATCAGCCGGGTGAACTGCAGCGCGAACAGCAGGGTGAGGATTAACAGCGCCACAAAAAACAGCTGGATGCGCAGCGAATCCGAAGCGGAAATGGCCGAGGTGGGGTGCAGCACGGTCCCCAGGCCGCCCATCCGCCACCACAGCGCCGCGCCGAAGGCCAGATTGCCCAGCGAGGTCAGGTCCGGGTGGTTGATCAGCCACAGCGCCGCCTGCAGCAGCACCGCCGCCACGCCGAAGGAGAAGGGCACCCGCCAGCGCGGCTCGTCGAAGAACAGGCCGTTCCAGGTCAGCTGCATGAGCAGCAGCGACATGGGCAGGTAGGTCAGCCAGAAGAGCAGCCCGGTGCGGCCCAGCGCCTGCGAGAGCGCCGCCAGCCCGCGCCGGCGGGAGACCAGCGCGGCCAGCCCGGCCAGCGCCGCAGCCCCGAAGACCAGCTTGCCCGTCCACACCATGGCCCCGTGCAGCGTCACCAGGCGCAGGTTGGCGCCCAGCGTCTGCTCGCGCGGGCCGAAGGCGGTCACCAGAGCGATGGCCGCCAGCGTCAGCAAAATCCAGTATTTAGACCGCATCGCTGGCTGACTCCGGTTCGCTCTCCGTGGTATCGCCCTCTGAGCTCATCACGTTCTCGGGGCTTTCCGAGTTCTCTGACCTCTTCGAGCTCTCTGAAACCTCCGGTTCCTCGCTCTCCGCGTCCTCGCTCTGCGCGGCGGCGCTGGTGTGCGCCTGGCTGAAGGGCGCGCCGATCTCGCCCGCGGTCCACTCCTGCAGCAGCAGGATGTAGAACTCGACCATCTTGCCCAGGGCCGCCACGCTGATGCGCTCGTTCACCCCGTGCACCCGGCGCATGTCCTCCCGGGTGAGCACGTAGGGGCTGAAGCGGTAGACCTGATCGGTCAGGGCGTAGTAGCGGCGGGCGTCCGTGGCCCCCAGCACCAGATAGGGCGATACCGGCACCCCGCCGAACACCCGGCGGATGGCGTTCTGCAGGCGGTTGAAGGCGGGCGTGTCCACCGGGGAAAGGGGCGAAGCCTCCCAGGCGCCTTCGGGTACGGCCTCGATCTGCACCGCCTCGTCGTTCACGGCTTTGCGGACGTGCTCGCAGGCCTCGGCGATGGTGTCACCGGTCATCAGGCGCATGTTGATCACCGCCTCGGCGCGCTGCGGCAGCACGTTTTCCTTGATTCCCCCGCGGATCAGCGTGGAGGCTGCGGTGGTGCGGATGGCGGCGTTGATCTCCGGGCTCGCCGAGAGCCGCCGGGCCAGCAGCCCGCCGAACAGCCAGGTGTTGGCCATCAGGAACTGCAGCCCGAAGGAGGCCGCCGAGCCAACGCTCTGATAGAGCACGCGCACCCACTCCAGCCGGGGCGGCATGGGGCGGGATTCCACCCGGCGCAGGGCCTCGGCCAGCCGGCCGATGGCGGTGGTTCGGGGCGGCATGGCGGCGTGGCCGGGCGGGGCGTCGACGGTCAGTTTCAGCGTCAGGTAGCCCTTTTCGGCCGTGCCGACCAGCGCCACCGGGCCATCCACCCCGGGCAGGGTACCGGCGGCGATCAGCCCGCCTTCGTCCAGCACGGCTTCCAGGCGCTCACCGCGTTCCGCCAGCTGCGCCACAATGGCTCCGGTGCCCTGCGCGCCGCCCAGCTCCTCGTCGTGGCCGAAGGCCAGGTACAGGGTGCGCTCGGGCCAGTAGCCCTCCACCAGCAGGTACTCGACCGCGTCCAGCAGGGCCACCACCTGCGACTTGACGTCCAGCGCGCCGCGGCCCCAGACGTAACCGTCCGCCACCTCGCCGGCGAAGGGCGGGTGCTCCCACTGGTCCGCGCTGGCCGGGTCCGCCGGGACCACGTCCAGGTGCGCGGACAGCAGCACGGCGGGCAGCTCGGGCCGCGAGCCTTTCCAGGTGTACAGCAGGGAGTGCTCGTTGATGGCTTCGCGCACCAGGTACTCGTGCACGCGCGGGTACCAGCGCTGCAGCGCGGCGTGCAGCTGCTGGAAGGCCGCCCGGTCAGGCTCTTCGCCCTCCAGGCGCGAGACGGTCTCGCAGCGAATGACCGAGCCGAGGTGCTCGGCCACCAGTTCGGGCACCACCTCGCGCTCGGGGGCCGGGTCCACCGGCTCCTGACCGGTCATCTGCATGGCGGTGCGCAGCAGCAGGAAGGCGGCCAGAAAGAGCAGCAGGGCCGCCAGCGCTGCGATGAGAAGTTCAAAAGGCATAGGGGCCTCCGAGAATTTCCAGGTTGGCTCGATTATAGCACCCGGCGGGCCGGAGGCGGCGAAATCTTCTCGAGTGAGGCCCTCGAGAGGGGGCGGCTGCCGGCCGGTCAAGCCCCTCTGACGAGGGCAAGCCCTCTGGCGAGGACAGGCCCTCTGGCGAGGACAGGCCCTCTGGCGAGGACAGGCCCTC
>CZCB01015734.1_pt1 | contig 11233 bp, 11 predicted proteins | sample 591991 | NCBI WGS metagenome assembly CZCB01 (sample SAMEA3556809, study PRJEB10932) | anaerobic digester metagenome | reverse complement strand
AATGAAAAAGGTCAAGAAGATCGTTGTATTGAAATTAGTACAAGAGATTTTTTTAACATGTCTATGGAAGAATTTGATACGTATTGCAGAAATGAGTTTCTAAAAAAGGGTATAGACATTAATGATCTTAGCCTACCGCCCGAAGAAGTAAGAGAACGATACAAGGACGAGATAAAAGCACTTGAAGAAGCGGACGCAAAATCACTCAAAGAAAAAGATACTTACTAAACAGTAAGTATCTTTTCAAAAGTAGTAAAAACATTGCCAAATAAAGGAGTGACATCGTGTTTGCTTAATTGTTATACTAATAGTATAGCATGGCCTATAGTAATAGTCAAGGGGGGCCAGGTGTTCAATTAAAATAAACACCGGCCAACCGCTCAACCATACATCATTTAATAAATAGGAGGAGTGAGAATATGAATTTAATAAGTCTTATTACTAAAGGATTGATACGGGCCGAAAGTTTCTTCGCCGCATTATCAGGTAGATTAGATGAGGGTATAATGAAGTTTATGTCAGGGGATAGAAGGACTCGAATAAAAATGATGGAGAAGTTAAAGAAAGGACTTGAAGACCGAGGTTATGATTTATCTGCACTGACAATGAAGTTCCGAGGCTTTAGTAGGATTGTATTTATGGAGGATGATGTATTCTTTGACAGAATGAAGAGCTACAGATTCATATATGATCTAGTTGCCGTATATGATGAACATGGCGATGCAGTTGATGTTGGGGATATCATGGAGGAAATAATGTATAAAGAAATATTTGGAGACGATGATGACATGTTAGACTTTGGTGGGTTCAGCGGGTGGGATTAATCAGGATCAAGGTCAATCAGGATCAAGGTCAATCAGGATCAAGGTCAATCAGGATCAAGGNNAGGATCAAGGTCAATCAGGATCAAGGTCAATCAGGATCAAGGTCAATCAGGATCAAGGTCAAGTAATCCCGCCTACCAACGAATTAGCCTGAATACCGGATTTGGCAAATTTTAAAGTTCGAGGGAACCTGAAATAACACACCGCCCCACATGAATTGACAAATGATTGGATAAGTATTATACTAAGAGTAAAGAAACAGAAGGGAGGGTAATAAGATATGTCAGCTAAAAGGTTTACTGCTAAGCAGTTGAAGGCTATTGAAATGCTTGCTCGGCCAGATAACGAGTTAACCCTACAAGAGATAGCTGATGAGTTGGGCATCAATCAATCTACATTATGGAGATGGCGGAGAAATGAAGACTTTCAGAAAGCTGTGACTGAACTAGCATATAGTTGCCTGAAGGACGAACTCCCTAATCTATTCAAATCTTTAGCAAGTAAGGCTATTGGTGGCAACGTAAAGGCAATGGAGCTCATGCTCAAGTATGCAGGCAATTACGTTGAAAAGATTGAAACCAGGGTATCTGGAGATTTGGACTTAGGGGGTATGAGTGATGCTGAACTGGACAGACAAATCAAAGAGCAAGAGAGATTACTTAAACTTGCTGAAGGAGAAGAATAAACGCATTAGAAAAAGATACGCTTCAAAGGGTATTCTTCAGTTTGGCAAGACTTACTTTCCAGAGTATTTCTCATTACCAGTACCTGAAGTGCATAAAAAGATATATGATGATTTGAGAGTCATTTTAGAGGAATCGAAAGAGTTTCATATGCAACACCATTATGCTTTAGCACTTCCTCGTGGTACAGCTAAATCAACTATACTGGACTTTTTGTACCCACTGTATTGTGTTTGCTTTAACTTAAAGAGGTACATTCTAATAGTATCAGCATCGCAGGAACTAGCAATGTCATTCTTAGCCAACATTAAGGATGAATTAGAATTCAATCCTTTATTAAGAGAGGACTTTGGAGACCTAGTAGGTAAGATATGGAATGCTGAAAACATTGAAACAAGTTCAGGCATTAAAATCAAAGCACTTGGTAGCGGTAATAAGATAAGGGGTCTTAAGAACAAGGAAAGCAGACCAGATTTGGTTATATGTGATGACTTGGAAGATGATGAAACAGTCAGAAGTCCTGAACAACGTAAGAAGTTGAAGGACTGGTATTACAAAGCTCTTTCTAAAGTGGGCGACAAAAATACCGACTTTGTTTTCTTGGGAACTATACTGCATTACGATTCGTTATTAGCTGACGTTTTGAATAACCCACTATACAAAAGTAAAAAATACTCCGCAGTAATTAAGTTTAGCGAAGCATATGAGCTCTGGAATGAGTGGGAAAAGTTATTCACTAATATGGAGGATGAGAATAGGCTGGAAACTGCTAAAAATTTCTTCGCCCAACACAAAGAAGCCATGTTAGAGGGAACAGAAGTACTATGGGAAGCAAAATACAGTTATTATGACTTAATGGTTATGAAAGTTGCAGAAGGAGACGCAGCCTTTAATACTGAGATGCAGAACAATCCTTTAAACCCAGACAATCAGATATTCCTTAGGGAATGGTTTCAATACTTTACACTTGAAGAAATTAAACCTCAGTTTAAAGAACTTGAGCTCTTTGCGGCAATTGATGCATCAATGGGTAAGAAGAATACTTCAGATTTTAGTGCTATTGTTGTATTAGCAAAGCACAAGAAAACTGGACAAATGTATTGCCTAGAGTGTAATATGAAACGTAGACATCCAGACCAAATCATTGATGATGCGGCGGATATTTTACTCTATTGGATAGATCTTACAAAACAGCCATTTAGAGCATTAGGAGTTGAAGATGTAGCTTTCCAGTCGTTCTTTAAAGACGAACTCAGAAAACGCTTTATGTCAAAGAACATCTATGTTAATATAAACGGTTTATCAAATAACCAAGACAAGCAACTCAGGATTGAAAGGCTACAACCTGATATTAAAAATGGATACATCAAGTTCTTACGTGAACAGAAGCTACTCTTAGAACAATTAGAGCACTTCCCATTAGCGGCACATGATGACGGTCCAGACGCATTGGAAATGGCAAGAAGGCTTATAGGCAGAAGTGTTAAGTTATTAAAATAAGGAGGGGTAGACATGATACCTGAAGTTAATCCGTTTGCAATCATAGCTGATTACATTAACGAGTTTAAGACAAGCAAACAAGCCGAGTACCGTAAGTACATGAATTACTACACAGCGAATCACCCAATACTAAACAGAACAATGGAAGAGGGTAAAGCAAATACCAAACTTGTTTTCCAGTTTCCTAAGTTCATTATTGACGTAGCTCACAGCTACTTAGTTGGTAAACCAATTACTTATGCAAACAATACGTCAATTGAAGATCCCAATTTTGCTGACACTGATGAGTTTATAGAGAGGTTGAGGGATATCTTTGCTAACAATGACGAACCATTTCTCACAGCGGAAATAGTCAAGAATTGTTCTATTGTAGGAGATGCTTATGAGTACATTTACCTTAAGAAAGATGGAACAATTAAGATGATAGAGTTTCCTGCCAATGAATGTATTCCAATCTATAACCCATCTACAAAAGAACTTGAAGCAGTTATTCGTTTCTTTGAGATGGAGAAACTTGATGCAAACGGCCAGAAAAAGATTGTTCATAAGGTTGAGGTTTATGATACTGAAAAGGTTACCTACTACGATATGGAAGATGGGAAAGTAACACTTGATTTAACAAAACCCGCCACCCCACACAAACTCGGAGAAGTACCTATTATTCATTATAAAAATGTAACTATTAGTAATATGGATTATGGACTTAGTGATATAAAAGATGTAGAAACTTTGATCGACGAGTTCAATGAGAGGGCATCAGACCTGAGCAATACCTTGCAGTACAACTCCAACCCACTATTGAAACTTATCAACTGTACTATGGATAAGGAACAGTTACAGGAGATGATAAATAGTAGGTGCATACAGTTACCTGAGGGAGCACAGGCTGAGTACTTGGTATGGGATCAGCAAATCAACGCTATTGAAAAGCACCTTGAAAGACTTAATGATTGTATACTCACATTCAGCTTTACACCGAAACTGTACAAAGACAATGATGAAGGCAATCCAATGTCTGGTATTAGCATAAAGATGAAGTTCAGTGGAGCTGACTTGAAAGCTAATAACAAAGAGCGTAACTACAGGCTGGGTATAAAGAAACGTATCAGACTTATTAGTAAGATACTTGCTTTAACTGAAAATAAGGTTTACAATTATAATGATGTAGAAATTATATTCAACAGAAGCATACCACAGAACTTGCTTGAACTAGCTGATATCGTTGTTAAGCTGAAAGGAACTGTTAGTGATGAAACATTGCTTGGCATTCTACCGTTTGTTGTTGACGTTACAATGGAGATGGATAGAGTAGCGAAAGAGAAATCAAATCAGACAGACACCACAAACACCGACCAGGTCAAGTAATCCTGCCTACCAATGAATTTACCTGAATACCGGATTTGGCAAATTTTTAAGACCACATATAGACAACTAATGGTAGAGTATGTTATACTGTAGTTAATAGAACGATATCCAAAATATGAAAGGGCTAAGCACTAAGAACTTCTTCTAGAAGGGCGACGTGTTTAGAACTTAATGAGGAGGGTTTATTATATGGCACTTGATTTAACAATGCCGGAAAACCAAGAAGAACTAGCTAAGTTGATACAAAGTGAAACTGACAAGGTTAGGACAAAGTATTCAAAAGAGATGAAGAAACTGCAAGACCAGTTGACACAGCTTCAACTTCAGAGTATGACAGACCAACAGAAAGCAGAATTTGAATTGAAACAAAAGACGGAAGAGCTTGCAAAGAAAGAAGCTGAGCTCAACAAAAAGATGCTAGACCTGGAGACAAAGGAACTTATTTCAAGCAAGGGCCTTAAACCAGAACTAGCAGTACTGCTTACAGCTGATACTATTGAGGGGAGAAAAGCTCAACTCGAAGTATTAGTAAAGACACTAAACCTCGAGGTAAAGGAAGAGATCATCAAGAAAGTCGGACAGGACGACCCACAGCAGTCAAATGTAAAGAATGACACGAAAGGGTACGACTGGAACAAGATGAGCTATGCTGAGAAAGTTGAGTTATACCAAAAAGATCAAAAATTGTATGAGGCGGTGAGAAACGCCGCTCAAAAGTAAAAGGAGGTAATTTATCATGGCTACTGGAACAACTGTAAAATCAGATATGATAGTACCGGAGGTATTTGGAGATATAGTTACCGCAAAGTTCAAAGGCAAGTTGGTTATCGCTAACTTTGCTCTAACTGACACTACGTTAGTTGGAAACCCTGGAGATACTGTTCATTTTCCAAAATGGAACCCAATCGGAGATGCTGAGGATCTTGTGGAAGATGTTGCAATGGTTCCTGAAAAACTTACTTCCAGCGATGCAGAAGCAACTGTTAAGGAAGTAGGTAAGGCAGTTACTATTACTGATCAGGCATTACTTAGCTCTATTGGAGATCCTTTGGATGAGGCGGCTACTCAGGTAGGTAAAGTTGTTGCAAGAAAAATTGATGCAGACCTTATTTACGAAGCAGTTACTAACTGTTCAGCAGGAAGAAAGATCCTTTCCACAGTTACTGACGAGTTTTATGAAAAGGTTGCTGATGCAAAAAGTTTGTGGGGAGACGAAGCAGAGGAGATCGCTGTATTGTTAGTTCACTCCAAAATGTACACCGCTCTTTTGAAGGATGCAAACTTCATTAGTGCTGACAAGTATCCTGCAGGTGTACTTATCACTGGAGCTATTGGAACACTTTACGGTGTACCGGTTATGATCACTGACAGAGTACCTTATGATACTAATACTGATGTTGCAACTTCAATCATGCTTGAAAGGAACGCACTCGGTTATATCACAAAGAGGGCTCCGATCGTTGAAACTGGCAGAGATATCCTTAAGAGGAATACCATAATCACAACCAATGTTCACTACGCTGTGAAGCTGATCAATACAGACGGTATCGCAGTTATCGAACATAGCCTCGCAGTTGGGAGCGGAAATACCTCAGGTGGGGGAAATAACTCAAGTGGAGACTAACCGCCGGCTACAGGAATAAGACTTAAAACGTCTTATTCCTTTAGTCTTTAAATAACTTAATAAGGAGGGAGCCTATATATGTCAGTAGTACAGAATGCAGGATATCAAGATATAAGAGACTACATTCAAGATAACTGGAAGTATATAGAGCTTAGAGACGAAAGTCAGAATCCTGTTCTTAGAATAGGAATAGGAGATCCAAGGGTAACTTGGACTCACACAGCGGGAGCTCAAACCTTGGAAATGACTTGCGTTATAAAGGGAGATGACTCAGATGTAGCACCCTTACTACCCCAAACATTTGCGGGTGCGGCATTGTTTAAGGAAGCAAGTGGCGGATTAGCAATGTCGGAAGAGGAATTTACAAACTTTACAATGAGCTCAGAATCAGACCAGTTAACTATTATATACCAGTTAGAAGTTCCACAGGTTTCTTAATGTGAAGGGTTATATACTGATAATGGTATATAACCTTTTATTATAATAGAAAGGAGGTAAGAAAAATGCGTGGACAAGGAACATTTAATGATCCATATTTAGTAGAAACAGTTGCCGATTTTATAGCCATGGGTGGATATGGAACCGGTGTTTACTTCGAACTTGCAAATGATATAGACTTTGGAAGTACCACTTATACTGATGATGTTATTAATACATTTAGGGGTATATTTGATGGTAAATTTCATAAGTTGTTAAACTTCAAGACTTCTGGTTCAGTGTATCTCATTAGATACATTCAGGGGGATGCTAACCATCAAGCAGTATTTAAGAATGTTGGAATTGAAAATATAAATATGGATTCTCGTTCGAGGAGTTTTACTAATGGTCCATTAGGGGAGATAAATGGTCCTGGAGTAGTTGAAAAAGTTTATGTAACCGGCACAATAACAAACACTATGAATGTCTATTCAACTGAGTTAATGGGAACACTATTAGAGGGCATAACAGCAACAACTGGAACAGCATTGGTTCAAAACTGTTACAGTATGGTTGATGTAGTTTTACCCAATGTAGAGGAACTTTTACCTGATAGTAAGTTCTTTATATACTCGCATCAATATGGTGAAGTAAAGAACTGTTGCTTCTTTGGTAGTGTTACAATAAAGAGTGGATACTCAATCCCAACAACAGTATCATTTGGAGTAGATACATCTGAAGCTGTAGCTTCAGGTAACTATGTTGATAAGGAGAGAGGTAAACTTACAATTACTTCTGAACCTGGAGTAACCTACTACACTACAGCACAAGCATTAGACTTTGCGACTAACTATCCAACACTTGACAGAACGATTTGGAGCAAAGACAATAACATTAATTATGGGTATCCTTTTATAAGAGCATTTAATTTCCCTAAATCATGGGAAACTACGGTAAGAAGTCCTCTTACTTCATCAGGATATCAGGATATTAGGGATATGGTGCAGGCAAACTGGACACACATTCAACTTAGCAGATATGATGGAACTCCTATCATAAGGCTGAATTGCGAAGACCCAAGAGTTGCGTGGACACATAGTCCTGGAGATCAGGTACTTGAATTAACAATCACACTCAAAGGTAGCGATGTTGATTATGAAATACCAAACACATTTGGGTTGATTGAATTGTACAAATCGGACTCAGGTGGAGTACCACTCACACACGATTTGTTCACTCCTCAATCCATTTCAACAGCCTCAGACACATTGTATTTGAAATATCGCATTCAGATTCCGAGGGTCAAGTAATCCTGCCTACCAATGAATTTACCTGAACACCGGATTTGATAAATTTTAAAGACCAGGGGGTGAAAAAGATGCAAGGACTTGGAACAATTGATAATCCATATATAGTTACCACACCAGAAGAATATAAATCAATATCAAGTGCTCCATCAGCCTGTTATAAGCTAGGAAATGATATTGATATGTCGAGTAGCCCAGGGTTAGCATGTATTACTTTTTCAGGTATATTTGATGGAAACGGTCATAGGATAACTGGACAAACTGGTAATTTACAATCAGCTTTTTGTATATATTTAACTGGTGGGGCGGTTGTAAAGAATGTAGGTTTTGCATTAAACCTCAACAACATTAATGGTACATCTACCGGAGGTGTTGCCGCTGAAGTGTTTGGAGACTGTACTATTCAGAAAGTTTGGATAGAGCCAGCAACTCCAGGCACTATCGCTTATGTAAAGACTACTGCTTCGTATAGCTATTACACTCCTTACGCAGGAGGTATTGTTGGAAGAATTACTAATGGTGTTGTTTTAATCGAGGATTGTTACTTAGCTGACTATGTTGAGGTAATGGCTACAGATCTTTCTACATCAGCTCCTTATGCTCCTGCAAGAGCCGGTGGTGCAGTTGGTTCATATGAAAATGGAACTCTTACATTACGAAGATTTTATAAAGTAAGGAGAGTAACCGCAGGAGGTATTTACTCAACTGGAAGATCTGATCAAATCATATACAAAGCTGGAAAAACTGAACCAATTACTTCTTATAACTATTACAATCGTGATTATTCTAATGCAACTTCAAAATATGGTGAACGTAAAACTACTTCTGAGATGCAGTCTCAAGCAACCTATATTACCTGGGATTTTGTTAATACTTGGCGGATAGCTGGAGGATACCCAACATTAAGATTTGCCACCCCACCAAAAATAGAATCAAGAACTATTAATAGCAAAATTCAATTTGTCTTTGGAAGGGCTAACATAAATGTTACAGTTAGTGCTAAAAGTATTGTACAGCACTTGACAGGAAGAATTACAGCTACTAAAATTGGAACAAGGACAGTTATTAGCAAAATTAATCCTATATTTGGGAGGGTGACGGTTAGTAGTGGTAACCAAATCATAGTTACTCTTAAAAGTACTTTAAATCCATTAAACGGAAAAGTACAAACAACTGCCACTTATTCCATTGATTGCTTTGTAGACGAATCGACTAGTGGAGTGAAGGTACTTCAAACAATTCCAACAGAAAAAATTATCGAAACTGCAATAGATGAAATAAACCAGGCAATACTAACAATCACCCCACATAAAATCGATCGAGTTGTTACAAGTGTAATTAATTCCATTATAGGAAAAGTTAACACTACAAAAGAAAAGACTGAGAGATTAAAGAGCTACGTATCACCAATAAATACATCTGCTAGAAGATATTCTCATTATAATATAGCTTTAAGAATTGTTCATAGTATACTAAAGAAGATAAAAACAGACATTGACATTAAGATTCCTGGAATTGGGGCGAAGGTTAAATCAGATAAGATAGGAACAACTGATGTTAATGTTAAGAGGATTTACGACCAAGTAAAGGTGGGAACTACTTCACCAAATGTAATCGTGGAAACAAATCAAGGACAAGTGGACACTAAAATTAAATACCAAAAAGTTATAATAAGAATAGGAGATGAGTGATATGGCATTTGTTAATAGTACTGTCAAAGTTCATATGGAGTTTGTTACTGCAGACGGCAGTCATGCTGATGCGAGCAACATCAAACTCAACATTTACGACTTGAATGGGGTACTAATTGAGTCAGTAGACATCACAGATGCAGACAAAATATCAACTGGAGTGTATGAAAAGGAGTACACAGTACCTGCCGGCTATACAAATGTTATAGCACAGGTAGTCGGTAATATAGGTTCAGCTACTATAGTTGGAAATGCAGAAATCGACACTCAATCAGCAGACAGTATTAATCCTAATGATTACTTAAATGATGTAAAAACTGCACTTCAGATTCCGTTAAGTGACACTTCAAAAGATGCCTACTTAACAACGGTTATACCTTATATTATCCAGTTTATTCAGGAGTACTGTAAAACGGACTTCAAAAATAGTGCTGGACAAATAGAACTGCCATTAGGGTTAAAGTTGGCTGTTGCTAAAATGGCACAGTACAATATGAAAGATGTTAGTATAGACTCAGAATCATTTTCTGGACTTGCACTTAAAGTGGCAGAGGGATATCCAAAGAGTATTATGACTATACTCGATAGTTACAAGGTAAGGAAAATATCATTTATGTAAGGAGGTGGTTGAACTATGGACAGCGGAGTATTAAGAATGATTCAAGAAAGATTCGATAATGCCATAAAAAGATATGGCGAAAAAGTTACTATTGATGGTGTAGAGTATGATGCTGTTATTCGTCATAAGCCGGTAGGAGACATTCTGGACTATGACGACAAGAGAATAACAACCGCCGCCGACATAACAAGAGGTACCATTATTAATTATAAAGGAAAAGATTATGTAGTTATTAGCGAAGTAAACGATAAAAGATATGATATCTATTATGAAGCTATAATGAGAAGAGTTCCTATAGTACTTGATGTGGAACTCTGGAACTCGAAAGAGAACCACGCAGGTTATGATCTGGTAGGCACAATCCAGACACCATGTTTTGTATCGACTATGTCAACTACTGAAGAAGGAAAGTATGCTTGGGACTTTCAGAAGATTATAGTGATAGTTCCAGACAGACCTGAATTTCATAGTCCACGGTTAGGTAAGGTAGAGTTTAGACTATTCAACGCCAACTGGAAGTGTAAGGCAGAGTACATGGACACATCAAAACCAGGACTAAACTTTTGGCATTGCGACTGGGCAGAGTTGTTATAACGAGTTGATGGAGGGGTAAGCATTTCTGTCTACCCCTCAGGTCAAGTAATCCTGCCTATCGACGCATTACCAGCCTTACCGGATTTTCTGGATTTAAAAACCACACCCTTGCATTTACGGGGCACATGAATCACTAATTAGTGAGAAGTGGCGAAGCCTGTATTTGCAAGGGGTTCACTATCATAGGGGGTAGATATTCATACCAGATTGATATTGCAGAAACCTGCAAGAAACACATGATGCCATCTTAATTTACGGACTGGACATGCAATTACACTAGGAATGTATTATTAGCCGAAGACAAAAAGAAATACAACGCCCAAAATAAAGGTATATTTGCTTAAAATTTGGATATATACTAATCATAGATGGTTTTGGGGCGGTCAGATGGTTTTTGGGCGGTCTTTTAAGAATTAATACTAACCATTGCCTTAGTAGAAAGAAAAAAGAAAAAGAAGAAAAATTACAAAAATTTACAAATACCCTATTATTTTTTGTTATTATTCTTTATTCTTCTTTAATTGTTATTATTATTATTATTATTTGTAGGACAAAATGTCCCAGTTAAACAGGACAAAATGTCCCAGTTAAACAGGACAAAATGTCCCA
>CZCB01018034.1_pt1 | contig 11234 bp, 10 predicted proteins | sample 591991 | NCBI WGS metagenome assembly CZCB01 (sample SAMEA3556809, study PRJEB10932) | anaerobic digester metagenome | reverse complement strand
TCCTCTTCGTCGGCAGCGTCAGATGTGTATAAGAGACAGCATGTGGTATGTTTGAACCCGATGAGTTCTACGCAGACGACAAGCTGATCACCCAGGGCAATATAGCAATCCGCACCATAGCGTCACCGGGTCATACACCCGGGTGCACATCCATGTTCTTCGATGTGAAGGATAAGGACGGAAAAGTGCTCCGCTGCGGTATTCATGGAGGTATCGGACTTAATACAATTTCAAAGCAGTATTTTGAGAAGACAGGCCTGCCCATGTCCCTGAGGGACGAGTATATCGATGGACTTAAAAAACTGGCCAAATTGCATGTGGATATCACGCTGCCGTCCCACACCAACCAGGTGGGAATACTGATGCATGTGGATAAGATAACTGATGACTACAATCCTTTTATTGATCCTTCCATATGGCAGGAACTCATGCAGGAGAGACTGGAAAGGGCATTGGAACTGATTGAAAAGGAAAAGAAGGAGGAGCAGGTCTGATGGAGGGTTTCAGCATGAGAGGCACACCGGTTATCACAGATATGCAGGTCATTCCCGTTGCCGGTTATGACAGTATGCTTATGACTTTGTCAGGGGCTCACGCCCCTTTCTTTACGAGAAATATCGTTATTCTCAAGGACAGCAGCGGCAGCACCGGACTGGGGGAGACCCACGGCGGTGATGATATTGCAAAGACCCTGGAGAGCTTTAAAAGTTATGTTATCGGCCAGGAAATCGGCAATTACAGGGCAGTTATAGACAGGATCCAGAAGAGCGGACTTACAGCCGGTGATGACGGTGAGGGCATACAGAAGCTGAACCTGATGAAGCTTAAATTCGTTGTCCGCGCCGAGACCGCCATAGAAAGCGCTTTTCTCGACCTTCTCGGCAAGTTTATGAATCTTCCGGTCTGCGCCCTTTTGGGAAACGGTCAGCAGAGAAAAGAAGTTGAAACCCTGGGTTATCTGTTCTATATATCCGACAGGAATAGGACCGACCTGCCCTATATCGACGAAAGCAGTAACAGTGATGCATGGTTCAGGATCAGGCGCAGAGAAACCCTGACGCCCGAGGCCATCGTTGAGCAGGCTTTGGCTGCCAGGGAAAAATATGGGTTCAGATGCTTTAAGTTAAAGGGCGGGGTGTTCAAGGGAGACCAGGAGATGGAAGCCGTAAGGGCGCTTAAGAAGGCAATGCCTGATGCCCGCATAAGCATTGATCCCAACGGTGCATGGAGCCTTGAAGAGGCTATCGGGTACTGCAGGGGCATGCAGGGGATTCTGACATATGTGGAGGATCCCTGCGGACCTGAAAGGGGCTTTTCGGGCAGGGAAATAATGTGCGAATTCAAGAATGCCACACAGCTCAGGGTTGCCACAAACATGATTGTCACAAACTGGCGGCAGTTGTACCATGGTACTTCACTGCGGGCATTTGATATCGTGCTTGCTGATCCGAATTTCTGGAACATGGATGGAAGCGTCCGCGTTGCCCAGATGCTTGACGAATGGGGATTGACATGGGGCTGCCATTCCAATAACCATTTCGACATAACTCTGGCAATGTACGTTCATACGGCTGCGGCGACGCCCGGTAACATAACTGCCATGGATACCCATTGGATCTGGCAGGACGGGCAGGATCTCTGCAGGAATGCCATGAAGATTAAAGACGGTAAAATAGAGGTACCCAACGCGCCGGGGCTGGGTATAGACATTGATATGGATCGGGTTATGAAGGCCAATGAGCTGTATAATAAAATGGACAGCCATGACCGTGACGATTCTGTTGCCATGCAGTATCTGATACCCGGCTGGAAGTTTGACAGTAAAAGGCCGTGTCTTGTGAGGTAAGGGGGGAGGTGGGACAAGCCCTGCCTCCTTGTTCTGTTCGAAAGGATGATATCTTTGCATAGGTGCATAAAGATAAACAGTGCTGATAATGTGGCAGTTGCCATAAACCACATTGGGAAGGGGACAGTTGTTATTGACGGTGTTTCCGCAAGAAATGATATACCCCAGGGACATAAGATCGCCCTGGAGGAAATACCAGAGGGTTCCCCTATTATCCGCTACGGGGTAATCCTGGGCTACGCGCTGCAGGATATACGCAAGGGGGACTGGGTGAACGAGAATATGCTGGAACTTCCCCCGACTCCCGATGTCACCAGGATGACTTTTGGCACCAGGGCAGGCTGGGACTTTCACCATACGCCTCCTAAAACCACGTTTGAGGGTTACAGGAACCCCAAGGGCGGATTTGCGGGAACCCGGAACATATTGGCCATCACTACCACGGTGCAGTGCGTTGCAGGTGTGCTCAACATAGCCGTGGACAGGATCAGGCGCGAGATACTCCCTAAGTACCCCAATGTTGATGACGTTATCCCCATTAACCATGCCTATGGCTGTGGTGTTGCCATAGATGCGCCCGACGCGGTAATTCCCATAAGGGCTATAAAGAACCTGTTGGATAACACCAATTTCGGCGGGGAGATCATGGTGGTGGCTCTGGGCTGTGAAAAGCTCACTGTGGACAGGATACTGGGTGACCAGGACAACAACGGCGGGAATGTGATAGTCCTTCAGGAACTGGAAGGTTTTGATGCCATGATAAGAGCCGTTATGGAGATGGCCGAAAGAAAGCTGGCAAGGCTTAATGAAAGAAGGAGGGAAACCCTTCCGCTGTCCGATCTGTGCATAGGAATCCAATGCGGCGGCAGCGACGCCTTCTCGGGTATAACCTCAAACCCGGCGGCGGGTTTTGCTGCAGATCTGCTGGTAAAGGCGGGAGCAACGGTATTATTCTCCGAGGTAACCGAAGTAAGGGATGGGGTGCACATCCTGGCCGAAAGATGCGTCAGTGAAGAGGTCTGCAAAAAGCTGGGGAACGAAATGGCCTGGTATGATAACTACCTGAATAAGGGGCAGGTGGACCGCAGTGCCAACCCTACGCCGGGCAACAAGAAAGGCGGCCTTTCCAATATAGTTGAAAAGGCCATGGGATCCATCACCAAGTCCGGGACATCACCCATCGTGGAGGTGCTAGCGCCCGGTGAGAAACCAGGCAGAAAGGGTCTGATCTTTGCGGCAACACCCGCAAGTGATTTTGTGTGCGGCGCCATGCAGCTGGCCTCAGGCATAACTTTGCAGGTATTCACAACGGGGCGGGGCACGCCCTATGGCCTGGCGGCGGCCCCTGTGATAAAGGTTTCATCCAGAACCAGCCTTAAAAATATATGGAATGATCTCATCGATATAGACGCCGGAACCATTGCCACAGGCGAATCTACAATAGAAGAAAAGGGCATGGAACTGTTCGATTACATAGTCAGGGTCGCGAGCGGCGAAGCCAGGCCTGCTGCTGAAAAGTACCGGATCGCCAACGATCTGTGCATATTCAATCCTGCGCCGGTCACATGAGACAATAGTAGAAGCACAATAAAACTGCTGAAATAACCGGGAGCCGGGACTGCACATTCCCTGGCTCATCCTGTTGCGGCGAATACGTCTATATTGCGGTAACATAGTTTTGTGCCATATGTGTCTGAAAAACAATAAACTGCACTATTCTTTGCAATAGAATAGTGCAGTTTGCTTTTGTGTGATTACTTTCCTATATGATGAAATGTCAGGGGACGCAGGCGTACCGGCTCTGTCAGCCATGGGGGCAGCAGCCACCGCAGCGGTCAATATTGGGGCACCGGACATTGTCGCTGTTACCGGACTTAACGACGTTTACGCTTAAATATACGGTTTCAAGTTCATTGCTTCCGCATTTGGGACATTTTATCCGCCTGTTTTCCTTATCGCTGATGGAAGCCATCTTATTGAACACTTCACCGCACTTGCATTTTAAATCATAAAAGGGCATATTGGTCACCTCCTGATGTTTATAAAGGGAAAAGCCTGTCCGCCCGTTACTTATGGTATAGTTTCTTTGTCTGGTACTGGGGTTCACAGGTAAGATGGACGCCCAGCTTCTTAAATACGTTCTCATCAACCCTGGACAGGATGACCGATGAATGGGCTTCGCAATCCTTCAGTTTGGGAAGCTGTTCCAGAGCCAGAGCCGCAGTGGGGTTGGTGGCCGCACAAATGGACAGGGCAATCAGGATCTCATCGGTATGCAAACGGGGGTTTCTGTTCCCCATGTGGCTTGTTTTCAATACTTGAATGGGTTCAATTACAATGGGCGAAATCAGATGAATGTCATGGTGAATGCCGCCCAGTTCCTTTAGAGCATTGAGCAGAGCAGCCGCCGAAGCTCCAAGAAGAGGTGTGGTCTTTCCTGTGACGATGCGCCCGTCATGGAGTTGGATTGCAACTGCAGGTCCGCCCGTCGACTCAGCCCGGGTAAGGGCTGCGCCAACCACGGGTCTGTCCTTTGAAGATATGCCCAATTGCTTCATCAGGAGCTCAAGTCTGTAGACCTCCGCTTTTTCTGCAAGGCCCTGGCGCAGTGCGCAATAGGTATTGTAATACCGGCGTATGACTTCCTGCTCGGATGCCCGGCAGACAACCTCATCATCGGTAATACAATGCCCTGCCATGTTTACGCCCATTTCGGTAGGGCTCTTATATGGAGACTGTCCCTTAATCTTTTCAAATATGGCATTGAGCACCGGGAATATCTCAACATCTCTGTTATAGCTTACGGCAGTTGTGCCATAGGCCTCAAGATAGAATGGGTCAATCATATTGACGTCGTTAAGGTCGGTTGTTGCCGCCTCATAGGCCAGATTGATGGGATGCTTCAGCGGAAGATTCCAGATGGGGAATGTTTCGAATTTCGCATACCCGGCCTCTTTTCCATGTTTGTGCTCATGGTACAGTTGGGAGAGGCATACCGCCATTTTCCCGCTTCCCGGTCCAGGAGCGGTTACCACCACCAAGGATCGTGATGTCTCGATATAATCGTTCTTTCCATAGCCGTCATCGCTTACTATCAGCGGAAGATTGGAGGGATAGTCCGGGATGGGATAATGCCTGTATACCTTAATCCCAAGGTTCTCAAGCCTCTTTTGGAACAGATCGGCTGAATACTGGGAACGGTATTGTGTAATGACTACACTTCCTACAAAAAGCCCTATATCACGGAATGCGTCGATCAGTCTGAGAACATCCATGTCGTAGGTAATTCCCAGATCTCCGCGCCGCTTGTTCTTTTCAATATCATCGGCGTTGATGGTGATGACGATCTCAGCCTGATCCTTAAGCTGCAAGAGCATTTTTACCTTACTGTCCGGCTTGAAACCCGGAAGCACCCTGGAGGCATGGTAGTCGTCAAAAAGCTTTCCGCCAAACTCAAGGTACAGTTTACCGCCAAAGAGGGCGATCCTCTCAAGTATTTTCTGTGATTGGAGATGCAAGTATTTTTCGTTGTCAAATCCTATTTTAGTCATAATGGACCCCTAAAACGCATAATAATAGTATTTAATAAAGGATGGACATCCTTTCCCTTACCAACAATATCATAATGGTTCCATGTCGGTCAATTGTCTCCCCTCTCATGTAGTCTCTTCCAGCACTGAAGTGCAGTGAGGGCACCTGATAGCCTTTATGTCGATCTCGGTGCAGCAGTATTTGCATTTTTTCTTTGTAGGAACTTCTTCCTTCTTGCGATTAAATCTGTTTACCCTTTTCATTACAAAATAGATGGAGAATGAGATGATCAGAAAGTCTACCACATTATTGATAAAGAGTCCGTAACTAATTGCTGCGTCACCGACGTTCAAAACCAGGTTGGAAAAATCAATTTTCCCCAGCAGGATGCCTATAGCGGGCATGATGATATCATTGACCAAAGATGTAACGATCTTTCCAAAAGCCCCGCCTATGATAACACCTATGGCCAGATCTATGACGTTTCCCTTAATTGCAAATTTCTTAAAGTCTTCCAGCATGGTAAATCCTCCGTTCAATTTTACAATCTATAAGACCTATACCCATGGATGAGAAATAACTATCAGACCTTACGGATTTACATAAGTATAAGATTTCATTTTTGTCCGAGGATATGTAAGGATTGCTTTACTATTTCACTATTATACAAGAATTAAGCCTGCCCGGCGGATATTAAGAAACTGCCGGCACACCTGGCCATTGGCTGAGTTTATACCGCATGCCGGGATGTCTAATGGCTACGTCTGAAACAGAGAAGAGGCCTTAGGCTGTATAGTATTGACAGATGGACGGCAAAGGAATAGTATAAATGTAACTAAAATAAAATTGTAATCAATACAATGCGTATGGTATAATAAAATCAGCATTATTATCATTGCGGAGGAAGTGATGGAATTGAGCAGTAAAGTTGAGATCATCGGATCCATGCTCTTAAAGGAAAATATAAAACCATCCTATGCCAGGATCAGGATAATGGAATACCTGCTGTCCAGGAAGAGCCACCCTACCGTGGATGAGATATATACCGCATTGGTGAAGGAGATACCCACCCTTTCCAAAACAACGGTATACAATACCCTGAACCTCTTTGTAAAATCCAATATCGCCCGGGTTATCACCATAGAGGAGAACGAAACGCGCTATGATGCCGATATGAGTTGCCACGGGCATTTTAAATGCGAATCCTGTAAAGCCATTCGTGACTTCTCCTTTAAATGCGCTGCCATCGACACCAGCGACCTGGACGGTTTTTTGATCCGTGAAAAAAATGTCTACTATTACGGACTCTGCCCTGACTGCCTGGCAAGTGAATCACAGGACTGATATTGCGGCAATGTGGGAATATTTGCAAGACAGAAGGAGAGAACACCATGATTAGACCACTCATCGCAATACCCCTGGGTGATCCGGCGGGTATAGGTCCGGAAATTGTAGTTAAGGCTCTGGCCGGGAAGGAACTCTATGGCTTAAGCAGACCCCTCGTAGCAGGTGACAGCGATGTTGTCAGACAAGCCTTAAAGCTCTGCGGGCTGAATCTGGCTATCCATTGTATAAGTGATCCGGAGGAGGGGCTTTATAGGCCAGGTACCATAGATTTAATCGATCTGGACAATGTGGATATTGGCGAGCTTCAATTGGGAAAGGTTCAGGCCTTGGGCGGGAAGGCTTCCTACGAGTTCATTGAAAAATCGGTGCAGCTTGCCCTCGACCGGAAAGTGGACGCCATTGCCACCACTCCCATCAATAAAGAGTCTTTGAAGGCCGCCGGGATTGATTATATCGGGCATACCGAAATTTTGGAGGGGCTCACAGGAGCCCATGATCCCCTGACACTGTTTGAAGTGAGGGATCTGAGGGTGTTTTTCCTGACCCGTCATGTTTCCCTTAGGAAGGCCTGCGATATGATCACCAGAGAAAGGCTGCTGGATTATATCAAGAGGTGTACCGGGGCTCTTCGCAGACTTGGTATCAGCGGAGGAACCATGGCGGTGGCGGGGTTGAATCCCCACTCCGGTGAACATGGTCTTTTTGGTGATGAAGAGGTGAACCATATAGAACCGGCAGTAACAGAAGCCAGAAGGCTTGGCTATGATGTGGCCGGTCCCATAGGCGCGGACTCTGTATTCCACATGGCTTTAACAGGCCGCTTTAATTCAGTGCTGTCCCTCTATCATGACCAGGGGCATATTGCTACAAAAACCCTGGATTTTGAAAGGACCATCGCCCTTACTGTCGGTTTACCCTTCCTGAGAACCTCTGTGGATCATGGGACGGCCTTTGATATCGCCGGAACGGGAAAGGCGAGTGCGGTAAGCATGACGGAGGCGATCAGGACGGCCGCAAAATACGCACATTTCTACAATAGTAACATATAGCGAAAACCAGTAAAAAGGGCAGTCATATCATTGGCTGCCTTTTTGTGTTAGATTTTTATGTTATAATTAGTTTAATCAGCATCAAATGTATGAACGGGTCAATAACAGTATAGTGAGGTTGCCATGAAGAGGGCTTTTGCCGTTGGAGTTGCGACAGTACTCCTTGTTTTTGGGTTTTTGATCACCTTTTCGGTTGGTTATTTTCAAAGTCAGAGTCTTAACCTGCTTGAAGGAAAGAATGTGTTCCGGAAAAACGGGTATAGACCCGAGTATCATTTTGCTGTTATCGGGCAGGCCGATGATACCTTCTGGAAATCTGTCAGGGAAGGCTGCCTGGCTGCCGCCAGTGAATTCCAGGTGGCAGTTGAATTCAATGTTCCGCGTTTTACAAATCTTGAAGAACAGATGAGGTACCTGGATATTGCCATCGCATCAAAGGTGGACGGTATTGTTACCCATGTACTGGATGAGGAGAAGTTCACGCCCCTTATAGACAAAGCCGTTGATGCCGGAATCCCTGTCATCACTGTGGAGGCTGAGGCCAAAAAGAGCAAGCGCAATGCTTATGTGGGAACCAATACCTTCAACCTGGGTCGTGAAGCCGGCCATGGGCGAGAGGGCAAATATAGCCATCATTCTCAGCGACTATATTGATGGTGCCGTGAATGTTCCCCAAAACCTCCGGATTGCCGGCACCAAAGATGCCCTAGAGAACATGCCCGGTATGACCATAAGAACTTTTTCATCCAGCACAGGCTTTTTCAGCGCCGAAGAGGTTACCAGAAGAATACTCATTGACTATCCCGAAGTGGATACCATTATCTGCACCAGCGCGAAGGATACCATCAGTGCCGCCCAAATCATAGTGGATCTAAACAAGGTGGGGCAGATCACTCTGATAGGTTATGACGATGCGCCTGAAATCCTCAGATACATTGAAAAGGGCGTTATATATGGTACAGTTGTGGCCAACCCCTATGAAATAGGCTATGAAAGCATCCGATCCCTGATTGAGATAAAGAAGAACAGGATGACATCTACATATGTGGATACGGGGGCAAAGGTGGTCACTTACGACAATATTGGGGACTATACGGACACCCTCACCAAGAATGCCGACGAGGAACAATCAGAGCCATGAAAAAGTTTATCAGGTTTTTATCGCTTAACCGGATCAGAAGAAAGCTCATACTCTACTTTATGGTGACCACGCTTCTTATGGCAATGGCGTGCTTTGTCTCCTATTTCAACGCACAGATGCTGGCCTCGGGCATGGATGCCATTTTTGAGAACAACCAGTACCTGAGCGATATCAGCGATAATGTAGCCAATGTTCAGAGCACCCTGGAGAGTTTCCTGTCAACCAGCCATTCTGAAAGCCTTAAGGATTATTTCAGATATTCCGCCAACCTGAGAAAGACCGGTGAAGACATTAAAGACATGGTTTACGACACCGACAGCGGATTATTGATGCACGATATTGGAAATATGATAATCACATATCTGGGCTACAGCGATACCGCCGTCAATGCAAAGCGTGGCAGGGATATCGAAGGGTATACTCAAAACTATGCCGAAGCCAGCAAGGTTTATGACTATATCAATCTCTATATAAATAGGCTGACCCAGAATCAGTTCCAGGAGAACACAAAGGGCTATACCATCATTTCGGGCCGGCTTAGGTACATACTGCTGATCAACCTTTTGATAATAATTGCCACCATTGCCTTCAACATTATTTTCATCATAAGGATTACATTCAAAACCACCCAGCCCATTATCAGCCTGGCCAGAGCCGCCAATGACATTTCAAGGGGCAAATATGATGTTGAACAGGTTACTGTTGACAGCGACGATGAAATAGGCGTGATGGCAGATGCCTTCAACCGCATGGCTGAAAGCATCAAGGCACAGGTTGCTGCCATCAAAGAGAAAGCAGAACTGGAAACCCGGCTGAAGGAACAGGAGATGCAGAACCTTCTGATGAAGAGCCATCTGAAGGAAACCCAGCTTCAGGCCCTGCAGTCCCAGATCAACCCCCACTTCATCTTCAACACCTTAAACGCCGGTGCCCAGCTTGCCATGTTTGAAGAAGCCGACAGAACCTACCTTTTCATAGAGTGCTTTGCCAGCCTGTTCCGCTACAATCTGAGAAGCCTGGACAGCCCCGTAACCCTCAGGGAAGAGATCGAAAACATCAATAACTATATTGCATTATTGAAGGTGAGATATGCCGACAGGATTAGTTATTCCCAGGAAGTGGATGAGAGTGTTGTGGATATCCCGGTGCCCTGCATGGTGCTTCAGCCCTTGATTGAGAACGCATTTATTCATGGCATCAGCGAGCTTGAATCGGGTGGGACCATCACTCTGAGGGTCAGGGAGGATGACGGGGACTATATCATTGAAATCGAGGATAATGGTGTGGGAATGAGCCAGGAGAAGATTAATCAAATACTTGGGGAGGATGCCGAAGACGGAAGCCCCACGGAGTCTGTAGGTCATACCACGGGTATCGGAACAAGAAATGTTATGCAGCGACTTAAGAACTTTTTTGACTATGAAAAGGTTATGAGTATTATAAGCAGCAAGCCAGGAGGTACAAGGGTCGTGATCAGCATACCTAAAATCTGCGTACAGAGGAAGAAGGAATGTCATCGTGCTTAGGATAATGGTGGTTGATGACGAGAACATCGTGATCGATTCAATTAAATTCATCGTGGAAAAGAATTTCGACAATGTGGTGGTGGCAGGAAGCGCCAGGTCGGGACGTGAGGCAATCGAAAAGGCTGAAGCGGTTAAACCCGATCTGATCTTCATGGATATACGCATGCCGGGTATCAACGGTATTGATGCCATTCGTGAGATCAAGGCGGTCTACCCTCAGGTTGAGTTTGTTATCCTTTCAGCCTGCGAACAGTTTGAATTTGCAAAGGAAGCGGTAAACCTGGGTGTGACAGAATACCTGCTCAAGCCTGTTAACCGCATGAAGATTGTTGAGATCATCAGACAGGCAGAACACCGGATTTTTGAGGCAAGGAAGAAAAAAAAGATGGAGCTGGAACTGAAGGAGAAGTTTGAACGGGTTCTCCCGGTGCTGGAGCATGGCTTCATCTATTCCATACTCCTCTACGAGGACTACAATCAGGAATTGGAAAAGTATCGACGTTTATTGGATCTTCCTGAGGACACGGGCTATGTGATGACCCTGGAATTCGGGGAGCAGAAGCAATCAGGGAACTTCGGAAATGTTATAGGGTCAAATGTTTTAAGCCAGTCCTTCTATCCCCAGCTCAGGGATATTATCAAGAACCGTCTGGACTGTATTGTGGGGCCGGTCATGCTAAACCGTATCATCTGCTATGTTCCTGTACCCGCACAGAATGACGATTACAGCGAAAGGCTGGAGGCAGTGGAGGCAGGAAAATACATTATTGAAAGGATATCTAAACGGGTTGACG
>CZCB01011797.1_pt1 | contig 11263 bp, 2 predicted proteins | sample 591991 | NCBI WGS metagenome assembly CZCB01 (sample SAMEA3556809, study PRJEB10932) | anaerobic digester metagenome | reverse complement strand
GGGGGGCATGGCGTTTGCTTTTTGGGGTCAAAAAAACCGCCCGCTTTTTGGGCGGGCGGCTGTTGATTAAGCGTTATCTTTTCTTCTTTTTCTTTTTCTTCTTGGGAAGCACCCTTTGCACATATTTGGGTTTTTCCTCTTCTTTTTTGTCAACGAATTCGTCTTCGTTGATTATGTCTTCTTTTTCGCTGGGCTTTTGCGATGCGGCTTCAATTACCTTTTCGGTCTTGACCACGTTCTCGCCCTTTACTTTCTTGGGATGTTTCTTTTTGTATCTTCTGATAATCATTATTACCACAACCACGATTATCACCGCTCCGATTATGGTGGTGGATACCAAAAGCCATATGTCGCCTCTGTCGAATATGCCTTCTTTCTTGTCGGGCTCTTTGTCATCGTCCTTGTCGCCGGGGTCGGGGTTGTCTTCGTCATAGATATAGTATTGGGCGGGGGAAAGCTCCTTTTGCTCTTCGTCAAGCTCGTCAAAGGCAAGTTTTGCCTGCTCGAATACGGCTTTTTCCACTTTCTCCAGCTTGACGTCGTCGATTACCAGCATGCCCTTTATCTTTTCGTCGTCGCCGTCTCCGCCTAGGCCGAATTCCCATTTGATGTTCTTTGAGGTGTCGTCTTTATTGTAAATATAGAATTCATATTCCGTATATTGGTCAATGGCGGCGCCCGAAGTGTTTATTTTCACCACCGTGTATTCGTCGCTGTTGCCTTCGTACATATAGCGGAACTCGGCGTAGTCGCCTTGCGCCAGCAATGTCTTTGCCTTAAAGCTCAGTTTGTAGTACGCTCCCGATTCGATTGTCCTTGAGTCGCTCAAGGTGAACTTTTGGCCGTTCTCGATAAGGTTGGACATAACCAGCGAATTGTAGCCGCTTATTTTGATGAACGCGCTCAAATCAAAGCCGTCGGGCATAAACGCCGAAAACGGGTCGCTGTTTTTGTCGTTGGTCAAAAGCGGGTGGTCGTTGGATTTTATGTCTTGATAAGAATATACGCCGTACAGCCTTTCAAAGTCGGTGGTGGAGCCGTCCGTCGCCCTTGACCATTTGTAAGCGCCCGGCTGGTGCCCTCTGTAAAAGCCTTCGTTGTATTCGCCGTCGGTGTCAAACTCTTCGGTAACGGTGTTTTCGGTGTAGGAGTCGAAAGAGTCGGTGGCGTAGCTCAATACCTTATAGGCGAACATGTTGGCGTATACCATTTCGTAGACGTGGAAAACTTCGTTGCCGATATAGTATTCGCCGTCCTTGCCGTCTTCGGCCTTTCGGGCGCATTTTTCTTCAAACTCTTCTTTGTCGAGGGTGGTTACCTTTACGTTGTCGAAAAATACCGTGCCCTTGGACAATACCGAATTGTCGTATACCTTTGTTTTTTCGTCTTCGCTGCCCGCTCTTCCTTGTCCGTATGGGTTGCCCATGGACAGCATGAGCTGAACGCTGCTGCTTACCGCGTCGGTGGCTATATAGAAGCGGTACTGCACCCATTTGCCTTGGGTGTCTTGATTTACATATCCCACATACTCGTCCCTTGTTTCCAAAACATCGCTTATGTCCTTAAAGCTGATGCTGGCTTTGGCGCCCTCAATGGTCTTTACCCATACGCTTATTTCGTAATAGGAATTGGCGTTAAGGGATTTGCTGGCCGCTGTAACGCCCGCCTTTATGCCGTAGTTTGAGGTTATCATAAGCAGGGTTTGGAAGGGGCTTATATAGGTGGAGTCCTTAAACATTTCGTCGGCGTATATGCCTTTTTCTTCCCCGTCTTCCTTGCCGTAGGTTTTGTAGTTTATGGTGCCTATCTTGTACTCCCGCTTGGGCACCTCGGTGTATTCCTCAAAATAGTCGTCCAATTCGTTGTTGTCGGGGTCGCCGCCGTATCTGAAAGAGTCGGACATGTTGCCTACGCCGTTTTGGGATACCGCCCTTACCGTAAAGTTGCCCGCCGCTTTCGCGGGTATGTTGAAGCGGTAAATATATTCTTTGCTGTCGCCCTCGCCCTTTTCCTCGTGGTATTGGTCGCTGGCCACGTATCCGATATAAAGGGTGTCCACGTCCTCTTCTTCGCCTTCCTCTTCTTCAGAGGGCTTTTTGGTGTTGTTGATGTACACTTCGTATCCCTCCGGCATTTCGCCGTCCGCGTCCACCACATGCTTCCATTCCAAATATTTCTCGCCCGCCGGTATGGTGATTGTGGGCTTGTTGTAGCTGTTGGTGGTTACCGACGACGAAGACGGGATTGTCCAGCTGCTCGTGGGAGCCACTCCCACCAGCTCGCCCTTGTCGTTTATGGCGTCTTTTTCTATGTCGGCAAGGTTGATTGAACCGAAATTGCCGTTGGTTACGCTGTCGCTGCCCGTGGACGAAGTGTTGCTGAAAGCGTAGCTCTTGGTCTGGTCGCCCGATTTGCTGGTGGCGTTGTATTCGTCGTAATCGATTTCTTTAATGGTAATTGCCGACACATACAAAGTACCCTTTATATACTTGGCGGTGTCAAACCTCGTGCCCTCGCCCAAAGTGAACTTTAAGCCTACCACATTGTTTTTCAGCGTGTCGCCCCTTATATAAAATACCATTTCTTGGGCGTTTTCGTTGTTGAAGTCGGTGAATGAGGACAAGCTGGACATGTCGTTGGCGCTGTCTTTTTCCTTGCCCATGAGCTCAAGTTTGGCGCCCAGCCCCTTGTTTATGCCTTCCGTCCATGCCCAGAAAGACAGTCTGTAGCACTTGTTGGCAAGTATCTCTTTTTGGCCCCTGTAGTTGATTATGCCCGCCGTGTAGTCGGTGTTGCGCATTTTCAGAAGGTTGTAGTATTTGGTTTGTCCGTCTATTTTTATGGGGTAGGTCTGGTCGGCCACTATCTCGTATTCTATAAACGCCTTGTCAGCTTCCGAAGCGCCTTTGGCAAGCTCTTTTTCCCAAAGGTCGTCTTCGGTAAGGCTTTGGTCGCCGCTGTATTTGATTTCGCCCAGCTGTTCAAAAAGGCCGCCCATGTCCACATTGTTTTCTTCAATGTCCTTTTGCGAAAACGGGCTGAGCTCTTGGTAGTCCACTCCCGCTTTGGGGGTTGGGCTTGCTTCTATGCTTATGTTGTCAAAGAATACGCCCCCTATCATAAGCGTGGTGTAGTCTACGTTTGTGCCTTCGCCGAACCAGAATTCAAGGTTTACCTTGCGGTCGGAAAGCTGGTTGCCGTTGATGTGGAATTCCAAAAGCTCCCATTTGCCCACTTCGGTGGTCTTGACGGGCTCAAGGTCGCCCGCTCCCGTTATCTTGAATTGGGCGTACGGCCTGGGCTCTTCTTCTTCTTCGGTGATTATGCTATTCGCCGCCAGCCATTGGTTATATTTTTGCATGTAGTTGTCGTATTTTTCTTGGTACTCGGCGTAGTCTTCGTCATACTCTTCCCATTTGTCAAAAAGCTCTTTTTGTTCTTCGTAGTCTTCTTTGAGGTCGTCGTAAGCCGTTTTAAGCTCGTTAAGCGCTATGTCCTCGCCCTCTATGGCCGCCTTTCTGTCTTCGCTCAGCTCGGCTATCTTGCCTTTTTGTTCCGCGGTAAGGTTGTCTCCGGTTATTTGCCCCAAATGCAGGCGCTTGTAGTTATATTCGGCCTCGGCTATAAGCATGGCTTCCTTTGCCGCGTCCACTGATTCCTGCGTGGGCCTGTCGTCTTCGTTGCCCGGCTCTTTGGGCTGGGTGCCCACTTCGCTGGTGGGCGGCGTGGGGAAGTCTATTGTCCACACATACGCCCATACCTTTATGGTGTAGAAGGTGTTTTTCTTTATCAAAAGCTGTTTGGTACTCACAAAGCCCGCCCCCGACAAATCGTCGTGGTAAATCATAAGCGCCTTGTATTCGTTAAGCGTTTCTTCCCTTTGCCCGATAAGTCTGAATACGCCTTCGTCGCTCATGAAGTCGCTTCTTTTGGGGGCGTGGAAAGTGGATTTGCTGTGGTCGGTTTTGTAAGTGTTAATATATTTGGCTTCGCCCTCCTTGGTGGAGTCATATCTGTAAAGCTTGGATAAATCCACTATGCCCACAAAGGGCCTGTCCACCGACGGCTTGTTGGCGGTAAGCCCCGTCTTGCCTTCGGTAAGGGTGTAGTTTACGGCGTTGTTCGATGAGTTGGTGCCGCTTCTGAAAGAGTAGAAATAATCGGGGGAAGACGTTACCGAAAGCTCGTTTTGCTGTACAAATTCCATATCGGGGAAAATCATGGTGGCTTTCTTGACTTTGTCGCTTTCTTGTACGGCTTGGTATGCCGATTTTTCTATTTCAACGCAAATGATGTTGTCAAAAAGCGCCGTGCCTTTGGTCAAGTGGACGTTGGTTTCGCTCTTGATTTTTTCCGGGCCGTGCCCCAGCCACAGCCTTATTTTAAGCTCTCTGGTGGAGTCGTAGTCGCTGCCTTCTATATACACTTCGTATTTTTGCCATTCCCCGTTTGTGTTTATGCGGGGGAATTCCTTGTATATGCCCCCGTCTATGATTACCCACGCACCTTTGTCCGCCCTTTCGGCTTGGGGCACGTCGGTGAAGTCTATGTCGGTAAGCACGCTGAATTGCAGTCTGTAGTACTTATTGGCTTCCAGCTTGAAGTTTGAGGTGTTTTTGTAGAATATTGAACCCGCCGTTTTTGTGGACGCCAAAATCAAGGCGTTGGTGTCCTGAAGTTTTTCGGGGTCGTCTTTTTCTTTGGGGGTTTGGGGGTCTATGCCCGGATACGCCAAAGTTTCGTTGGGATTGAAGGTCTTGCGCTCGGCTTCAAAGCGCTCTTTCTTGGATAAATCCAAAGCGCCGCATATTACGCCGTCCGAAGCCTTGGACAATGAACCTGTGCCCACTTCCCAGTTGGTTACATTCTCTTTGATGTATCTCTTGCTGCCCGTGACGTTGGCGACGCTGTAAAAAGTGCCGTTGGTGATTATCTGCGTCCTGGTAAGCTCCTCCGCCTCTTCGGGCAGTTCCTCGTCCTCAAGGTTGGGCTTGTCGCACGCTATCACGGTCATGCACACAACCATTATCATTATTAAAATCAATATCGCTTTAATCGTTTTTTTCATCGTACCACCTGTCGCTGATTTGACGCATATATTTTTATTAAAATAATAAGTCCTAATAATAATAGCATACGCAAAACAGAAATTCAACAATCTTTACTAAAGTATTTCTTATTAAGACATTTGTTTTTACCTTTGTTCCCATTGTAAAATATTGCAAAGGGGCGCTGCTCGTTTTTTAATTAAGTATGTTAAAATCCGCTTATTTAAATACGCTTTGGCGCTTAAAACTATCTTAAATTTGCTTGCTTATATTGCGCTTTTGACGATTAATTATGTCAAAATACGCTTGCTTAAATTTTTTGTAAAATATTCGCTTTATTTTTTCTTTTTCTTGTTTTTGGGCGTTTTGCCCGCTGTGGGGCTTTGTTTTTGGGTTTTTTTGGTTTGGGTTTGCTCTTTGTTTTGGTCGTGGCTCTGGTCTTGGGTTTGGGTTTGGTTTTGGTCTTGGCTTTGGTTGCCGATGCTTTTTCCTTTTTTAATTTTATTAAATATTTTATCTCGGTAAATAAATATGAGCGCTCCGCCCGCTACGGGAATTATAAGAAGAAAATAAAGCCATTTCAAATTTTCCGCGCCGCCCTCGTCTATGACAAGGTTTATTTGGGTATGCGAATAGGGCAAGTAAATCACTATCCAGTCCTTGCCCTTGTCCAGCCGCAGTTTATTGTAGCTTTCCCCGTTTACCGCCAAAGCCGCGGCGTCTTTGTACCGCCCCGTCTTTATTTTTATCTCTATGGGCTGTTCAAAATTCATTTCGCTTATGTCCTTGACGTCGCTCAGCGTTTGGATGTTGAAAATTATTGCCTTGTCGGGGTTTTTTATGCCCAGCTGTTTGGTTATCTCCTTGTCCAATTCCTTTGCCCGTCTTTGGGCAAGCGAAACAAGCAAGGTGGCTTTTTCCCCGTAAACGGTGTGCGGAAAGCTTTCTTCGTTAAAGTTCTCCACCGTTACGGTTTCAAAATAAAAGTTGTTGATTAAGTCCGCTTTGAATTCCTTAACCGCTGTCTTGCATTTCATAAGCGCCTGCTCGGCTTCCTTGTAGGCGTCTTGCTTTTGCTGGTCGGTGGCTTCGGCGTTTGTTTCCAGCAGCTGCCATGAGTAGTATTTCTGCTTAAGCTCGTCTATAAGCTGTTTTTTGTATTGGTTTTGGTTTTTTAGTATATTTTCGGCTTCTTTTATGGTGATGTCCTGCCCTATGTCGTAATCAATCTGCGCCACCTTGCCGAAAGATTTGTTGCCCACGCCGTCAATGGCTTCCACATAGTACGCCCCTTTCTTGACAAGCACGCTGCCGTAATGCACATAGGTTTTTATGTTGTCCGTATAGCTTATGGTTTCTTCTTCCCCGTCCAAAACCTTGTATACCCTTACCGATTTGAAGCCCGAATTGGCGCTTCTGTCGTTGGATGTGTTGGGGAATACCCTGAATTCAAAATAATAGCCGTTGTCTTGAAAAACAGGGCCGTCTGTCAATTCTATATGCGGGGGGGAATTGTCTATGTTCGTGCAATACAAAAAATCGCCTTCTTCTTCTATTATCTCTTCGCCGTTGTTCCATCTTACATAGAATATATAGGCTGACCATTCATGGGCGGTTACTTCAAAGGTTATTTTTCGCTTGCCGTATTCGTCGTAATCTTCGGCTTCGTCCATCTCCGTTATTTTTACCCTTTCCAGTTCGTTGTCGTCCTTGTCCTTGACCAAAGGCTGGATTATGTTGCCTTCTTCGTCTCGGTCAATCTTTTCGGTGTTTATGGACACTTGGTATGCCGAATAAAGGATTTCCTCAATGGGGAAAAGGTGGTCTTCGTAAAGGGTGATTTCATAGGTGCAGCCGTCTTTGGCGCTGAAATGCGTGTCGGAGGATTTTGGGCGCCATGAATTTATGGCGTAGTCCCCCGACGCCGCCTTTGCCTTTTGGGCGCTTGGAGAAACGATAGAGAAAATTGATAAAAGTATAAGGATTATTATTAATAATAATCCGTATCGGGTTCTTACAGATTTCATTTTTTGCTTCACAATATTATTCTTTTGCATTTATTTGGCGTTTATCAATAATAGCCTTTCTTTATCCTTTTGACGGCGGCCCTGGCGGCGTCGCTGCGGGCGGTCTTTGACCTGCGGCGCAAGGGGTTGAGCCACAACAGGAATATCACTCCCAGCACGAACACCACGGCTACCGCTATGACGCCTATTGTCCAGTAGGAGAAGTCGTTGGAGGTGAATACCACTTCGCCCGACGTGGATGTGTAGAAGGTGTAATAGTTGCCTTCCCGCTGAATTATGACGTCGGACAGCGCCCCCAATCCTTTTACTTCAAGGTTCTTGACATTCAAAAATTCGTCGGGGATTTTGATGTATACCTTTACCGGCTCGTTCAATGTGTACGCCATGCCGTGCTCTTTTATGATGAAGGACTGCACCATTGCCCTTGAGCCCATTATATTGGTGAATATGTTTTCTTTGTTGTACGGCGAATCCACTTCCTTGAACTCCACCGACACTCCGGGGCGGAAGCCTGTGGCGCTTTTTATGAAAGACTGCGTTTTGGAATCGGTTACCACCATTTCAAACACTTGGATTTTGCCGTTGTAAACGGGTTTGCGCAAATAGTAGTTGGAGGCGTGGAAGCCGCTCAGGGAATAGCTTGTTATCTCCACATCGTGTATGCCCACGTCGATTTTGCCTTCCGCTATCCTTGCCTTTAAATTCAAAAATACCTCGTCGCCCGGCAAAACGCCTTTCAGCCTGCCCGTAATTTTCAGCGTGTCCACGCCGTCGTATACCTTGTCTTCCACCTCTATGCCCTCCACATACACTTCGGCGGGGTTTATTCTGAATACCGCCGACACATGCTTGGGCACAAAGTTGGGGTCGTTGAAATAAACGGTTATGTTGTATACGCCCACATCGGAAGGCAATACCTTGCCGTATCCCTTGTAGTCTATCCAATATGATACTCCCGACGGCTTTGTGGTTATGATGGGCGGCACTATCTTTCTGTTGTAGATTTGCTGTTCCAATGTCTTTTGGTCAAAGTAAACCGCTTCTATTTCGCCTAAGCCTATATCGTAGAAAATGCTGGCTTCGCCGTAGTAGTTGTTGTGGTCCACCACCGCCGTTACTCTATAATCGCCTATGTCCTTGGGGGCGTCGTGCCCGATGTACTCTACGGGAATGTCGTCGCTCTTGGGAACGGTGTAGTAGCTTATGGATATGTTGCCGCCCCCCAAAGACTCGTTTGCCCCAACCAAATGGGCGGGGTTTACCGTCGCTTTGGCGCTCAGCAGTTTGCCGTATGTGGTGAAGTATTTGTCTATCCTTTGTCCGTTTTGGTCGACGAAGTAAACTTCCACCTGCTTTTTGTACACCGTAATGTTGAATTCAATGTAATTGTCTTCGTGGTCGTAATTCTGCTGGGTAATCCACGCTCTGTACTTGTATACCCCGCAATCCACTATCTGCCCCAGTATGTCGATGTTGTGGCTTACCGAAAGGTTTTCGGGGCTGGTTATGAAAGTGGGCAGGTTAATGGGCGCGCCGTATTCAAATTCGCAATTTTCCGCTCTCACGGTGGCGCGCGCGGGGAGTACCTCTATCTCCACCTTTGTGCGGAAGGTGTTGAAGTTTATGTTGTCGGCGGGCTCGAACACTATGTCCACAAGGTATGCGCCCGTGTTGCCCAGCACCAATCCGCTGTTTACATATCTGAAGCTTCCGTTTACATAACCTTCCCTGCCCTCGTATCTCACCAGTCCGTAGCCGCCTTGTTCGCTGACATTCAAGCTGGAGTACGCAAGGCTTTGGCCGTAGGTTATGGGCGTGGGCTTGGGCAAGGTGTATTCGCTTACCGAAGCCTTGTGGATAATGAAGATGGCCGCGTCCGTCTTGTCAAGCACGGGGTTGCCCTCTATGTCCACTCCCAATTGGTGGTTGCCGTCAAGTATCCTTATCATTATCTGATAGCTTCCAGCGTTTATGGGGGTAACCGCGTTTCCGCTCTGCAAAAACAGTATTTCCCATTGCGCGCTTGACGCGCTCACATATTTTATTTCCCCGCTCTTGTCCTTCCCGTCGTAAACCGCCGTAAGCTTGGTGAATAAAATCTCCGCCTTTGCCCTTAATACGGTTATTTCCGCGTCTTCTATCCTTAAGGTCTCAAAATTCTTGTTGTAGGGCGTGAAAATTATGGTCGCCCTTGTCTTGCCAGCGTTGGGCTTGTGGCTTGGGTCAAGGAAAGAGTATTTGCCCAAAACCTCCACATCTTCGCCGTAGGTTACCCTGCCCCCCGTAATTACGGCGTCGCTCAAGCTTTGTCCGTAGGTTATGTCAGATACTATGGGGCTTTCCCTTAAGGTAAGCGGAGCGGGCAAAATTCTGAAGCTCACTTCCACATATCTGTAAGAGCCTGACCTTATTGTGTAGTTGTCGTGTATAATCTCCACTCTGGCTATATATTCGCCCGCTTCGGTGGGCACCTTGGGCGAACGACTGTAGGAAGCGCCGTAATAGGTTACCGTGGGCGTTAAGCCCTTTTCCACGCTGATTATGTTGAGCGGGCGCACATTGCCGTATGTCTGCACCATGCCTTCCACCGTAACGGCTACCGCTTTCTTCTCTATGGTGAAAGTCAATATTCTTTGTCCGCTGAAGTAAGGGTTGTTTACCACCGTAACCCTGGCGTCGTATACTCCCGCTTGCGTGGGCATGGTTTGGTTGTATCCCAGCGGGCTTTCGCTTACCAGCTTATATTCTATTATGAAGCTGTCTTGGGATATGTCGCCAAAGTCCGCGCTCAGCACAACCTGCGGGGGAGCTATGGCTTCTTCGTATTCTCCCGAATAATGCGAAAGCTCGATATACGCCGATATGTCGGCTTTGGTTATCTCAAAAAGCGTTATCTTGCTTCCGTAGTACATGTCGTCGTTTATTTCTATCAGCACCGTATATACGCCCACGCTTACCGCCTCGCTGATGTTACCGTTGGCGTCAAAGCAGGCAATTGTATAGTTTTCGTCATAAAGCGGGTGCTGGGTGAAGGAAGCCGACAATTCCAAATCCCTTACAGATATGGGCATGTTGTCGTAGCTCTTTTGGGTTTTGCCCACATGTATGTTGATTTCGTCCACCAATTGATAGCAATATATGTCGGCTTCGCCCTCAAAGCTCTCGTAATTGGGGGAGTCGAATCTGTACCTTCCCCGCAATACGGGGGTGGAGGCGCTTAACAGTCCCAAATCCCTTAATTTGACCATTGTCAATATGGTATTCAAATCTTCAAAGCCTTCCACGCTCAGCAATGTAAATGTTCCGTCCACCGCCGCCGCGGGGTTGTAGCGGTTGACCATTTGGGCGCTGAATTCCGTAAAGCTCAAAGCCTTTCCGAAGTACGCCCTTGCCGTCAAGCTCTGCACATCGGCTATGGCCTTGGATATGGTTACTTCCACTTCCCCTTCCACTATGTTGTACAGCTTGTCGTTGACGGGGTAGAAACGGTACTTGGCTTTTTGCCCCACTTTAAGCACCGCGCTTTCGTCGGCGAACCGCAATACGCCTTCCGTCGCCCCGTCGGGCACGCTTGTGAAGTATATGTGGAAAGCGCTTAAATCCTGTCCGTAATATACCGCCGTTTGGTCGTTGGCTTCCGCCGCCACTTCGCCTATGACGGGGTCAAGCCCTTTGACATTTACGGTGGCGATAAACACCACATTGGAGAAATTGTTGGCTGCGAACGGCTTGAAGGACATCTCCACTTCCCTTACGTTGGCTTCGTTCATTATCTTTGAGGGGTTGACAAAAGAGAATGTGCCGGGGATAACGGTGGCTGTGCCTTCCACAAGCTCTCCGTTCACATATTCCCCCGTTCCCCTTATATAGGCGTATCCGCCTTGTATTTGCGAATAGCTGAGGGGGCTTCCCAAATTAATGTCGGTAAGCTTGGGCTTGGAAATCATGGGCACGCCTATGGTTATGGTCAGTTTCTTTTCCCATTCTTTGCTGCCGCTGTAATTCTTGTCTATTATCTCCGCGCTCACCGTATACTCTCCCCTTTCTCTGGGCGGGGCCTTGGAGCGGTTGTAGTAAATTTCTATGGCCACGTTCTCGCCCGTTATCATCGACGCCCTTACTCTGTGCGATTGGGCGTTGTACTGTACGGTGTGCTCGCCTTCGAATACGATATATTCGCTTAAATCC